>Ga0315294_10000342_pt1 | contig 50600 bp, 47 predicted proteins | sample YL17G13_40_MG_FD_203626 | JGI IMG/M metagenome (GOLD analysis project Ga0315294, IMG submission 203626) | Sediment microbial communities from Yellowstone Lake, YNP, Wyoming, USA - YL17G13_40 | ecosystem: Environmental > Aquatic > Freshwater > Lake > Sediment | place: USA: Wyoming | collected... | reverse complement strand
ATGTCCGTGGTTATCCATTCGGGGTTGGCAGCGCCTGGGGGAAGGAAGAGGGCGGTGAAACGATCAACCCACTGATCCCTGATGGTCAGGGTGGGGGAGAGGATCAAGGAGGGCTTGTTGAGGCGGCGAATCACCTCGAGGCCTAGAATGGTCTTTCCCGACCCCGGCGCAGCCACGATGTGGACTCGGTTGTCCTCCAGGCACTGATCCAATTCCGATAGCACCCGGGCTTGATATCTGCGCCACGGCTTCTGGAATTGTATGCCCTCAGGGAAAGATTCCATCTGAAAGAGCGTCCACGGACTTGTCCGCCGTTCAGCCTTCGTAGCCCAGCTACTACGGCGAAGTTGGCTAGTCCGTCCAGGCATGGACGGACGAAGGCGGATCGCACAGATTATAGAAAGAAAGTCTCGAGAAAGAAAGTTTCGAGCAGGAGCGGAGCGGGATCAGTGGCAGGACGCTTCCCTAGAGCGGCACCTTATCCGGGCTGTCTTCGGGGCTGTAGCCAAGGAGGCGGCGGGTCGGCTCGAGGTCACCGTGTTTGACCGGGTTGTCGGAGAGCCCGAATAGTATCGCAAACTCAACATCCTTGACCTCGACAACCTTGGTGAAGAGCTGCACGGCGTCCCTGGCGCTCAAGAGGCACCAGCGGAGGTTTTCGTCCTGGCCGATCCTCCAACTCTCCTGGAAAGCGCCGATTCGAATACAAATCACCGAGAGGCCGTGAACCTGGTTGTAGTATCTGCTCAAAGACTCGCCGAAGACCTTCGACAGGGCGTAGGGATTGGTAGGCCAGGTAGGCATGTCCAGGGTAACAAACTGATCCCGCGGGTAGCCGCTGATGACCTGGATGGTGCTGGCGAAGATGATTCGGCGGACGCCGGCATCCTTGGCCGCCTCGAAGACGTTGTAACTGGCCACGATGTTATCGTGGACAATGTCCGGCCAGGGGTTGGAACCGCGGATGTCTGCGGCGAGGTGGAGGACTGTGTGAACGCCCTCCACCGCCTTCACCGCGGAGGGGAAGTCGGCCAGGTCAGCGACGATGGAGTCCTCCCCTTCGATGGGAACCCTGTCCAGCAGCCGCAGCGGAAAGCGGCCCTTCCAGGCGCCGCGCAGGACGGTTCCAATACGGCCGGCCGCGCCGGTGATAAGAATAATTCCAGTCATGATTCCTCCTCGAAAAGCAAGAGAACTGAACCACGGATTCAGCCTTCGTCCGTCCATGCTTGGACGGACTTCGGCGAAGGAGGCTTACACTGATTTCACTGATTATGCAGTAGGCAACAATGAAATCCGTGCGGTCCCTGGTTACTCCTGCCTTTCTTCAGGCCATTCTACCATGTTTTTCGATAGCGGAGAAGAGGGCGAGGATGTTCTCCCAGGGCACGTCCGGCTCGAGCACGTGGGTGGGGGCGAGCAGCAGGCCGCCGCCCTTTCCGACGGTCTCGATCCTCACCTTCACGGTTCTCTCGATCTCGTCCGGAGTCCCGAAGGGCATGGTGGTTTGAGTGCCGATAGTCCCCCAGAAGGCGAGGAATTCGCCGAACTGCTTCTTGACCATGGCTGGGTCCATGCTCTCGGGCTGAACGGGATTGAGGACGGTGACGCCGACCTCGATGAGGTCGGGTATGATGGGAAGGATGTTCCCGTCGCTGTGGTAGAGGATGTGCAGTCGAGGGTTGACCTGGCGACCTGCGGCGATGACCCGGGCCAGGCGTGGCTTCAGCCAGCGTCGCCAGCTCTGGGGTTTCATTATCATCCTGTTCTGCATGCCGACGTCGTCGCCCAAGAGCACCATCTCAACGCCTGCCTCTGCCATCCGCCGGGTGATGAAGCAGTTATCGGTGGTGATGCGGTCGAGCAGGGCGGAGGCGAACTCCGGGTTATCGGAGAAGTCAACCAGCAACTGCTCCATCCCCCTCATATACCAGGAGGTTTCGAAGATGTGGCCGACGAAGCCGACCACAAGATACTGGGCGTCGTGGAAGGCCTTAACCTTGTCAACGAGACCGGCATACCGGTAGTCCGCCTGGAGGTCGGGCCAGGGATAGTCCGGAAGTTCATGCGCCCGGCACATATTCCGCAACGGGTGGATCATCCTGGTGAAATGGTGGAGGCTGCCGGGCACGTCCGCCACGCCATGCTCCCTGACGCCGGCCCCCGGCGGGAGTTCCCCCAGATAAGCGGAAAAGTCGGCTTGCTTCTGGGTAGGGTTCAGGCCGACAAAGCGAGGCTCCATCCCGAAATACTCGCTGGGATCATTGCCGCCGGTCCTCTGGCGGAAGACTTCCATCACCGCTGGGGTAAAATCTGCGGTCTTCGGCACCCTGTCCGGCTTCCGCCTGGAGACGGCAGCCATGACCCGCTCCCGCGGCGACATGCTCATGGACTACCCCCCGCATTCTCGACTGGCCACCGGTCACAGGTCACTGGGTCTCTATTCCCGTGTGGCCGAAGCCGCCCGCGTTGCGAGGGGTCTCATCTATCTCCTCCACCGGCTGCAACTCGACCCGCTCCACCTTGGCAAAGACCATCTGGGCTATCCTGTCCCCTCGCTGGATAGTGAACGGGGCGTCTCCGAGGTTCGCCAATATGATGCAGATCTCGCCCCGGTAGTCGGAGTCTATGGTTCCTGGGGAGTTGAGAAGGGTTATGCCGTGCTTGAGGGCCAGGCCGCTTCTGGGCCTTATCTGCGCCTCGTGGCCGCGGGGGATGGAGACGTAAAGACCGGTCGGGATGAGCCGTCTGTGCCCAGGTTGTATGACCACCGGCTCTTCCACGCAGGCGGGCAGATCCATCCCGCTTGCCCCCTCGCTCATGTAGGCAGGCAGGGGCAGATCGGCCGCCCTCGGATCTTGCTTTATCTTCACCTTTATCGGTTCGGTCATCGTGTCACCAGATAAGACGGGCGGGATGCCCGTCCGTCCAGGGGGCCGTCCGCCCAAGCCTGGGCGGATGGACGGAAATCCCGCCCCTACAGGCACCTTCCCCAATAGCGGCTTTGAGAGGCCTTGTTTGACCATCTCTCATTGACTGCTGGTCACTCTTGGCAATCAGTGAAATCCGTGTAATCCGTGGTTTGGGTTTCTGCACTGTTCTATGCTAACTCCGAGATGATGTTCTCGACATACTTGAAGGCCGCCTCTGCGCCCTTGAGAAGACGCTCTATCTCCTCGCCGGATATGATCAGCGGAGGTTCGAGGCGCACCACCTTCGAGGTGTTGAGGGTGTAGGCGGCCAGGATGCGCTGCTGCAGGAGGCCGGCGATGAAGAGGCCGGCGAGGTCAGGGTCGCTGAACTCGAGGCCGATCATCAAGCCCTTGCCTCTGACCTCCATCAACCGGTCAGGATGCGCGCTCCGCAGCCGCCCGAACTCATCCAGCAGCGTTTGACCTTTTCTGGCAGCTTCCTTGGGAAGGTTCTCCTCTACGGTCTGGTTCACCGCCGCCAGTCCGGCGCGGCAGGCAAGCGGATTGCCCCCGAACGTGGTGGAATGGATCAGCGGGTTCTCCTCAAAGATCTCCCAGGTTTCTGCGGTCCCCAATATCGCCCCGATGGGCATGACCCCGCCGCCCAGCGCCTTTCCGAGCGTCATCAGGTCGGGGGCGACCCCCTCGTGGTTGGCGGCGAAGAGGGCGCCGGTGCGGCCAAGCCCGGTCTGCACCTCGTCAAGGATGAGGCAGGCGCCGGAGCGGTCGCAGACCTCCCTGGCAGTGCGCAAGTATCCCTCCGGCGGCACGATTATGCCTCCCTCTCCCTGGATCGGCTCCAGGATAACGGCTGCCGTCTTTTCGCTTACGACATCAGCCAGGGCCGGCCCTTCTCCAAAGGGGACCTGCCGGCAATCCGGCAGCAAAGGGGCGAAAGGTGACTTGTAGATCTCCCGCCCCGAGACGCTTAAAGCCCCGAAGGTCTTGCCGTGGAAGGCTCCCACCGCGCTCACAAACTCGGCGCGGCCGGTGGCGGCGCGGGCAAGTTTGAGGGCTCCCTCGATTGCCTCGGCGCCCGAATTGCAGAAGAAGCAATACTCCAGCCCGGGCGGCGAAATCTCCGCCAGGAGGGATGCCAATTCGGCCTGGGGGGCGTTGAAAAGTAGTTTGGAAGAGAGGGGCATTTTGGCGAGTTGATCCTGCACTGCCTGGATCACCTTCTCAGGCCTATGGCCGAGATTGAAAACCCCAAAGCCGCCCAGGCAATCCAGGTAGTCGTTCCCGTCGGTATCGAAGACCAGGCACCCTTGAGCGTGGCTTTCAATTCCCTCTATCCCCATGAACTTGACCAACCGCGCAAAGGAAGGGTTTACGTGCCGGGCGAACTTGTCTTGAATCTCCTCGGAAAACTCGCGCATATTCTCTCCTTTTGAAGAACTATCCGAAGTCGGAAAGCCGGCTACCAATCCCAGCCCACCTCACCGCAACCGCACCAGCGCCGGCAGCCACCAGCCCCAGCGGGAAGAGTTTGACCGTGAACTTTCCCCTTCCGCATAATGTTAAACCATCGTTCAAGAATAGCAAAGTGGAAGGAGGTGACAACATTGAAGACAGCTGCTTTAACTGTTCTTGCTATCCTGCTGTTCTGTGCGATGGGCTCTGCCGCGCCGACCTACCTGGGACCCAGCGGGCTAGCCAATGTCCCTCTCCCCACTGCCATGGGCAGCGGCCAATACAACCTGTTCTACAACATGATCTCGGGGGACGCCGACGTGAGCATATTTGGTGGGAACGTCGGACTCGGAATGAAGACGCCCATTGAAATAGGCGCAACCGTAGTCAACCCTGAGGGGGGCACCTCCGAGACTATTATCAACGCCAAGGTGGCTCTCCAAGTCGGGGAAGTAGAACCCATAGACCTGGCCGTCGGAGTAATTGACCTCTCGGACGAATTTGACCAGACTGTTTATCTTTCAGCGGGAAAGATGTTGACGAGGACCAGCCGGGGGGGCGTCCCCCCTGTGTATGGTGTGTTGGGGTTCGGGAACTCGGACGGGGGAACGCTGGATGGGGTTTTCCTCGGCGTAACCACCAGGCTTCCCGCAGGGATAGAAGCTCATGTGGAATACGACACCGAGGACCTCAACCTGGGTTTGAACTATACGGTGTCAGATGCGCTCAACCTGAGGGCTGACGCGGTCTCCGGAGACATCGGCTTCGGCGTCTCCTACAAGTTCGCTCGGTAGTGACCACCCTCCGGGCTGGGGGCCCTGTCTGAGAGGGCGGGGCCCCTTCCCTCTCTAGTGCCCCTCCGTGGCAGTCGGCTCAGACTGTGGACTCTAGCCCCAATTATTCATGAGCCTTCTTGAAAGGAGTGGGCCGATCGGCTACAAAGTCTGTTGTGATCGAAAGTCTGAAGACTTCGAAGGGTGACTCAGTCGGTAAGGCGCATCGTCTTTCGCCTGGCCTCCGCATATCCCTGGAAACATCTCCTCAGGCCTCTGCTCTTCCCCCTCTCCCCAGCCTGAGCAGAGAAAGCGCACGATACTGCCCCGTCCTTTCCGCTCCGCCCACGGAGCCTGGACAGCCTTACGTCTCAAAACCTTCTCCGGCACTCACACACACACCTCTCAAAGCTTCCCACAAGCAAACCCCGCCTGACCATCTCTCCCCTTTACCCCTCAAGAGCCCCGCTGAAGCCCCAAACCCAAGCCGTCCCCCAGCGTTTGTGAATAGTCCAGCCTAACCAGAACAGCGAGGATCCAGGGATTTCTCGACGGATGCGCTTGGGATCATCACTTCCTCGATCCTCGCCCTTCCCCCTTGCTCTGCCCCTGCTCTTTGCCCTGTCCCTGTTCCATCCCCTGTCCTTTGGCTTGTCCTTCCTCCCTCCCTTGACCTTTAGCCTGCCCCTCCGCGCTGCCCTGCCCCTGGCCCTGCTCCTTGCCCATTCCCTGCGCTTTGCCTTGCCCCTGCTCCTGTCCTTTGGCCTGCCCCTGCCCCTGCCTTTCTTCTTTCCCTTCTCCCTTCCAAGTGCGCTCCTTGCTCGGGGGTTGCTTCACCTCCCCAGCGATCCGATCTAAGTCCGATAGATCCACTCCCTTCCCCTTGTACATCGCCAGCCACGTCTGTCGCTTTTCCCCCCGTTCTTTGAGCAATTCGTCCCAGCCCCGTCCGCTCCTCCTGCCAAGGAACAGCGCCAGCATCAGGTCAGGCATGACAATGCCTACCTCGAATCTCTGCCACAGGACGGGGGCTGCGATGGCGAAGTGATCCGAGAGGAAGATAATGAATAAGCCGTTCCTGAAATCCAGGTCGCTCACCCATAACCCCCCCGGTTTCCCGCCGCCAGCACCCAGGAGCCTCACCCGCAACTGGTTGAAAACACCCGGATGGATGCCCAGCCGGTGCGCTATTACTCCCCACCCCAGCCCTTGTTGCCGAAGCGTGATCGCGAAATCAACGTCCTGGCTCTTGGCAAGTTCCAGCAACGCGAACAAAACCACCGCGTCTTCCAGACTTAGGTGGGCATCCCGCATTACCACGGTCACCAGGCTCGGACGCCAGCCGAACTGATCGGCGACCAGAGTGGCTCCGACAGCCGTTGGCAAATCCACATCGTTCAACATAACGGCGGCGCCAGGGCTGACCGCCACAACCCCTGTCCGGACGGGCTTTCCCTCATCCTTGCGTAACTTGCATCCCGCCAAAACCAGAGAGAACAAGACAAGTGCTGCCAACACAACCCAGATCCCATTTCTTCTCTTCATCGCTGTCGCCCCTCAGTTCATATCATTAGTTAACATCTTTACCTATATTATACCCAGCCTGGGGCAAAACTCCCCACTATACAAGATTTCCCCCCGCCAACCGGCAATATTCACCAACGCGCATGAGGTAAGTGGGCGAATTCACTGCAAAGCCGATAATTCCCTCGGGAACCGGGGGCTCTCGACAACCCTTCCACGGAGCCTACTCCGCCCGCCTCCGCGTCTCCTACAAGTTCGCTCGGTAGTGACCACCCTCCGGGCTGGGGGCCCTGTCTGAGAGGGCGGGGCCCCTTCCCTCCCTAGTCATCCCCTAAAGAGGAACAGCAGCCACGGACACGTCCGTGGTTGCTCTTTCTTGCAGCCCTTCTCTCCTTATTGACGCAGCAGGGTGGGGATGGTAGCATAATCGAGGGATATCCGGGTGGCTATTTTCACCTATGTGGCTAAGCGGCCGGACGGGAGTAACGATTCCGGTGTCATAGAGGCGGATGACGAGAAGCAGGCGCTGGAAATGCTTCGCGCCCGTCAATGCTGGGTGGTGGGCATTAGCCGGGAGAAACCGCCTAGAGTCGGGCTGTGGCAAAGGCTTTTCTATCGGGTTAAACCAGGGTCACTGGCCATCTTCTACGGCGGATTGCTCGAGAGCGTGAGGGCCGGGATAAGCATGCCGGCGGCGATGGAGGTGGTCTGGCAAACCCGCGGCCCCCGGTATTTGAGGCATGCGGCCGGAGAGATGATCGAGCCGTTACGGCGGGGAGATAGGCTCTCCAGGCAGATGGCGAAGCGGCCCACTCTTTTTCCCACCATATGCACCCAACTGATAATGGCGGGCGAGGAGAGCGGGCGACTTGAAGCGATGCTGGAGGTGTGCCGGGACTATGCGGATGCGGCGCACGATACGGAGCAGGCGGTCAAGGCTGCCACCCTCTATCCGAAGATATTGATAGGGCTGGCGGCCCTGGTGGTGGTGGCCTTTATTGCGGTGATGGCATGGCTTAGAAGCACGAGCCTAATCCCGGCGGAATCCAACCCCATTACCGAATCCGGCACGGGCGTGTTCATGTTCGTAGGCAGGAGCCTGGCCATCCTGGTCTTGGTCTTGGTGGGGGCGATAATCATTTACCGGCTGCTAAGCGTGATCCCCCTGTTCAGGCGGGGGTTCGATGAGGTAAAGATGTTTCTGCCTGGAATCGCCGGCATAACCGGAAGGCTGGTTTATTCTCGCTTCGCCAAGACTTTTGCCACCTGCTACGCCGCCGGCCTGAGCTTGCCCCGCTCCGTGGAGATAGCCAGCGATGCCTGCGGGAACGCGGCGGTGAGGGAAAGGCTGAGCCGGGCCGTCCCTGCCTTGCTATCCGGGGTCAAGCTCAGCGAGGCACTGGGAGCGGTGGCGCAACTGCCGGCCGTGATCAGCCAGGTGATAATCACCGGAGAGACCACCGGCAGATTGGACGAGACCTTGAGGCGGGCCGCCGGCATCTTCGACCGAGAGGCGGCTGCGGGAATTAAGGGCATGGTACTGCTCATCGGGATAGGTTCCTGGGCGGTCGTGGCCGGCATCATCCTCTATGCCTATATTAGTTTCTGGGTCTCTTATGGCAACATAATCACTAATTTCGAGATTTGAGATGTGAAATCTGCAACGCGGTGCGCCTTCGGGGATGTTAGTGTTCCTCCTGGCCCGCTCACCTAGCAGACGCTCGCCGATTCCCAACAAGGAACTCTAACGCGCAGCCGGGGAACTAAGACGATGGCTAAGGACAAGATAAACGTAGATACTTTGCGGCAGATGAAGGCGGAGGGCCGAAAGATATGCGCCCTCACCGCCTACGATTACCCGTCGGCCAGAATCCTGGACGAGGTCGGCATCGAAATCCTGCTGGTGGGCGATTCGTTGGCCAACGTCGTCCTGGGATACGAGACTACCTTGTCGGCTACGATGAAGGACATGGCCCGCCACACGGCGGCGGTGGCGAGGGGAGCGACCAGGGCGCTTGTGGTAGCGGATATGCCTTTCCTATCCTATCATCCCTCCGCCAGAGAGGCGCTGCGCAACGCCGGCAGGCTGCTGCAGAGCGGAGCGAGGGCAGTTAAGTTGGAGGGTGGCAGCGACCTGGCGGCCACAGTGCGGCAGTTGGTCTCGGCAGGCATTCCGGTGATGGGGCATCTGGGCTACACCCCCCAGTCGGTTCACCTGTTCGGTTCGCACGTAGTCCGCGGCAGAACCGAGGAGGAGGGAGATCGTCTGGCCCGTGATGCCCTTGCGCTTCAGGAGGCAGGCTGTTTCAGCATCGTCCTGGAGTGCATAACCGCCTCTTTGGCCGCTCGCATCACGGCCAGCCTGCAGATTCCCACCATCGGCATCGGGGCCGGGCCTGACTGCGACGGCCAAGTCCTCGTCCTGCACGATATCCTGGGGCTGGTATTCGGCCCGAAACTCAAGCACGTCAAGGTTTACGCGGACCTCAAAGAGCCGATCCGCCGGGCGGTGGCGTCCTACATGGCTGAGGTGAGGGGGGGAGTTTTTCCGTCCCCTGAACAGAGCTTTGAGGATTAGGGGCGGTGGAAGTCATCCGTTCCATGGCCCGAATGAAAGGGGCCGCCGAAGAGATGCGGGCCAAGGGAGTCTTTGGCCTCGTCCCTACCATGGGCGCCCTCCACGAGGGCCATCTGGCCCTGATTCGCCGGGCGAAGCGGGAGTGTGGAGGGACGGTGGTGAGCATTTTCGTGAATCCGATCCAGTTCGGGCCGGCGGAAGACTTCCAGTCCTATCCTCGTCCTTTGGAGCATGATCTGAGCCTCTGCGAGCGGGAAGGAGTGGATCTGGTCTTCCATCCCGATCCGGAGGAGGTCTTTCCGCAGGGATATAGAACCTATGCCCAGGTCGAAGGGCTGAGCGAGATCCTCTGCGGGGCCTCTCGACCGACGCATTTCCGCGGGGTGGCGACAGTGGTGCTGAAACTGTTCAACATCGTAACCCCGCATCGGGCCTACTTCGGCGAGAAGGACTACCAGCAGTTGGTGATAGTCCGGCAACTGGCGAGGGACCTGAACTTGCCGGTTGAGGTCGTCGGCGTTCCCACGGTTCGGGATGAGGATGGCCTGGCCTTGAGCTCCAGGAACCAGTACCTGTCGCGGGAAGAGAGGCAAAGCGCGCTTTCCCTTTGCCGGGGGCTTCTGGCGGCCAGGGAGGCTTTCAGGAACGGAGAGAGGAGGGCGGAGGCGCTGGAGGCGGCGATGAGAAAAGAGGTCGAAAAGCCCGGAATTGTGGTAGAATATGCCCAGGTGGTTGATCCACTCGATTTACACAGGTTGGAGCAGGTGACGGTCAGGGCCCGCGCCGTGATCGCCGCCCGGATAGGAAAAGCCCGGCTGATAGACAATATGCTCATTTCAGAGGCGGATGAGACGGGGAGCGGAGAGGAAAGCCGCTGAGGTGGGACGGTGTCTTGCCCAGGTCGTGGTTCGACGTTGCTCACCACCCTGAGCTACTCGAAGGGCGGCTATCGCTGGCATCACTGGAGAAGGGAGTTAGACGAATGGACAGGTGTGTTTTGAAATCAAAGATCCATCGAGCCTCGGTGACCGAGGCTAACCTCAACTATGAGGGAAGCATCACCCTGGGGCCTGATTTGATGGATGCGGCGGATTTTCTGCCCTACGAGCGGGTTCAGGTGCTGAACCTGAATAACGGGGAAAGGTTCGAGACCTATATCATCCGGGGTGATTCCTCCGGCATGGTTGTTCTCAACGGGCCGGCCGCCAGGCTGGGCGAGGTCGGCGACAAAGTCATCATCCTCTCCTATGCCTGGGCTGAGGAAGAAGAGGCGGCGCGCAATACCCCGGTGGTGGTTTACGTGGACGAGGAGAATCGAGTGGCGGAGGTCAAGGGAAGTGAATCCAGCCGAACCATCCCACGAGTTGGTGGCTAGAGTTCTGGAATGGAAGGAACGCCGGCAGGCCGTCATTCTCTCTCACAACTACCAACGCCCCGAAATCCAGGATATCGCCGATTTCGTAGGTGATAGCCTCGACCTGAGCCGCAAAGCCGCCGCCGCGGACGCCCCGGTGATCGTCTTCTGCGGCGTTCACTTCATGGCGGAGACGGCGGCTATCCTGGCGCCCGAGAAGATCGTGTTAATGCCGGATCCCACCGCTGGGTGCCCGATGGCGGACATGGCCTCGGTTCCGGCCATTCGCCGGCTCAAGGAGGAGCATCCGGGGGCGCCGGTCGTCTGTTACGTGAATACCTCGGCTGAGGTGAAGGCAGAGTGCGACGTGTGCTGCACCTCCGCCAACGCCGTCTCCATCATCCAGGGCCTTGACTCCGACGAGGTGATCTTCCTGCCGGACAAATCGCTTGCCGCCTGGTGCGCCTCGCAGATTGACAAGCGGATCATCCTTTACGAGGGCTACTGTCCCACCCATCACCGCATCCTGGCGGAGGACGTCCTCGCCCGGAAGAAGGAATACCCGCAGGCCAAGGTGATGGTTCACCCGGAATGCACCCCTGACGTCATCGCGCTCGCGGACAAGGTGCTGGGGACCAACGGCATGTGCCGTTGGGTGAAGGAGGCCGACACGGAGACGATAATCGTCGGCACCGAGAACGGGCTTATCCACCGGCTGAAGAAGGAGAATCCGAGGATTACCTATGTGGCGGCCACCCACCGCTCGATCTGCCCCAACATGAAGAAGATGACCCTGGAGAAACTCCTCTGGTGCCTGGAGGATATGCAAACGCGCATCACCGTCCCCCCCGACGTCGCCGCTCGGGCCAGGAAAGCCATTGAGCGGATGGTGGCGTGAAGGAAGAGTTTCGAAGGGAAAATGGGGACAAGGGAAAATGGGGACAGACGGTATTATGTGTTTGAGTGAGAGCGAGAGCCTGCCCGTGCACCGGCAGAGCCATAGTACCGTCTGTCCCCATTTCTTCACTAGAATCAGTGCAATCCGTGTAATCCGCCTTCGCTGAAGCTACGGCGGACAAGTCCGTGGTTAACTCTTTGCAGTTACTTGCAACTTGCAACTTGAAACTTTGTTTCGATGGGAATCAAGCAGAAATCGCTGTCCGTTCAGACTCACGACCGAGTCGAGACCCAGGACATCACGGCCGAGGTGACCCGCTTCCTGCGGGAGTCCGGCTTTTCCGAGGGAATGGTGTTCGTGTATTGTCCCCATGCTACCGCCGCCATATTCCTGAACGAGGATGAGCCTCGGCTCCAGAGGGACGTCCTGAACTTCGTCAAGAGGCTTGTGCCGTCCTCGGAATCCTACGAACACAATGCCATTGACGACAACGCCGCGGCGCACCTGGCGGCCATCCTGGTGGGGAATTGCGTGGCCATCCCGGTGGCGGCTGGCCGCCTGGGCACGGGAACCTGGCAGCAGGTCTTGCTCCTCGAACTCGACGGCCCGAGAAGGAGGACGGTAAACTTAGTCGGGCTGGGACAATAGGCGCTGCGGCCTACGGTGCCATCGCTCTCAAGGCCGCGATCCTCTCATTCTTTTGCCAACGAGATTGCTGGCCTGAATGCGTTACTTTGTCCATCCACCTTACTGCGTGCTCCCCGGCGCGAACACATCTACGCCCACGCTGCCCTGCCCCTTGTCGGTCACGTAGACGCTGCCCGCCTCATCTATCGCGCAGCAGGCGGGCATGAAAACGTGTCCCGGCCTGGACGGCGCGGCGAAACTCGTGATGAAGTCGCCCTCATTGTTGTACTTGAGTATGACGCCCCGTTTCTCCTTGTCCACCCTCGCGTTGAAGTAGAGATTTCCATTGTGGTCGCAGGCCATCATATGGCAGGTGGTCGTCTCGGTGCCCAACTGGGCGGTAAAGGTCATCAGGTGGACTCCCTCGGCGGTGAACTTCTGGCAGATGACCCCGTCATACTGGCAGACGAATATGTCACCGTTGGGGTCTGCGACAAGGTCGTGTGGGCGCAGTGAATTGCCCCGGCCCTCGCCGTAGGTGCTGGTCCACTGGAAAAGGAACTTGCCGGACGACTCATAGACCTGGATACGGTAGTTATCAACGTCCGGCACATAGATGCGCCCATGTTGGCCGATAGCGATGCCGTGGGGACGCTGAAACTCGCCGGGCTGTGATCCCTTCAGGCCCCATGCTGCAATCGGCTTTCCGTCCCGGGTGAACTTCAGTATTCGGCCCCAGGTGCCATCCGCGACATAGATGTTGCCCGAGGCGTCCACAGCGGCGTCCCGTGGGCCTTGGAGAGCCCCGTCTGCTGGGATCAACTCGCCCAGCAACTTGCCTTCGCAAGTGAAGCGGTAAACCCGCCTCCCCGAACTGTCTGTCACCACCAGGTTCCCGTCCGCGTCGAGGGCTATGCCGTGAGGGTCGGTGAACTGGCCGGGTCCCTTTCCCCCTTCTCCCCATCTGTTAACTAAGGTGCTGGCTCCTTCGAGCCCAGCGCTATCACGCCCAACCATACCGATTGCCTCCTCTGTCAAGGGTCGCCATAATGCACACGTCGTTCGCTACCGGCAATGGCTCCACAACCACCGCTCCCAAAACGCCACCCATCGGCAACACGAGCACACAGACCAACATCCGTTTCATTCTTTCTTCTCCCAACTCGTTCAAACACACAATATCAGAGTTTCAAAAAACATTACTATTCTACCCAAATCTAAAAGAGCCCATTCAAAATCTCGGGCTCTTTTTCGATTAACTTCCTAAATCTCGGGCGCCACCAGGCGCGACCCGCCCGAACTCTTCAAATTGCCATTGCTCTCAAAGCTGCGATTCTCTCCTCCACCGGCGGGTGGGTCATGAACATCCTGGCCAGGAAGCCCTCCTGTCCCTTGCCCTTCAAGGGATTGGCGAAATAAAGGTGGGCCGTCGCTTTGTTCGCTACCTCCAAAGGCTCCTGGTCGGCGGAGATCTTCTCCAACGCCCGCGCCAATCCGTCCGGATACCGGGTTATCAGCGCCCCCTCCGCATCGGCGAGGAACTCCCTCTTCCGAGAGATCGAGAACTGGATTATCTTCGCGATTATCGGCGAAAGCGCCGCCAGGACGATGGCAACCACCAGGATGATGATCTGTAGTTGGCCACTGCCGCTGCCGCTGGTGCTCCTGCGGTAGCCCCTGGGGCTGTAGAAAGTCCAGCGCAAGAAAAGGTCGCTCATCAGGGCCACGACGCCGACCAAGACCACTACGATCGTCATCAGACGAATATCGTAATCCCTTATGTGGGACATCTCGTGGGCGAGGACCCCTTCGAGTTCCGGCTTCTCCAGTTTCTCCAGGATGCCGCTCGTGACGCAGACGACGGCGTGTTGCGGGTCTCTGCCGGCGGCGAAGGCGTTGGGGGCGCTGTCCTGGATCAGGTAGATCCTGGGCATGGGCAATCCGGTGGAGATGCAAAGGTTCTCCACCAGCCGGTAGAGCTCCTGGTTCTCCAGCCGGTCAATCTCCCTTGCCCCGCTCACGACGAGCGCCACCGTGTCGCTGAAGTAATAGGCGATGAAATTCATCGCAAACGCAATCACGACGGCGACCCACACGAGTTTGTAGCCCAACCCCGACGCGCTGCCGATGAGTAGGCCCAGCAGGGTTATGAAAACCAGGAAGACTAACATCAGCAGCCAGGTTCTTCGCTTATTCGAATCTATCTGCCGGTACATCATTCACCAACCCAAAGTTTCAAGTTCAAAGTTTCAAGTTTCAAGGAAGGTCAAATCAAACGCGTCAGAGGGACATGGCTTCGGAGCACGACCTCTTGAAACCTGCAACTTGAAACTTGAAACTGTTGTCTAGGTTGCCGGTGGGGGCGTGGTCGGGCGGGTGAAGTCCACCTTTACCGGCTCGCGGGCTGCCGCCTCTTCTATCTCGAACATGTCGCGTTGCTTGAACGAGAACATGTTGGCGACGATGTTGGCCGGGAAAGACTGGATCTTGGTGTTCAGGTCCCGCACGTTCCCGTTGTAAAAGCGGCGGGAAGCCTGGATCTTGTCCTCGGTATCGGTCAAGTCGCGCTGCAGCTGCATGAAGTTCTCGCTCGCCCGGAGTTGCGGATAGTTCTCCGCCACGGCGAAGAGGCTGCGCAGGGCGCCGGTCAACATGTTCTCCGCCTCTCCCTGCTGGCGCACATTGCCGGCCGCTATCGCCGAAGAGCGTGCCTCGGTTACCTTCTCGAAGACCTCTCTCTCGTGCGTCGCGTATCCCTTGACCGTCTCCACCAGATTGGCGATCAGGTCATATCGGCGGCGTAACTGGACATCTATGTCCGACCAGGCCTCCTCGCTCCTCACCCTCAGCGTCACCAGCCCGTTGTAAGTCCCCACAATCCAGAGCACAACCAGAACGGCTAACCCAATCAGTATCCAGAAAGCCAACAATCTCATCTACCTCCTTCGCTAGATCCGGCGGCCTTTCATCTCGCTAGCCCGTGAGCCATACTAACATTATAAGGCTTGTTCCATAATCTCTCAAACGAACCTGGCCATCGCCCCGGGAGCAGGGGAGACCGACCTATCCTGGCCGACGGCAAACCGCTCTTTTCGGCAATTGAGAAGCGTTTTCTGCCTGTTGACAGGGGCAGGGATTTCCAGTATGCTACAAACATAAGGATCGGGCTTAAGCAAGCCCCCGCAACGGGGAGATGCCTGCCTCCCCCGGGGGTCTTGATGCTGGTCAGACAACCGGTGTGAGAAGTCAGGGCAGCCTCCCAAACTATCACAAAGGGGGTTTGCGTGAGCAGATTTCCTCTCGAAGAGATCGAAAAGAAGATAGGAAGCAAGTTCTCTGCAGTGGTCGTGATTAGTGAGCTCGCGCTCAAGAGAAGCCGAGAATTCGCTAATATGCCGGCGAGCGGTCGCCCCAATCCGTTGAGGAGTGCGATGGAGGATATTGCCACGGGGCGGGTGAGGTTAGTGACAAAGCATGGCGGTTCTGCCGGTCAAGCCGGAGAGGACAAGAGTCAGGAGGAGTAGTGGATGCCTTTCCGGACGCGTCACCGTGATGGTCCCGCCAAGAGAGATTACTACGAAGTCCTCGGCATTTCGAGGGGGGCTTCCACCGAGGAGATAAAGAAATCCTACCGCCGCCTCGCCAGGCAACTGCACCCGGACGTCAACCCCAACAAGGCGGAGGCTGAGGAGAAGTTCAAGGAACTCGGCGAAGCCTACCAGATTCTCAGCGACCCGGAGAAAAGATCCAGGTATGACCTCCACGGCCACGAGGCCCCAGGCGGCTTTGACATTAACGCCCCGGGTTTTGGGTTCGCCCCCTTCGATGACCTCTTCGACATGCTCTTTGGCCGGACGAGGCCGCGGCCGACCGGAAGCGAGAGGACAACAAGAGGCGACGACCTTCGCTACGACCTGGAGATCAGCCTGGAGGAGGCGGCGCTGGGTGTCCAAAAGGAGATACAAATACCTCGGATGGCTGTTTGCGAAGTTTGCGGCGGCAGTGAAGGAGAGGGAGGCGCCCACCGGGAGGCCTGCCACCATTGCGGCGGGAGCGGACAGGTGGCCCATTCTCGCAACACCATCTTCGGCCAGTTCTCCACCATAACCGTGTGCTCGGCTTGCGGGGGAGAAGGCAGCCTGCTGACCAATCCCTGCCGCGGCTGCGGCGGGCAGGGAAGGAGACGGCAGACCACCAAGATTCAGGTCTCCATCCCCAAGGGCGTGGACACCGGCAGCCGGATTCGCCTCAGCGGCATGGGGGATGCCGGCTCAAATGGCGGGCGGGCGGGCGACCTCTACGTGGTCCCCACGCTCCTTCCCCATCCCATCTTTCAGCGGCGCGGGGACGATTTGGTGGCGGAACTGGAGGTCTCCTTTGCCAGGGCAGCCCTCGGAGGCAAAATCACGGCGCCGGTCCTGGGGGGTGCGGAGGCCGTGAACATCCCCGAAGGCGCCCAGAACGGCTCGGTAATCACCCTGAAGGGAAAAGGCATGCCTCGGCGGGAGAGCATACACCACGGCGACCTTCATTACGTCCTCAAGGTCGTCACTCCCACCAAACTCTCTTCGGAACAGCGGCGCCTCCTCGAGGAGTTGGCCGCGCTCGAAAATGGCAGCCAGCCTCACGGCAAGGGCAGGAAAAGGCAGCCGAAGTAGCATCCCAGGTGCTTCCCTCCGGTGGCATACCCCCTGTGACGAGGCCCATGAGTTCCCCGGAGGGTCGTCACGAAGGGCGGAAATGGTGGACGGTTTCGTTCCTCTGTCCTTTGGAGTGGGAGGAGGAGTTCGCTGCGGCCTTGCGGGAATTCAGCGGAGCGGCCACTTGCTCTGAGTTGCAGAAGGAGGCGGCCGTGGTCTGGACCTCCTTCCCCGATGAGCCCAGCCTCCACTCCCGCAGTAGATGGCAGGAGGGGCTGGAGAGACTTGCCGCCGAGTTCTGCCTCATCCCCCCTACCCTGCAAATCGCCGAAACGAGCGAAGAGGACTGGCTCGAGGGGTGGAAGCAGTTCTTTTCGCCCGTGACGATAGGGAAGAGATTGGTGGTGAGGCCACCCTGGGTCACCCCGGAAGGCTGGGGCGGCCGGCGGCAAGTCGTTATTCAGCCTGGGCTGGCCTTCGGCACCGGCCTTCATGCCACCACAAAGATGTGCCTGGAGTTCCTGGCCGAGGTGATTAGCGGCGGCGAGAGAATTCTGGACGTGGGAGCAGGCAGTGGAGTTCTCTCCATTGCCGCCTGCAAGTTGGGGGCTCAAATCGCCGTGGCGGTGGATAATGACCCGCTCACCCTGCGCGAGTGCCAGCGCAATTGTGATGAGAACGGCGTGGCGGACTCGGTGGTCATGGTGGAAGGTTCGCTCCTGGGGCCGGTGCGAGGACGTGGTTCGACCTTGCTCACCACCCTGAGCACGTCGAAGGGCTGGGACCTGCTGGTCTGTAATATAGACGAAACCTGCTGCCGTGAGGTCGCCCGCAGTGCGGGCCGCTATCTGGTGGCCGAAGGGGGACTCATATTGGCGGGCTTCACCATCGAAAAAGAAATGGGAGTCAGGTCGGCCATGGCCGAAGGTGGGTTCAGGTTAGCGGGGCGTCGTCAGGATGGCCCGTGGCTCTGCTTCTTCGGCCGCGCTTCCGTCGGGCTTTGAGCGGCTGTAACGGAGAACGGGCAGTGCAAAGGCTTTTCGTGGAAAAGGAATGGATAGATGGGGACAGGATTCGGCTCCCGAACAAGGAGAGCCATTACCTCTCCGATGTTCTCCGCCTCGGCCCGGGGGGGATGTTCCAAGCCATCCTGGACGGGGAGGCGGTGATGGAGGCTGCCCTGGAAGAATCTAAAGGGGTGGCAAGGATCCTCGCCTCGAAAAAGCCGCCGGAGGAAGCGGGCCCTGCTCTCACCCTGATCCAGGCGCAACTCAAGGCGCCCAAGATGGCCTGGCTGGTTCAGAAGGCCACCGAGTTGGGTGTCAGTCGCCTCCTCATCGCCACCACCGAGCGCACCATCCCCCGCCCGAGGGGCGGGCGAGACAGCCTGGAGCGCTGGAAGGTCATCGCCCGGGAGGCGGCAGAGCAATGCGGGGCGACGAGGCTGCCCAGATTGGAGGGCCCCCTGCCCTTGGCGCAAGCACTGGCGGACTCTGAGCGGTCGCCCGTAGCCTGCCCGGCATCGGCGGACCTCCGGCTCCTCCTGTGGGAAGGTGAGGCCCCTCATCTCAAGGACATCCTGAAGGAAGGCCAAGGAGTGCATCACGTTGCCCTGCTCGTCGGCCCGGAGGGTGGCTTCAGTTCCAGAGAGGTTGAGACGGCGCAAGCCGCTGGGTTTATCCCCGCCTCCCTCGGACCCCGCGTCCTCCGCGCCGAGACCGCCGCCATCGCGGCCCTGGCGATACTGCGGTTTGTATCCGGGAGCTAGGAACAGACCTTCATCTGGACACTGATCACCGGCCACTGATCACCGGCCACCGGCCACTGATCACCGGTCACTGCCTTGACTGCCCTTTCGCCGGAACCTACACTGTTGGCAAAGGGCGGGCGGGAGCTGCAGGCTGGGGAGAATCGTGGAAAGACTCCTGAAGAGATGGCGGTCGTTGGGTGGCAGGAAAGCCCTGGCGCTGGGAGTAAGCCTGTTAGTGGTAATGGGTGGCCTGGTCGCTATGATATGGGTGGGCAAGGGGACGGAGTCGGACGGCGCCCAGCCTTTGAGGGTCTTCGGGAGGATTGTGGACGTTGGAGGGCGGAGCGCAACGGCAAACCTCGGCCGGAAGGACGGGGTGGAGAAGGGGATGATCCTGGAGGTGTTTCGCTCCGTGCCCGTTGAAACCGACGCAGCCACCGGCCGCCCAACCCTCGTGAAGCGAGAGAAAATCGGGGAGATGAAAGTGGCAGACTCGGACGAGGTGGGTTCGGAACTGGTCCCCACAACGGGGGACGCAACCATGCCCCCCATCCGGGTAGGGGATGAGGTAAACCGAAAGTGAAAGCGTGGCTAGAGAAGCCAGGCTAAGGAGATGATGCTGTGCCGATAGTAACCGCAGAGGTTGATATTGCCGCCCCGGCGGAGAAGGTTTACGAACTGGCGAAAGAGGTGGAGAGTTTTCCGGAGTTCATGCCGGACGTGGAGAGCGTTGAGGTGCTCTCGCGCGAAGGCAGCACAATTAAGACCCGCTGGGTGGCAAAGGTGAAGGAGTTCAACCGCACCATCCGCTGGGTCGAGCAGGATCGCTGGTTCGATGGGGAGATGAGGTGCGAGTTCGAGCAGACGCAGGGAGATTTCAGCCTCTACCGGGGCATCTGGGAGTTCCGTCCTGATGGGAAAGGGGCCTTCGTCAGCCTTCATCTCGAATACGACTACCACGTGCCGCTCATCGGCTCCCTCTTGAACCGGGTCATTTTTAATAAGATGAAGCAGAACTGCCAGAACATGTTGGACGCTTTGAAAGCCGAAGCGGAGAAGAGGGGAGGCTCCCCTCCTTGAGGAGCGCCTAGTGGCTGGAAAGGGGATCCGAATTTGAACGCCCCGATGCAGAGCCTCTGGCGGCTGCAAGAGACGGATGCGGAGGCGGAGCGGCTGCGGCAGCAGCGGGCCAGCCTGGACAACGGTGCAACCCTCCGCGGCCAACTGGACGTCTGGAGAGGGCAGAAGCAGGCTCTGCGCGCCAAACTCGAGGCGACGAGGGGAGAACTGAAAGATGCGGAGTTGCGGCTGGGTGGCCTGGAGCAGAAAAAGGCCAACGAGGAGAAGGAGCTTTACGGCGGCCACACCACCAACCCCAGAGAAGTCGTTGACCTGCAGCGGGATTTGGCCTCCCTTGTTGAGGTCCAGGATCGCCTGGAGACGCAGGTACTGGGACTGATGGATTCGCTGGAGGATTTCAAGAAGCGGCTGGCGGAGACAAATCAGCAGGTCGAAGAGGGAGAAAAGGAACTGGCCCGCATCGAGGCAAACTTTGCCTCGGAGACGGAAAGGATTGAGGCAAGGCTCCGTCAACTGGAGGGCGAGCGCAAAGCGCTTGCCGACTCCCTCGACCCGGGATTGTTCGAGCGATACGAGCAGATAAGGAAAAGCGCAGGAGGAAGGGGGGCGTCGCTGGTGCTGAGGGGGGCTTGCTCGGAGTGCCGAATGGGGGTGCCCACTTACGTGATCCGCGAGATACGGGAAAGCAGCAGCCTGGTAACCTGCCAACACTGTGGGAGATTGCTGTGTCTAATGGCGGAACAACGAACAGAAGTTGACGTCAAGGCTGTTTTGGGGAATAATGAAGAGGGGGAAACATATGAGTGACCTTGCCAAGATCGTATGGGCTGTCGTCTCGCATTTCCCAGAGGGTGTATCTGCTAAGAAACTCGTGAAGTTGATCTATTTCATTGACCTCAAGGCAGCAGAGACACTGGGGCACACAATTAGCGGGGCTGACTACCTTTACCACCACTACGGCCCACTTCCCTGCCACTTTTATCACGCCAGGGACGAGCTTTTGCAGGGCATGGTCGCCGTGGCTCTGCGGCCTACCTTCGGCTTAGACTGGCACCTGCACCGTCCCCAACAAGTGTGTGACCTCAATGCCACCTACAACCCACAAGAGCGTCAAATAGTCGTGGATGTTCTGCAGGAGCTAGGTGACCGCGAAGGAAGTTTGCTGGAAAGAATGTCGAAGGAAACCGAACCCCTGAAGCAGGCCAGAAAAGGGGAACTACTGCAGCTGACCCGGGCCGGCCGGCAAAGGGCGGCGTGGGAAAGAATGGGAATACCAGTGGAAGAGATCGACAGTATTGTCGAACACAGGACCCCACGCCAGGAAAAGGAAGCCGGCTGCCCCGAGGCGGAACTGCAGATAATCCCCGACCTCGAGCCCCTTCGCAAGCGTGCAAACGCGGCCTGCATGGGTGAGGAATCCCCTGAAGGATAAGCTTCAAGAATCCGGCCTCACACCCACAAGATTCCGGCCTGGCCAGATCCGGGTCGTAGAATCGGAACGCGTCTTTTTCGAGAAACAAGAACTAGATCGGCGCAAAGGGGCGACGCCGGTGAGGCGACGACACTATGTCGTTATTGTCAGCAACTCAGAAGACCGCTCCAACCCAGGACGGCTTGCCCTTTTGATAGTACCCGATCACGACCTCACCCAGTGTCGCGCATCCCCTCATGTATCCCCTCCTCGGCCATCGAGACATTCCGTTGCCAGACGCGGACAATTCCATGGCGTTGCCTCATTTGGTGCAGCCCATACTCAAGGTGGACCTGGAGAAGACTAGATTGTGCGGAGATATGCCGCAGACGGCTCTTTGGGAGATTCAGATGCGCGTCGTGAAAGCGATGCGTGAGCCCTCATCCCCCCCGCGCCAGGATGGCTGAACAATGGCTGAATCGCGACTCCGGGCATCTCCGCAGGAATCGGCCCTGGTTTACGCTGACGGGGCCAGCCTGGGCAATCCCGGGCCCGCGGGAGTGGGCGTGCTGATCCGCTGGCGGGGGGCCGGCGGCGAGGAATCCGAGGCCACCATCGAGGAAGCCATCGGGGAGACGACGAATAACGAGGCCGAATACAGGGCTCTGATTCGGGGCCTGGAGGAATGCCAGCGCCTCGGGCTGGCGCTGGTCAAGGTCCACCTGGACAGCGAACTGGTCGCCAAGCAGATGAGGGGCGAATACCGGGTGAAGGACGCCAAGTTGCTGCCCCTTTACAGCCGAGCCAGGGAACTGCTAAAATCATTTGGCAAGGCGGAGATTTCCATTATCCGCCGAGACGAAAACAAGGTGGCCAACAATCTAGCCCAGAATGCGGCCCGCACCTACAAGAACAGCCAGCCTGCGGCAACAAGGAGAAGGGGGTAAGGTTGGGGGGCAAGAGCGGGTGCCTTCCCGCCCTGTTGCTTTGATGGGGTTGGAGGAGCGCTGCTGGGATTGATCCCTGAGGAGCGTTTTCCGCGTGGCGGTTAGAGGATTGCAGAAAGTGTCGAGCCCGCGTAGCCTATTGACCAGACTGCTGGGGAAGAAGAGGGTTGACGTTACCAGGGAGCAGGCTCTTGAAGCGCGCCCGCTGCGTAACCTGGAGGTCAAACAGACATCGAATGAGGAAGGCGAGGCGGTGCTTCTACTGGAGCGACGGAAGGACTTGACGGGCAGGGTGGTCGGCTTCGTGATAGCCGCGCCGCTCTCCAGGAGGCTCGTCTTGGACGAGATGGGAAATTTCGTTTGGCAGCAATGTGACGGAGATAAGTCGGTCAGGGAGATAGCCTCCCTGCTGGCGCGGAGATACAAGTTGAACCCCCGGGAGGCGATCATTTCACTGACAACCTTTCTCAGGACTCTGGGGAAAAGGGGCCTGATAGGTTTTGCAGTGGTCAAGGAGAACGAGAATGGCAGCTCAGCAATCTAGCTCCGGTAATCAGCGTCAGGCCACAGGAAAGGGGCAGATACAGCACCAGATAAGCCTTCCCCTGAGGGAGGCTTTCCGCATCTCTATCCGCAACATCGTCATTCGTCTGGGACGCGCGGCGATAACCGCCTCCGGCGTCTTTCTTGGGATCGCCTTTCTCTCCTCCATCCTCACCTCCCAGGTGATGGTTCGCGTGCTTCACGGCGAGGTGGATCCCAGTTTTGCCGCCCGACAGGGCTGGCTGGTGAAGATGTCGTTGGTGGTCGCCGCAGTGGGCATCAGCAACTCCATGTTCATGTCGGTGACGGAGAGATTTCGGGAGATAGGCACGATGAAGTGTCTTGGCGCCCTGGACTCGTTCGTGGTCAAGTTATTCTTGATCGAGTCAGGGCTGCTGGGGCTGGCAGGCTCCCTCGCGGGGGTCATAGTCGGTTTCGGAGTGATGATGCTGCTTTCGATGGCGAAGCAGGGAACCGCCATCTGGGGACAAATGGACTATACGTTGTTGCTGAGCAAACTTGGCTATGCCGTCGTAGCCGGCGTGGCTCTTTCCATAGTGGCGGCAGTTCCGCCAGCCATCAAGGCGGCCAAGATGCCCGCAGCCGCAGCATTGAGAACGGAGGTGTAAATAGTGGCAACTTCTACAGCCCCGGTCGCAGAGTTCACGGTTCGCACCAGAGACGTGGTGAAAGAGTATCTGATGGGCTCGGTAAAAGTGAAGGCCCTCGATGGGGTGGACCTGGATATCAGGCGAGGCGAGTATATTTCGATTATGGGGCCTTCAGGCTCCGGCAAGTCCACCCTCTTCAACATGGTAGGAGGTCTCGACAAGCCCACCAGCGGCAGCGTCTTCATTGACGAGACTGATATGGCCCAGTTGGATGCCAGCGAGTTGGCCTGGCTCAGGTGCCGGAAGATAGGGTATATCTTCCAAACTTACAATCTCATCCCGGTAATGACGGCGCTGGAGAACATAACCTTGCCCATGATCTTCGCCGGCGCTACCTCCGATGAAATGCTCGAGCGAGGCAGATACCTGCTCGAAATGGTGGGATTGGGCGATAGGCTCCACCACAAGCCGAGCGAACTCTCCGGTGGCCAGCAGCAGCGGGTGGCCATCGCTCGTTCGCTGGCCAACGCCCCGGCCATCATCCTGGCCGATGAGCCCACCGGCAACCTCGACCTGCACACAGGTAGAGAGATCATCGAACTTCTGAAGCGTCTCAACCAGGAACAACAGGTTACCATCATCGCTGCCACCCACGACCTGAAGATGCTGGACGTCTCCGACCGCATAGTTTGGATCCGGGACGGCAAGATCGAGCGAATCGAGCATCGCAAGGATCTGGAGTTGAGGGTCGGCGAAGTGGAAGGGGAACAGGCTGGGTAATCCTTTCCGGGGCGGCGCCAATCGGGATTTGGTTTTCACCGGCCTGAGTTGCCGGGCTGAAGCGGCCACGTTGGAATGCCCTCAGGCGTGGCTCCGCGAGACTGGACAGGTTTTTGTCAGGTCCCCAGAAAGGATGGGCTGACCGGTGCGGATGAAGCCAGCACCCGCTGCGCTTCGGCCGCGAAGGTTGGAACTCCAGGGGGATCGGCGGAAGTAATAGGAATTTGGCAGGAGTCAACGAGTTTCTTTCTCAGGCCATTCCCCGCGTGAGAAGGCCCTCGCGCTACATCGGCGGGGAATGGAATTCAGTGGTCAAGGACGGTGGGAGCGGAAGGCTTTCCTTTCTCCTCGCCTACCCTGACGGCTATGAGGTTGGTATGGCCAACCTCGGCCTTCAGATCCTCCATCAAATCCTCAACGGCCGCGAAGACGTAAGGGCGGAGAGGGCGTTTGCTCCCTGGCTGGATATGGAGCAGGAGATGAGGAGCGCAGGCGTCCCGCTCTTCTCGCTGGAGACTCGTTCCCCGATCGCTTCCTTCGACGTAATCGGCTTCTCGCTTCAGCACGAACTGAACTACACCAACGTCCTGAACATGCTGGACCTGGGGCATATCCCCTTGCTCGCCCAGGAACGAGGGGCGACCTTCCCTCTCGTCTGCGGCGGCGGTCCTTGCACCGTCAATCCGGAGCCTTTGGCCGACTTCTTCGATTTCTTCTTCCTCGGCGAAGCGGAGGAAGCCATCCTGGAAATAGCGGAGGTCGTCCTTGCGGGCAGGAAAAGCAGCCTTGCCAGGACGGAACTATTGCTCCGGCTGGCCCGGATACCAGGCGTTTACGTCCCGCAGTTCTATGCGCCGCGCTACGATGCCGACGGGCATTTCATCGGCACGCATCCCACCGAGAATTCAGTTCCGCCCGTCGTCGCCCGCCGAGTGGTTGCCAACCTGGATGCGGTGACCGCCGGACAAAGGCCAGTCGTTCCCTTCGCCGAGGTGGCGCAAGGGCACCTGAGCGTCGAGATCGCCCGCGGCTGCCCCCACGGCTGTAGGTTCTGCCAGGCCGGCTATACCATCCGGCCCTTGCGCCGCAGAAGCGCGGATGCCGTAGTGAATGCCGCCCAAGAGGGCCTGGATTCCACCGGCCTGGACTCCCTATCCCTCCTGGCCCTGAATTGCCCGGATCATCCCCATCTGGCTGAGATAGTCTCGCGCCTTGCTCCCCGTTTGGGCGCTCAGCGAGTGGGGCTTTCCTTCCCCAGTTCGCGGGTGGACAGTTTTCCCCTCGAACTCGCCGCCTCCGTGCCCGGCAAGCGAAGCGGGCTTACCCTCGCCCCTGAGGCCGGCTCCGAGCGGCTCAGGAAGGTAATCAGGAAGCGCATCTCGCGCCCCCAACTGCTTGATCTGGCCGGCCGCGCCTACCGGTCCGGCTGGAACACGATAAAGCTATACTACATGATTGGCTTGCCAACCGAGACTGACCTTGACCTGGAAGCCATCGGCGAGGAGGTCAGGCAGCTGCTCGCCCAGGCGCCCGGGCGGGCAAAGGTCAACCTCACCCTCTCCACCTTCATCCCCAAGCCACATACGCCGTTTCAGTGGGAAAGGCAGCAGGACATCATCGAGACAGAGGCCCGTCAGCGCACGGTCCTGGCCGGATTGAGGAACAGGAAGGCCAAGGTCAGTTGGCATGACCCGCGGCAGAGCCTCCTCGAGGGGGTTCTTGCCCGGGGCGACCGAGAGTTGGGGAAGGTGCTGCTGCGAGCGCAGGGGCGCGGCCTGAGAATGGACGCTTGGTCAGAGGTCTTCGATTGGGAGGGCTGGCAGCAAGCCTTCTCCGACGCAGGCGTGGAGCCAGAGCGCTATCTCCGGGCCCGCCAGGAAGAGGATGCCCTTCCCTGGGATCACCTGGATGCGGGCGTCGCGAAGAGCCGCCTCCTTCGAGAGCGCCACGCTGCCCTCGCCGCCTCCGAAGCACCGGTCGCGACGGACACCGCATCCCCGCCACCAGGCGCTCACCCCTTCACTTCCGCCGCCTCACTGCCCTCGAAACCCGAGAATCAAAGGCCGAAACTCATCCCTTACCAGGTGACCTACGGCAAGATCGGCGACCTCCGCTTCCTCTCTCCCCTGGAGTTGCAGGCGGCTTTCATCAAGGGATTGAGAAGGGCAGCCCTACCCCTTGCCTTCTCCTCTGGCTTCCATCCGAAGCCCCGTGTCTCCTTCGGCCGGGCCTTGAGAGTCGGCACGGAGAGCGATGTTTTGGCGGCGGTCTTCGTCCTGACGAGTGAAATCCCGCCCGAAGAGATAAAGGACCGGCTGGGACGATGCCTGCCCGCAGAAATGCCAGTTCGGATGGTCCAGCAACTGGCAGAAAAGGAAAAGAGGGCGGCGCTTCACGCCGATTGGGAAACGGCGCTCATCCAGGTACAGGTCAGTAAGCCCATTGATGACATCGAACGCGCCCTACAGGACTTTCTTAGCCGGCCGAACATCCCCGTTGCTCGCCGCCGGCCGGTTTTGGGCCGTGGGGGTGCCCCTCTGGAAACTCGAAACTCGAAATCCGAAACTGTCTCGCTTGACGCCAAGCTCGAGATCCGCTGCCTTCAGTTGGCAAGTCTTGAGGCGCCTGAGGATTCTTTCCCGGGGGACGAGACCTTTTGGCTTAAGGTCAGCATGGGGATGAGGATTCCAGCCCTCTCCCCCGAAGACGTGGCCGCCGCCCTGTTGGAATATCTGGGCGGGGGGCACGTTTTGCGAGTTAGATACGTCGGTTTTGGAAGGGATCTGCCTGCCGGCGAACAAAGCGGCCCCCAGGGAGTTGAATTGGAAAACGCACGTTTCCTCTCGGGCGGCGATTCGTCGCTCCCTTCGACATCGGCCAGGGCAACAGATGGAGCCGGCATATCGGCAGCCAGACTGGCGGCGAGGTAGGTTGCTCCCTCGCCGGGCCTTTTCCCGGGCAGGGTCCGGCCTTCGTCCGTCCACGCCTGGACGGACTGCGGCGGAGTAGGCAGGGATTTGCGCCTGTCCAGGCAAGTTGAGAATAAAAGGAGCCTTTTGTGGACTCCTTTGAGGAGAGTTTTGGAATGAAGACGGAGATATTGGTCAATGTTAAGCCCGAAGCCGTCCGGGCAGCAGTGTTGGAAGACGGCAAATTGGTTGAATACAAGTTCGAAAGAGAGGACAAGATTGCCGGTAATATCTATCTTGGCGTGGTGGAAGACGTGGTCCCGGGGATGAGTTGTGCCTTCGTGAACATAGGCATCGGCAAGAATGGCTTTCTGGCCCGGGACGATGTGTTGTCGAATGGTCAGGAGCGGCCCTCCGGCCACGCCAAGGGCGGGGGTCGCCCTCCCAGGAGAAGGGCTGAACCTATCGAGTCGCTTCTCAAGCGAGGCCAGAAGGTGATAGTGCAGGCCCAGAAGGGACCGGTTGGCGACAAGGGCCCCCGTGTTACCATGAGGATAGCACTGCCGGGAAGGAACGTTGTCCTCTTGCCCACCGAAAAGGGTAAGGCGGGCATCTCCCGTAAGATCCGCGACTTCAATGAGCGAAAACGGCTCAAGGAGGTCGCCCTGAAGTCCCTCACGCCGGAGTTCGGCCTTATCGTCAGAACAGAGGCCGAAGGGCAGCCAGATGAAGCCATCACCCAGGAAGTCGCCTCCCTCATCAACATCTGGCAATCCATGAATAAGAAGCACCGCTTCCGCCACAAGGCCATCCTCTGGGAGCAGCCGCCCCTCATCGAAAGGATGATCCGCGATCTCCTCCGTGCTGGGGTTACCCGCCTCCTGATTGACAACCCGAAGCAGTGCGCTGTTGCCCGCAAGGTCGCTCGTCAGACTGCCCCTCACCTGGCCGATAGAATCCAGTTCCACCGGGATAGAAAGCCCCTGTTTGAGGCTTACGACGTGGAGAAACAGGTCCAGGCGGCCCTGAAGCCCGGGGTCGCTCTCCCCTCCGGTGGCTCGCTGACCATCCAGGAGACGGAGGCTTGCACCACCATAGACGTCAACACCGGCAAATTCATCGGCGACACGAACATCGAGGATACCGCCTACAAGACCAACCTCGAGGCAGCCCGGGAGATCGCGCGGCAGTTAAGGCTGCGTGATCTGGGTGGCATCATAATAATAGACTTCATAGATATGGAAGAGAAGAAACATCAGCGGCAACTGGTCAGCGCCTTGGAAGAGGCCCTCGAGAGGGACCCCAGCCACAGCCGCATCTGGCCCCTCAGCCCCTTAGGCCTCGTGGAGATGACCAGAAAGCGCTCCGGTAAATCGCTCCTCGAATCCGCCTCCGAGCCCTGTCCTAACTGCCAGGGCACGGGTCACATCTTGCTGGAAAGTTTCTGACGGTCTCAGAACCGAAGGCTAGAGGGCTTCCTTGGATAACCCAAGGGTGCTTTCCCGGGTATATCCTGCTCAAAAGGGGCCGCCTGGTGGCTCTTGCCGCTGTAGTCACCTCCCTGGTTTTGAGCATCGTCATCACTCTGTTGCTGAACTTCCTGGCGCTGGGAAGACGTTAAGAAGGTGATCGCATGCGCACTATCCACGACTGGCTGCAATACGTAGAAGACACCAAGCGGAGCGCTCGCGAGGGCGAGCGGACGGCGCCAGCAGCGCCCAGTGGCCCCTCGAAGCCCCCCGCACCGCCAAAGTCTGAGCCGCCAGGGCCGGTTTCTACCCCTCGCAAGGGAACACCTCCCGTAGCGGAAAGGCAGGTTCCCCCACCGGTCAAGGTGGGGAGCAATGCCAGGAAACTGCCGGCCTCGGTAAGGCCGATAGAGGCGGAACGACCAGCGGCGCGGCCGCCCCGCAAAGCCCAGTCTCCCGCCCGAATAAAGCAACTCATGGCCTCGGTGGATGCTGCCCTTCAGATACCCCTGCCCCTTCCCACCCCTGCCCGCCCGTCTGCTGCCGGCGGGCGACGGAGGCGCTCTTCTTTCTCTGAATCCCGGGAGAGCCTCATTAACCGCCTGGTTGACCCGGAACTAAGGCTCAGGGAAGTTGCGGTGCTCCTGAGCGTATGTCCCGCCACGATCAGGAGATATGCCAACCGAGGGGTTCTCCCCTACCACCGCACAGGGGGGAATCAGCGCCGCTTCCGCCTCTCCGACGTTGTGGATTTCATCCATCGTAAGCGCTCCCGTTCGCTCCAGGCAATCCCAGCCGAGCCGGAAGCCTCGGGTGGGTTTGCCGGACTCGCGGTCGAGATTGGCGATTCCGCTTCCTCTCGGCGCGGTTCGACAGGCTCACCGCCCTGAGCTTGCCTGCCCCGAGTAGGTCGAAGGGTCGAAGGGGCGCCATTAGCCCTTGGTGGTATCCTACCAGCCCGGCTCGGAGTCGCGATGGGGAACTTAAGGCGGGCACTTGACGTTATAGATTATTGGATAGTGGGAGGAATGTTGGGGAAGGAATGAGGTAGGCACCAAGGGATTCGCCTATGTAGGGTTGAGTAGATTGGGTGGGCGAATCCCTTTTTAATTCGCCCCGCAGCAGCGGTTGCGGATGGCTAATATGTCAGAAACCTTGACCGGCAAGCTTCCAACTGCCCAAAGCGCAGAGGCGAAAGCCTTTCCTCCTGTGGTTGCGGTGGTCGCGACATCCCCCGAGCGAGTCCTGGACGACTACGAGAGGCTGTTGCACCTGGCGGGATACCAGTCCTTCCTCCCCAAAGACCGCATGACCCACCTCAAAATAAACATCTCCTGGCAGAAGTTCTATCCCGCCTGCTCCACCCCTCCCTGGCAATTAGAGGGGGTGATCCGCACCTTGTTGGCGGATGGCTACCTTAAAGAGAATCTGCGCGCAACCCACAACCGCACGGTGGTGGTAAACGCCAGGGTCGGGGAACTGGCGAACAAGCAAAGGCCCGTGACGGAGAAATATGGCATCGCTGGCCTGCATCTTTATGAGAAAGGTGTCCGCTGGGTTGAATACAAGCCCAAACGGCCCCTGCTGGCCCTGCCCGAAATCTTCCCGCGGGGGATACTGATCCCCGAACCCTTCATCGGGACCAACATAATCCATCTGCCGACGATGAAGACCCATGTCTTCACCACGATTACCGGTGCGATGAAGAACGCCTTCGGCGGCCTCCTCCAGGAAAGAAGGCATTGGACTCACAGCGTCATCCACGAGACGCTGGTTGACCTTCTGACTATCCAGAAGGAGATCCATTCGGGCATATTCGCGGTCATGGACGCCACCGTCTCCGGCGATGGGCCCGGCCCGAGGTGTATGCGCCCGCACATAACCAACTACCTACTAGCCAGTGCCGACCAGGTGGCTATTGACGCCATAGCGGCCAAAATGATGGGTTTTGACCCACTTTCCCTGGATTTCATTCGTCTCGCCCACGAAAAAGGGCTCGGCTGCGGCGACCCGGCGCAGATTAAGGTGGTCGGCGAGGACATTTCGCAGGTGAACTTTCACTTCGAGGGAAAGAAGGACACCTTCGCCAGTCGAGGCCAAAAACTCATCTATCACGGCTCCCTCAAGCCGCTGGAAAACTTTCTGCTCCGGAGCCCTCTGGTCTTCTGGTCCTACATAGCCTCTCGCCTCTACCATGACGGTTTCTGGTATCCGTTGATAGGCCGCAGGAGGGTGCAGGAATTCCTCAGGAGCGATTGGGGCAAACTCTTCTTGTCTTACTAGCCGCCAAGTGCGAAGTTTGTTGGCGCGCGACCCATCACGCTCATGCCGCAGCCCTGAGGTGCAATGGGTTCTCCGCCTGGATTATCACCGCGGATTTGTGCTCTAGGACGACCCCCTGGCCTCTCGTCCTCGCTTTGCTATACGAATTGTCCTTGGATCCTTAGACTCTCAGCCTCGCCGATTCCTAGGGCTTGCCGGTCACCCCGTGAAAAAGCAGGATGCGTTCGAGAGATGCGTGCGGCGTGTTGCCGGGACTTTCCACCCGAAGTACCCCGATAGACCAACTTGTGTCGAGGAACTTGCCCGTCGGCGACAGGGGACTGCCGGTCGCCATCAGGACGATCAGGCGCTCGCCGTCAAGCCAGCAGAGGGGAAGGTAGCGCCCCTGATCCAGCCAGGGAAGTGGCTGAGAGCTAGACCAGCCCGGCCGCCACAAGGACAGACTCATATCCACCGCGAAGTCAGTGAAGTTTTGCGGGGAAGCAACAGCTCCAAGCAGCAGAAGCGATCCATCCACCGACCATCCCCATGCCTGCTGCTTCTGGAGTTGGACGGGAACCTGATCAATCAGTAGCAACTTCTCCTCGGCGGTAGCAAGGTCGTAAACATACTGGGCTACAGGACGAGCGACGGCGAGTAGCCTCCCGTCTGGGGAGAGACTCAAACTTCTTGGCTGTCCCTCGCCGAGCGGTAACAGAACTTTGCGGCTGCCGTGAGCTGGGTCAAGGAGTTCCGCCCGGTATTTGGCATGCAAATCACCCAATTTGCCCAGCCTGGTGCAGACCAAAAGGTTTCCATCAGGGGTGAATCCCTGGAGAAAGGCGGGCATGCCCCGGGCGTCCGGGAGCGGGATGATTGACGGAGGTGTTGTCGGCGTCTTCCAGAGTGCAATTGCCGCATCGTGCTCGTAGAGCGGATGAACCTTGTCGTGCTTTTCCCCTGCAAGATAATAGCGATTTGTAGGATCAACGTGTGCTTTCGAGTCCGGCAGGACCGACACGTCGCCCGCAAACTTAGATTGCTCGCCGGTCTTCCAGTTCCAGAGGTGCATGTAGGCCCTGCTCTGTCGCCTGTTGGGGTCCGGAACGCTGTAGCAGAGGTTCCCGTCAGGCGCCCACACCAGGGTCTGGGGCGTTGCCGCATTCGCCAGGGTCTTCTCCCCAACGATGCGAGGACTCTTCACATCCAGCACGAACAGTTTCCAGTCTTGTCCGGCTCCGGTTGCGCAAGCCGCGAGATATTGCCGGTCTTGCGAAAGGGCAAAGACCTCGGGAAAGAGCGGCTCCTTGAATTGTGCTGCCCGAGGGCCCTTCCCCTTCGGGCCGCCCGCCGCTGCCCGTGTCTTTATCCCATAGTTCGCCGCACCCCAAACCGCAACTCCCAGCACAACGATGGCTACCACCAGCAGGGCGGTCGGCTTGCGATACCAGGGTAGAGTCTTTGTCGTTTCGGGGGGCTGCATGTTTTGGTGTCCTCCTGCACGCTATGGCGTTTTTGCCAGTTCTCTTTGGGCTTCGGCCATCTCTGTGTTGGCGCGGACGCGCAGTTCGTTCGCCACCAGGCTGTAGGATGTATCATTTGTATCCACGTAGATGAGATGGTCGAGCATTATCTGACTGACCAGGACGGTGATCGCCTGCCACTGAGAGACGAGGTCGGTGAAGGGCTCCGGGGCCTCGACCCTGTCCAGAAAGGAGGAGAGATCGAGGGTCTCCTCCCGAAAGGTCGAGAGGTGCTGGAAGAGTCGCACCCGGCTCTGCTGCATCTGGGTGAACTCGATTATCTCCTGCCTGGACTGATCCAGGTTCTGCACTAGTGCGGCCTGGGTCATCTGCAGGTAATTCTTCACCTCACCGGGAGACAACGGCTTCGGGCCAGCCCACTGCTGCGCAACTTGGGCGAGAAAACGGAAACTCTTGACGAAGTCCTTCCGGTCGGCAAAGAGACTGGCCAGCCGAGCGTAGCAGGATTCTGGGGCTGCCCCGAGTTTGAGTGCCCGCTCGTAGGCTGCCTCCGCGGCGTCGGGCTGTTGCAGCAGCCGATAGACGTCGCCCAATTGAGTCTGAATGGTGGGGTCCGATATCTCCTGGCTGGCCGATTCCAGCAGTCTGAGGGCCTTTTCGTTGTCCTTTTGCCTCAGGTATACACCTGCCAAGCCTACCACCGGCGAGGCGTCTTTCGGCGCCAGCCCCCTGGCCGCGATCAATTGCTTCTCCGCCTCGGAAAACCGAGAGAGTTGCACCAGGCAGTCGGCGTATTTCTTCCTGGCGTCCAGCGAATCGGGAGAGCCCTGGACGGCCCCGCAATAGGCATCAGCAGCCGCCACCGGCCGATTCAAGCGAAGCAAGACGTCGCCCAGCAGGAGCGAGTATTCAGCCTTGTGAGGGGCCAAAAGCACCGCCTGCTGCAACAGCCGAGAGGCCTGCTCGGAATTCCCGGCGGCGATCTCCTCCTGGGCCAATTGATAGGATTGCTCAGCCGCTTCTGGGTTGAGGGGGTGATCCCTGGAGGCCATCTCCACCAGGGCGGGAAGGCAGTTCGAGGCCAGGCGGGCGCTGAACTGCTTAACGCCCGCCTCGAAATCGCGACCTGTCGCCAGCAGCGCTGGTTCCGCCAGCCCCGGAATAGTCAAATCCTCCATCTGTCCGCTCTGAGGCAATAACACCCCGAGGATGATCCGAAAGGCCGGATGCGCCTTGGTGGCCACCCGCTCCACGCGGGGCAGAACTCCCACCTGGATTTCCAGGGAACGCACTATCGCGCCCACGTTAGCCACGGACATCTCTCGGCCCACCGCTCCTTCCGGGAGCACGCCACGATCAACCAGATCCCGGACGGGGGCTGAGTAAGCGGACAGGATCGTCACCGTCACCACCGGTTGCCGGGCTGCCGCCTCTTGCATGGCAGCCTGGAGCATAGATTCGACCAGATTGACATCGCCGGCGCTCTCGGCAGTGGCAGCCTGGACGGGGAACAAGCCAACGCTCACCGATTGCGCCACAGGCTTCGCATCCTCCTTCGGCCTTGTCGCCCCGGCTGTCGGCATCAGGCTCGCCGAGAACGCAACAACCAGGGACAGGATCGCCATCGCCTTGCCCATCAGAGCGCTAGGCGCACGCCGCGGCGGACAGACGCCCGGGTTCTGGCAGTGAAAACGGAGGAGAAACATCTGCCCTCCGTGCCGGTTCCAAGCGAAACTCATCGAGCAACACCCACTAGAATTGCAGGCTGCGCAGGCCGGCCTCGCAAGTGGAGAGGATGCTTTCCGCCTCCTGCTTGAGTTCGCCATTTTCCAGGGCGGCGTGGCAGGCGTTGATCGCCGCTTGATACTCTTTTCTAGACGCCTCCAGGCGGTTCTCCCGGCGCAACTGCTGGGCCGTGGTCTGATGGGCCCGGGCCTGGCCGAGGAAGTTGGTAGCGGGCCGAACCGTCAGTGCCGGTGTGGTAGTCCCTGCCGGAGGAGCCTCGGTGGCGGCGGGCGGCTTCACCCCAGGGAAAGGCACTGGCTGGAGGCTGGGCTTAGGTGTGTAAGGGTTCACCATCCACGCTGGCAGGAAGGACACCGCCGGTGCCATCGGCTGTAGTGTTGCGGAGGCGGAGGAACCGCCCGCGGGGAGCAAGGGGACAACACCGATGGGACTTGGGGGCGGGTTATTCAGATAAAGCCACGGGCGTGCCGCTCCTCCCATTCGCGGAATGGTCCCCTCGGCCTCACCGGCAGGCTCCTCCGCCGCCCACGAGTTAGTGCGCAGCGAGTATCCATTCACCAGGGGGGGAGGGATGGCCGCCTCCACTAGTTCGCTGGCGTTGCCGCCGACCGGAGTTCCCTGCCGCAAGGTGCCGCCGGAGTATCCAGTGCGAGGAACTGACTTAGGCGTCCCTGGGGAGGAGGCAGAGGAGCCGACGGAGCCGGAAGCGGGAACTCCTTCGAACATTCGCTCCAGGGTGGCGGCCAGGGCTGGGTCAGGCGTCCCCTGGGCTGCCGGTGCCGCAACGGCCGGGGCGGGCGGGCTTGCGCTTTGCCGGCGGGCCTCATCCAGAAGCGCCAGGGCTGTCGCGTCTTGGGGATTCTGCTGGAGGGCCGTCTGGAGCAACTGGCTGGCGCTCGTGTAATCGCCGGCCTGCATCCGCGATCTGGCCAGGGCAATGTAGTCAACGCCCCGGGAGGAAGCATGCTCTTCCTTCGGCGCGGGCGAGGCCAAGAGAACTACCAGGAGCACAATTGCGACTATACCAGCGACTCCTGCCGCAATGCCGGTTGCCAGGGCGCGGTTGTTGGCGACTGTCTCCAAGGCCCCCGAGAGCAGGGACGATATCCTGCCCCGCCTCTTCGGGCCCGGCGGGTTCTCACCCCAGAAAGCTTCCTCTAAAGACGAAGCCTGGGACAGAAAGGGGGGGACTTGGGGAGGGCTAAGGTCGCCCTCCTGCCGACCGGCGCGCGAGGGCGTCGGTCCGAGACTAGGCTGCTGCCCTTGGCGCTCAAGGCGGCTCCCACACTCCCGGCAGTAATTGTTTATCAAAGGATTAAGCGTGCCGCACTTAGGGCATTCCATTCTCCTGCCACCTCCTGTTTCCAGTGCTCTGAACCATTGCAGAGCCATCCAATCTGACCATTTCGCTCGTGTGGGCCGATCGCCAGAGACCCTCCCGGCCGCGTCCCATCGCTTGCTCTGGACCTTGTCTTGGCGTCATCGCCGCATCCAACCTCCGAGGGCGCCGCCGGCGAGTCCGAGCATTCCGTAGTAAAGGGCGGCAACGAACATCCCCGCCCCCAAAACAGCCCCCAGCGTGCTTCCCAAGGCCGTCCCAAAGGGGCCAAGGAGGCTGCCCACCAAGCCACCGATGACGGTGAGGATTGTTCCGGCAAATATGCTGGTTATCGTTCCGCTGAAGAAACCAGCGACCATGCCTTTCCCCAACCCGCCTGCGATGAGGCCGGCGACCAAACCCGCTATCAGAGGCCCGACAAACGGCATGAAACTCAAGGCTGCCATCAGCGCTGCCCCCACGATAATACCCAGGACTACCAGCATCGAAGTTCCTCGCGCTTGGGCGCTGCTTCTTTGAGCCTGTTCGTTGCCGCTCTCACCCGGTCCCTAGAGTATCACTTTGTTCAAAGGATACTCAATTATGCCCGAGGCGCCGGCCCTTTTGAGTTGGGGAATCAGTTCCCTGACCTGGCTCTCCTCGGCTACGATCTCGACCGCCACGAAGCCCTCGTCGCTCAGGCCGGAGATGGTCGGATTCTTGAGGGCAGGCAGGATGGCTATCACGTCCCCCAGTTTGGCCTTCTCGACGTTCATCTTCAGCCCGACCATTCCCTCGGCCCGCAGCGCGCCCTCCAGGAGCGTCCGAAGGTTCTCGATCTTCTCCCGCTTCCAGTCGTCTCTGACGCTTTCCCGGTTGGCGATGAACCTGGTGGACGAGGTCAAGACGGTGTCCAGTACCCGCAGGTTGTTCGCTCGCAGTGAGGCGCCGGTCTCCGTTCCTTCCACGATGGCATCCACCAGAGTAGGCACCTTGGCCTCCGTCGCTCCCCAGGAATATTCCACCTGGGCGTTGACGCCGTGTTCGGCCAGGTAGCGCCGGGTCACGTTCACCAATTCGGTGGCGATTTTCTTTCCCTCCAGATCCTTGGGTGACTTGAACGGGGAGTCGTTGTGAACGGCCAGAACCCAGGCATACCTGCCGAAGCCCTGCTTCGAATAGACCAGTTCGCAGATCTCCTCCACGTCGGCCTCGGTCTCCCTGACCCAGTCGTGCCCGGAAAGGCCGCAGTCGAGCACTCCCTCGGCGACGTATCTCGGTATCTCCTGCGCCCGGAAGAGCATCGCTTCCATCTCCGGATCATCAATGCGCGCAAAATAGGAGCGCTCCGGCACGGCTATGGTGTAGCCGGCCCGCGCGAATAAAGCCAGAGTCTGTTGCTGCAGGCTGCCCTTCGGCAGCCCTAACCTTAGTTTGTTCATCCTATCGTTCCTGAGCTATCCACCCGTCCACTGGTCACTGGCCACCGGCCACTGATCACTGGGGTTCATTCGTCACCACTTTCGGAAACTATCCTCGTTTCCCCTGCTGTTTCTACTTCCAATTCCCCTGACCAGCAAGATGGAGAGGAGGATTATGATGACGCCCAGGCAGCCGTCGGCAAAACTGGCCGGCTGCACTATTCCCCACGCCTCCAGGATAGCCACGATCACCAGTGACCCCCCAAACATCAAACCCACACCCAGAATTATACCCAAAATGAGCCGCATTTTACCTCTGGTTTGGGCCCCTCATCCAGTTACCCCTCCAAAGCGTCCCAGTGTGTGGTCAGTCTATCACATCCCGCCCGCCTTTTCCAGCCGCTTACTTGCCGCCTGAAAATGCGCAGCAGCCTTGCAGTTACCTCAAGCCTCAAGTCTCAAGTCCGTCAGGACCCGACCGTCCGCCAACGGGCGTCGGACGTCCGGCGTCCTCTGACGGACGGACCCGGGCGGGCCTCAAGCCTGGGCCTGCCCTTACACACTCACACACTTCTTCTTACGGTGACATTGCCCTTGCCTTACGCCAAAGCAAGTCCAGGGGCACCAGGAGCGCGTCAGGCCGCATGTCCCATTTCTGGGCCACGTCCACCCACGTGGGCGATTCGCCGGCCTCCAGGACTTCCGCAGCCGGAACTCCCTTCGCTCCGCCAATCGCCAGCACTATGGCCGCTTGCCCATATCCCAAACCATTGGACATCGAGTCGGCCACCTGTGACTCCTCGACGCCAAGTTGGTAGGCGAGCATCTTGACGAGCGTATCTCTGGCCCGGGGGCAGGACTGGGCATACTTCAACTCCAGTTGCCACTGACGGAGCCGGAGGAAAGCGGTGGAACAATCCTGGGAAGCCCGGCTGATCTGACGGTCAGCCTGGGAGGCCTGCACCTCCGCCTTCAGCGCCAACGCCTGGAGGGCAAGGGCAGCGGCCAGGGACATATCGTGCTTCTGCACGCCCGCGTCCAGCAATGAGAGCATGAGAGGGGTCAGTGCGCCCAGCGATGACTTGAGGTTGTGCAGGGCAGCGGAGCAATCTTCGCCTGCATCCTTTGAAATCCTTGCCGCCAGGCCGCCATCTGCCGCGATGGTCTGGATTTCACTCGTGAGCAACTGGAACGCCTCCGGAGATTGAGGGGAGTTGAGGGCGGCCCGCAACTGGCGGGAGAATTCGCGCCACTGCTCAAGCAGGGAGTCCGCGTTCTGATTGAGGTCTGCAGCACCCTCCGAGGAGGAGAGGATGCTCTGGATGGTCGCCTTGGCCTGAGCAAGCAAGGCGAGCCTCTTTTCATCCCAGAAGTTGGGTTCCAGCAGGAGGACCGAGTCCATCAGGCTATTCACCTGCCGAGCCGATGCCATAGCCTCGATGGCGTCATCATTCTTCTTGGCCAGAGAATTCATCTCACCCTTGCCCGAGGAAAGAACCTCGGTCAAGGCCTGAACCTTGGTCCGGGCCGCGCCAACCTCTTCCTCATTGGGAGCGACCAGCGTCCACTCCTTCGCTTGCTTCCGGAGATCCTCTGCCTCTGCCTTGCCCGTGGGGTAGGATTCGCCCAGGGAGTCGTAACGGGAGGCGGCCGAGAGCAACAGCCCGCGGTCGGCGGCGAGTGAGGCGAGTTCAAGGCGGGGGGCGAGTTCCTCGGGACGCAAGCGGGCAGCGCGCTCGCAAAGGGCCATCGCCTCCGCTAGGTCGAACTGGCCTCGGCGGCTGTGGGCACGCTGCAGCAAAGCCTCATAGTTATCCGGGGAAAGGAGCGGGCTACCCTGGGCGGCTTTGATTCGATCCTCAGTAGAAGGATGAGTAGCAAACAGGGTATCGAGGTAAGAACGTCTCCCTTCATCTATGGCCTGAAAGAACTCCACCAGCCCCTCCGGGTCATAGCCGGCTTCATAGGCGAACTTCACTGCTCTGCGGTCAGATTGCGCCTCAAGACGACGGGAAAGCCGGAGCACCCCCAAATATACTCCGGCCTGGGCGACGGCGTGCCAGGTGGCCCTGGTATGGTCGTTGACGTATCTGAGTCCGAAGTAGGAGGCGAGGCTCGCGGCTGCGTATTTCATGGAGTGGCGCTCGGAGACGTGACCGACTTCATGGGCCAGCACGGCGGCTACTTCCGCCTCGGAGGCGGCCTTTCTCAGCAGGCCGAGGGTGACGAAGATATAGCCTCCGGGCAGGGCAAAGGCGTTCTCCTCCGGCACATCAAGGATGGAGAACTCGTATCTCAAGTCCTGGCGGGGAGCAACCGCCGAAACCTCCTGGCCCATCCTGGCTACCCATTGGCTGAGGTTGCGGTCGCTGGTGAGTCCCATCTGCCCGTTCAGGATATCCGCCACCTGCTTGCCTATCCACTTCTCCACCTCGGTGGGGAGGTCGGCAGCCTGTGCGCCTGCGGCGGCCAGCAGCCAGCAAAACAGGGCGAGTAGAGGAGGAATGATTCGTAAGCGCCAACCGGGGGGCAACATTGCGCGCCTCAATCTCGGAGCCTCTCCAGCACCAGCACCCAGTCCTGGTGGATGGGCGGGAAGGGAATCTTCCACATGCCTTTTTCGTCGGCCTGGGCCTTGCCGATTTGATGTTCGTTGCCGTTCTTGGGACTGAAGAAGAAGGCGCGGTAGGCTACGCCGCTCTCCAGATTCTTCATTTCCTTGGCCTCGGTCAGGGGAGGGATATAGACCAGGCGAACCTCGCCGGGAATGCCTCCGGCGAAGGGAAGAACATAGTTATCTTTGCTCCAGCGGGGCTCGACCCACTCCGGATGGGATTCGAATCGCCACCACTGGTAGCGCTCGAGCAATTTCTTGCCCAGGCCCACGTGGATGCAGCCGGGCAGTTGGTACGCCTCCTCCCAGACCTGGTCGCCGTGGGCAACGTCGTGGAGCGGAGACGCGCCGTAAGGCTCCTTCCGCGAACTCATGTTCCATAGTCCCTGCGCCCCATAGGTATGGCCGCAGGTGCCGGACAACAGGCAGGCCCAGAACATGTAGCGCTGTATCTCCTCCCGGCTGCCCTCGTAGATGCCCTCGTAGCATACCTCGCTATTGATGACCGGCATCCGCGGCTGCCGGGCGTAGGCGGCCACAACCTGCTCCACGGTGTTGGGGATGCTTTTCCGGTCATAATGGCCGGTTTGGAGCATTTCAAAATCCACCAGGCTCTCGTCAATCATCTCCCTCGACCCCTCCGGCCAGCAGGGATGGGTACTGAGGGGATGATGGTAAGGGTCTATGGCCTTTACGTAGCGGGCGATGTCGGTCCAAGCGGGCCTTGCCTTGGCCCGGTATTCCTGATCATTCTCGATGCGCCAGGCGTCCGAAAGGTAGTAGGGCATCAAGGTCTCTCCGGACAGGCACCAGACCACCGGATAGGCCCCGTAGCGGGCGATGAGGTTGCGCCAGTGTTTCTTGATGACCTGCGGGCCGGCAAAGTCCAGGAAATACCCCCAGCAGCCGACGATGCAGGGAACCAGGCCGGATGAGACCAGCCAGTTGAACCGCAGGTCGGCCATGTCGAAGTAGGCGGGATTGATACGGGCAAAGTCCTTCTCCCAGGCTTGGCCAGCCTCGTTCGCTCCCCTCGGATCGAAGGGGGGCATATCCGGATATAGGCCGGCGACCATCTGGATAACCGTGTAGCCCTTGTTCACCCGGTCGGCGGTCAATAACTGAAAACTGCCGGGCCAGTCCAGCCGCTGGCAAAGCCCCATCCACCAGGTATCGGCGAGCCAGAAGAAGGGAGTGCCATCAAGATGCTCGAGGTAGCGGCGATCTTGGCTGACGCGCAGCGGTCCGTGTTTGAGCAGGTAATTGTCGCCCTGATAGGGAGCCACTTCGAGCGCTCCCTCTATGCCATCGAGGCTGGGGTTGGTCTGGTCGGAGCAGACGGTGTGGAAGTGGTGGGTGCCCACCTTGGGAGAGGCATAGCGCACCCGCCAGTTCTGTCCGCCCGCCCAGAAAGCAGGGACACAGCGCTCCTGGCCATCCGGGTCGTTGAAGATAACGTCCAACTCCACCTCGTCGAAAGGATCGGCATAGACCTTCCCCGAGGAGTAAGACCATTCCATAGCGCAGTTCTGGATTGCCTTTCTCACCAACATTCGAGCATCTCCTTTCGCCATGCGAGGTCGAAGTATAGCAGAGTCGGGTAAGGGAGGGTAACCCCCGGTGGCAGTGGCCGGGCCATTCCATTCTCGTGTTGACCGGAGAGGACGAGTTGGCTAGAATCATGCCGAGGGCTGCACTTTTCTGCCGTCCTGACCGTGGCATGCACTGACCAGGGAGTTGACCATGAGCCTCAAAGAGCAACAAACCCAGGCACTGGAGACGATGGCGCAGCACGAGGAGACAATCGGCCGGCTTTACAAAGTCTACTCCAGCAGACTTCCCAGTTACGCAGAATTCTGGTCGAGCCTGTCAGAAGCGGAAGAGGAGCACGCCCGGACGCTGCGCGGGTTGCGTGCCGGAATCGAAGACGGGACAGTATTCTTTCAAGAGGGGAGATTCCACATCGCTGCGATAAAGTCGTCTCTGGGGTATGTAAGAGAACGCCTGGCGGAGGCGGAGAAAAAAGACGTTTCCGCCCCGGAGGCTTTGTCCGTGGCCCTGGAAATAGAAAAATCCTTCATAGATGGCAAGGCCTTTGCGTTTTTCGAGAGCGATTCGCCGAAGTTGAGGCAAGTCCTGCTGTCCTTGGCTGAGAGCACCAGCGAACATGTCCGGATAGTGCAGAGTGCCTGGGACAGAATCCGCAAGCCCATCTACTGAGGCGACCCAATCACCAGCGATTTGGCCCTTCGAGCCCGGCGTCGCTCTCCCGGCCCTTCTCTGGTCACCGGACACTGGTCACTGGCCACTGCTGTTACCAGTCTCCGCCTTCCAGATTTCGATGACCCTGTCTGCGACCTGTTGCGGTGTGAGTTGGTCGGTGCTGATTTCGTATTGAGCCGCGCTCTGGTACTTGGGAATCCGCCGCTGCAGGACTTCCCCCACTTCTTCAGTGAATGTCTTTCCGGCGGTCAAGGAGGGGCGTTCAGTGCCTTCCCCAATTCGGGAAAGGATCGTATCCACTGATGCCTTCAGCCAGACAATGCGGGCATTCGCCCGCAACGCCTCGATGTTCTCCGGTCGTTCGATAATCCCCCCGCCGGCGTCGATCACTACGTTATCGAGGGCCGCCAATTCCCGCGCCACCTCAGACTCCAGATCGCGAAACGCCGGCCACCCACCCTTCTCCACAATCTGCGGAATTGGCATGCCGGCTCTCTCAACTATTTTCGCATCCATCGGGATGCACTTCATCCGGAGCCTCTCCGCGACAAGTTCTCCCACTACGCTCTTTCCACTCCCCCGATATCCGATCAGCACGATGTTCATGACTTCAAATGCTGCATGACCACCTGACGCATCACCTCTACGGGCGCGTCAACGCCGGTGAAACGCTCAAACTGCAACACGGCCTGATTGATGAACATCTCGATCCCGGCAATCACTTTCAGACCGCGAGACTTCGCCTCCGTCAACAGTTTCGTCTCCAGGGGTGTATAGACAATATCAAACACAACCTGCTCGGGCCGAAACAAGTCGGGAGGAATCAGGGAAGCATTCTCGTTGGGATGCATGCCGACCGGCGTGCAGTGGATGATTACGTCGGCGCGCTCCATCGCCGCTGCAAGCGAATCCTCGCTCAGCATTTCAGCCGTTATGGCGGCCCTTGTTGCTGCCACCAGGTCAGTCGCCAGCCCCTCCAGCATCGGCTTGTTGATATCCAGGATGGAAAGCTGCCGGAACTTGGTCTCCCGAGCAAGAGTGAAGGCAATCGCCCTCGCTGCGCCGCCTGATCCCAACATCAGGATGTCTTTCCGGTCAACTCCCACGCCAGCGTCAGCAATGGCCTTCAAGGCACCCGGTCCATCCGTGCCCAGTCCGATCAACCTGTCTTGTTCGTGAATCACCGTGTTGATTGAGCCGATGGCCCGGTCCACCTCCGCCACCTCATCCACGTATTTCACCGCTTCGGTCTTATGTGGAATCGTCACGCTCAAACCTCGGAAGTTCTCCATGGCCCGCACCCCGGCCAATGCGCCTTTCACGTCCTCAACCCTGCATGCCACATAAACAAAGTCCAGGCCCAGGAACTCAAAGGCCGCATTGTGAATCGCAGGTGACAGACTGTGCGCCACCGGATTGCCGATAACTGCGCAGACTTGTGTGCTGGAACTGATTGCTCTCAAAGTGCTCCCTGATCTCCTTGAACGACCCACCTATTATACCAAGCGCCGCGCGAATCTGTCCCCCCCAAAGCGCTCCTCTCCTGGGTGGCGCTCCTTGGCCGGTCTCTCGCTCCGTTCAGCCCTCGTCCCTCCATCTTTCGACGGGCCGCGGCCAACTGCGCTTTCACAGCACGTTGACCTACCTGCCGAAGTAGGCTATACTGTATGGTCTGCTCCTCAACTGAGGCCGAACCACAAAGGGCTGAGTGGTTGTGTATAGGAGGCTAGATGAGCACCGACGGAATCGTCATTACGGGTGCTAGCGAGCATAATCTCAAAGGCGTTAATCTATTCCTGCCGCGCAACAGGTTCATAGTTTTCTCGGGGGTCAGCGGCTCAGGCAAGTCCTCCCTGGCTTTCGATACCCTCTATGCGGAAGGGCAGCGCCGGTATGTGGAGTCCCTTTCGGCCTATGCGCGGCAATTCCTGGACATGATGGAGAAGCCGAAGGTTGATCGCATCGAAGGGCTTAGCCCTGCCATTTCCATCGAGCAGAAGGGCGCAACCAAGAACCCCCGCTCAACGGTGGCTACCGTTACCGAGGTTTACGACTATCTCAGGGTTCTCTTCGCCAGGGTGGGGACGCCCTATTGTTACAAGTGCGGACGGGAGATCTCCTCCCAGAGCCTGGACGCCATGGTGGACAAGGCAATGGCGCTGCCGGAGGGAACCAGGTTGCAGATCCTGGCTCCGGTGGTGAGGGAACGGAAGGGGGAATACAAGGAGATATTCCTCAACGCCCGCAAGCAGGGATTCTCCCGGGCCAGGGTAAATGGCCGGTTGCTCGACCTCAGGGAGGAGATAGTCCTGGATGAAAAGCGCCGGCACAACATCGAGATAATGGTGGACCGCATCGTGGTAGAGGCGAAGCAGAGGAGCCGAATCGCCGAGTCGCTGGAACTGGCCCTGTCGCTTTCGGACGGGCTGGCGGTGCTGAACGACACCGATGCCGGCACCGACACCCTCTTGAGCAAGCACCTGGCCTGCATCTACTGCGGAGTGAACTATACGGAGATAACCCCCCAGATGTTTTCCTTCAATAACCCCCAGGGGCGCTGCGAAGAGTGCGACGGCCTCGGAACGACGATGAAGATGGACCCAGGCCTGGTCGTTCCAAATCCCAATCTCTCTTTGAACCAGGGTGTGGTGCTTCTGCTGGGAACCCCCGACTCCCCCGGAACCAGACATATCCTGGACGCCCTCGCCAGGAGATACGACATGGATTTGGATGCACCCTGGCATTCCCTCACGGAGCAACATAGGCAGGCGGTTCTCTACGGCTCCGAGGGAGAGAAGATGGAATTCGTCTATCGGACCCGACGAGGCCGAACCTACACCTATCGCAAGGGGTATGAGGGGGTCATTCCGGCGGCGGAGGCGCGGATGAAGGCCACCTCCTCTTCCGACGCCAGGGAGTATTATCATAGGTTCATCAGCCCTTCCTCTTGCCCAGCCTGCAAGGGAGGCAGGCTGAGGCCGGACAGCATGGCGGTGAAAATCGCCGGCCGCTCCATTGTTGATTTGGTCAGGCTGTCGGTGGAGGAGGCGGAGAAATTCTTCGCAACCCTGGAGTTTGAGCCGACCAAGGCCCAGATTGCCCTGGATATCCTCAAGGAGATTCGCAACCGCCTCCGATTTATGATGGACGTGGGGCTGAATTACCTCACCCTCGACCGCACGGCCCCCAGCCTTTCCGGCGGTGAGGCGCAGCGGATAAGGCTGGCTACCCAGATTGGCTCGGGGTTGGTTGGGGTGCTCTATATCCTCGACGAGCCGAGCATTGGCCTGCACCAAAGGGACAATATCCGCCTGATAAACACCCTCAAGAGCCTCAGGGATTTGGGCAATACGGTGATAGTGGTGGAACACGACCTGGAGACGCTCCACAGCGCCGACTACATCGTGGACTTCGGCCCGGGCGCCGGCGAGCACGGCGGTGAGATAGTCGTCGCCGGAGCGATGAAGAAGGTCAAGGAGTGCGAGGCTTCTCTGACTGGACAGTTCCTCGCCGGAAAGAGGCGGATCTCGATTCCCGGAGAGCGACGAACCGGCACCGGCAGGCACATCATTCTGAAAGGGGCGAGACACAACAACCTCCGCGGCGTGGACCTGAAGATTCCCCTGGGAACCTTTACCTGCATTACCGGCGTCTCCGGCTCCGGCAAGAGCAGCCTCATCACCGAGACCCTCTATCCCGCGCTGGCCCGCCTGGTGAACCTAGCCCGCGCCAGGCCGGGACAATATGACCAAATCGTTGGGGTTGATAACATTGACAAGGTGGTCAACATTGACCAGGACCCCATCGGCAGGACCCCCCGCTCGAATCCGGCGACCTATGTGGGAGTTTTCGGCCCCATAAGGGATATCTTCGCCTCGACGCCGGAGGCGAAGCGCCGCGGCTATCAGCCCGGCCGCTTCTCCTTCAACGTTTCCGGCGGACGCTGCGACGATTGCGAGGGCGACGGCGTCAAGAGGATCGAGATGCTCTTCCTCGCCGATGTCTATATCCCTTGCGAAACCTGCAAGGGCCTTCGCTACAAACGTGAAACCCTCCAGGTGAAATTCAAGGACAAGAACATAGCCGAGATCCTCGACATGACGGTCGAGCAGGCCATACACCATTTCGAGAACATCCCCCGCATCAAGCGCCTCCTTCAGACCATGGCCGATGTGGGCCTCGATTACATCAAACTCGGCCAGCCCGCCCCGACCCTCTCCGGAGGCGAGGCACAGCGGGTGAAACTCGCCAAAGAACTTTCCCGGCGCGATACCGGCTCCACTTTCTACATGCTGGACGAGCCTACCACCGGCCTTCACCTCGCCGACGTGGAAAAGTTGCTGGCGGTGCTGAACCGGCTGGTGGACATGGGGAACACCGTGGTGGTCATCGAGCATAATCTCGAGGTCATAAAGGTAGCCGACCACATAATTGACCTCGGGCCCGAGGGAGGAGAGGCTGGCGGCGAGATCGTTGCCGAGGGCACTCCGGAGCAGTTGGCGAGGAGAGGCAAGACCTATACTGCGAAATTCCTCAGGCGCGTGCTTCTCGACGGAAAAGCAGGGACGGAGGGGCGACAGAAGCCCCGCCGCAAACAGAGGGCAGCAGCATGAAAATACTCGCGGTGAGCGATACCCATGGCGACTTGGCGGCGTGGAATAAGATCATGGCCCGCTTCGGCCAGGGGCTCGACTACGTCGTTCACGCGGGCGACGTCCTCTACCATCCCTTCAAACTTCCCATCAAGAGCACCTACGATGCCGAGGGCTTGGCCGCGGCGATGAACGCCGCTCCCTGCCCGGTCATAATCGCGCGAGGGAATTGCGACGCTGACGTCTTCAGCCTGGTGCTCAAGTGGCCGCTTCAGGACCCCATCGCCTTCCTTCAGGTCAACGACTTTCGGTTGCTGACGACGCACGGTGACAAGATCCCCCGCTCTCAATTCGCCGACCTGGGGGAAAGATTCCGCGCCGACGTGGTAGTCTTCGGTCACAGCCATCAGCCGGTGCTGGAAAAGGAAGGCAAAACGCTCATCCTGAACCCGGGCAGCGCCAGCCTTCCCCGCGCCCCGGCCCATGGACGAGCCATCCAGACGGCAGCGCTGATCGTTGACCGCCAGGTAGAGATATTCGACATCGAGACAGGAGAGGCCGTGTTGAGCGGCTCCGTCGGATGAAGGAAAGCCCGTAGATGGCGGCAGACTCCCCCTCCGTAATCCTCGCCACCGACTGCGGCAGCACCACGACGAAGGCGATCCTTATCCTTCGAGAGGATGGGCATTATCGCCTCAAGGTGCGCGGCGAGGCCCCCACCACTGTGGAATCGCCCTACGATGACGTGACGGTGGGGGTCCTGAACGCCCTAGCGGAGGTCGAGGAATTGTCCGGCCTGCGTTTGGTGGAAGGAGGCCGCATCGCTCTCCCCCGCTCGCCGGCGGGAGTGGGCGCCGACGTCTTCGTCTCCACCTCCAGCGCGGGCGGCGGCCTCCAGATGATGGTGGCTGGCGTGGTCAGGAGCATGACCGCGGAAAGCGCAGAGCGCGCCGCCCTCGGAGCCGGCGCCATCGTGATGGACGTGGTGGCCGCCGACGACGGTCGGGAGGAGCACGAACGCATCGAGAGAATCCGCCGCCTGCGCCCCGACATGGTGCTCCTCTCCGGCGGCACCGACGGCGGAACCAAAACCCACGTGGTCGAAATGGCCGAGATGCTCCTGGCGGCGGACCCGCGCCCACGCCTCGGCATCGGCTATAAGATTCCCCTCATCTACGCCGGCAACAAGGACGCCCGCGCCGAAGTCCAGCAGATCATCGGGGACAAGACGGCCCTTCAAATAGTTGAGAACCTCCGCCCCACCCTCGAGCAGGAAAGGCTGGGCGAGGCGCGGGCCACCGTTCACCGCCTCTTCCTCGAACATGTCATGCAGCAGGCGCCCGGCTATAACAAATTGATGTCCTGGACCTCAGCCCCCATCATGCCCACGCCTCACGCCGTCGGGAACATGGTTCAGACGGTGGCAAGCCAGCGAGGGATTGACGTGCTGGCGGTGGACATCGGCGGCGCCACCACGGACATCTTCTCCGTCTTCGGCGAGGTCTTCAACCGCACCGTTAGCGCCAACCTCGGCCTATCCTACAGCATCTGTAACGTTCTCAAGGAGGCCGGCGTCGAGAACATCTCCCGCTGGCTGCCCTTCCCGATGGACAAGGCCGACCTGACGAACCGGTTGCGGAACAAGATGATCCGCCCCACCACCATCCCCCAGACGCGCGAGGACTTGTTCCTGGAGCAGGCGGTGGCGCGGGAGGCCCTTCGCCTGGCGTTGGTTCATCACCGCTCCCTGGCGACCGGTTTGAAAGGTGTGCAGATCGACCGCTCCATCGGCGATATCCTCTCCCAGGAGGGAGCAGGCGAGACGCTGGTGAACATGATGAACCTCGGCCTGATAATCGGCAGCGGAGGCGTCCTCTCCCATGCCCCGCAGCGTTCCCAGGCCGCCCTCATGATGATTGACGCCTTCCAGCCCGAGGGCGTCACCGAACTGGCGGTGGACAGCATCTTCATGATGCCGCAACTCGGCGTCCTGGCCCAGGTCTTGCCCGAGGCGGCGATGGAGGTCTTCGAGCGCGACTGCCTCATCTTCCTCGGCGCCTGCATCGCCGTCAGGGGCCAGCCCAGGCCAGGCAAGCCAGCCTTGAAACTCCGCATCCCGGACTTGAACCTCGATAAGACCTACCTGGCCGGCGATTTGGAGGTCATCCCTCTCGAGGATGGCAAAGAAGTGACTGCCGAGATCGAGCCGATTGGCCGTCTCGACGCCGGCGCCGGCCCCGGCAAGTCCCTCCAGCGCAAACTCAAGGGAGGCGTCGTCGGCCTCATGATTGACGCCCGCGGCCGCCCCCTCCCCTGGCCAGCGAGCGAGCAAGAAAGAGTCGAGGCCTCAAAGAAGAAACATCTGGCGTTTGGGGTGGAGGTGTGAGGCCCCATCAAGGAGAACAAACGGATGTCTAGAGCCAGAGTATCGATCTACTGTCCATACTGCAGACGTTACACGGCACTCTCGTTGGCGCCTGTTCGGTGGCACGACGACTGGGACCAGGAATCGCTGTCGGCCTCGTGGGAGAAAGACGGCGCTACGCGTTGGTGGATCGGTGTCTGCAACTACTGCAACGAACCGGTCCTGGTACTTAACGACGGGGACCTTGTCTACCCGACCCCTTTCCCATCTCCCACGGATGAAAGGATACCCGATCCCATCCGGAAAGACCTCGACGAGGCGAAGCTATGCCAGACTGTGAAGGCGTGGAGGGCATGCACCGTGATGGCGCGTCGAGCGCTTCAGCAAGCGTGTATCAAGAAAGGTGCCGACACGACTAAAAAGCTCAGCGACCAAATAGAGGGTCTCTTCCAGGTGCACGTCATCACCGAGGATCTCAAGAACTGGGCACACGCCGTTCGGTGGGTAGGAAACGATGCCGCACACCCATCCCCAGATGAGGTAACCGAAGAGGATGCCGGTGACATACTGGGCCTCGCTGAAAAGTTCTCGGACGTCTTGTTCGTCGCCCCAGCAGTCGCCGATGAGCATGCAAGAAAACGCGGGAAGTCGCCGTCGCCCGGGTAGTCACCGAAGGAACTGCCCATGCCCACTGCTTACGCACCCGGCCTCTTAGTTACTCGACACACGACGATTCGGAAGTTTCGCCGGCTGCCGATCAAGAGGGCGGACACAGGTTCCGCCCCTACAAAAGCCCGGGGGAGGATGTTCCGGGGTAATGTAGGGGAGGACCTCGTGTCCTCCCTGTGGTTCTCAAATGAGTTGTGTTGAGTTTCGTCAAATGGAGTCAAGGCGCGTGCCGTCATTGCGAGGAGTCCGCCCATGCTTGGGCGGACGACGAAGCAATCTCGGTAACCCGCCCAGTTATCGCCCAAATGAGATTGCTTCGCTCCGCTCGCAATGACGAGAGAGCACTTACTCTATCAGGGGGCGCTGAGTAGCATGTTTGTCATGACGGCCTACGAACTCCGCGGCAGGGCGTTGACGGCTTACCGCCAACGCCGCAGAAGGAGACAAACATGAAAAGCAGATTTCCGCCCGGATGGGATGAGAAGAGGGTCAGGGAGGTACTGGCTCACTATGAGGGGCAAACCGAGGAGGAGGCAGTGGCTGAGGACGAGGCTGCGTTCGAGCAAGAGGGTCAAGCCTTCATAGAAGTGCCCAAAGAACTGCTGCCCCGGATCCGCAGTCTGATCGCCGCTGGAGAAAAGGAAAAGCAGCGTGGTCCAAGATAGTGGCGGGGTGAGTTAGTCTGCCCACTGCCTACACCCCCGGTCTCCTAGTCACCCGCCACACGGCGATCCGCAAGTTTCGCCGGCTGCCGATTAAGGGGGAGGTGTTGGTCAATCTTGGTGAAGAGGTTGGGCCGGAGACGGTGGTGGCAAGGGCGCTTCGGCCCGGACCGGTCTATACGGTGAAGGTCGCCGATAGCCTCGGGGTGGAACGGCACGAAGTGGCGCGCCATCTGAAGGTGAAGGAGGGGGATCGGGTCGAGGCCGGGCAGGTTGTCGCGGAGGCGAAGTCTTTCTTCGGGCTTTTCAACTCCACCTGCAAGTCCCAGTATGCCGGTGCGGTCGAGTTCTTCTCCTCCACCACCGGCCACCTCGGAATTCGCGGCGAGCCGATTCCGGTAGAGGTGAAGGCTTACCTGAAGGGCAGGGTGGTGGAGGTCACCGAGGGCGAGGGGGCCACCGTCGAGGCAAAGGGAGCACTGATCCAGGGCATTTTCGGCGTCGGCGGGGAGAGGCACGGAGAGATCGTGACGCTGACGGATGATCCGAGCGCCCTCCTCGGGCCGGAGGCCATCCCGGACGACGCGGTGGGCAAACTTCTCGTCGGTGGCGGGAGATTCACCCTTGAAGCGATGCGAAGGGCAGAGAAACTAGGCGCCTCGGCGCTGGTGAGCGGTGGCATTCTCGACACAGACCTGACGCAACACCTGGGCTACGAAATCGGCGTCGCGATCACCGGTGAGGAGAACATCCGCACCACCATCATCGTCACCGAGGGGTTCGGGAATATACCGATGGCGGCGCGCACCTTCTCCCTGCTCAAGGAACTGGAGGGGAAGGAAGCCTCCGTCAGCGGTGCCACCCAGATTCGCGCCGGCGTCATGCGGCCGGAGATAATCGTGCCGGGCGAAACGGGTGAGGAGGAGCGACCGAAGCAGGAGGAACTCTCCGTCGGCTCCAGGGTG
>Ga0315294_10000341_pt1 | contig 50604 bp, 35 predicted proteins | sample YL17G13_40_MG_FD_203626 | JGI IMG/M metagenome (GOLD analysis project Ga0315294, IMG submission 203626) | Sediment microbial communities from Yellowstone Lake, YNP, Wyoming, USA - YL17G13_40 | ecosystem: Environmental > Aquatic > Freshwater > Lake > Sediment | place: USA: Wyoming | collected... | reverse complement strand
CTGTAAGCTACATCTGGGATATTAGTATTGACAAAGCTTTGGTGAAGACAGCTCAGATAATGATTGGACAAACTGCTGGTTCTGAATTACAGAACAAGTTGATGAGTCCAGAAGTTAAAGCTGTAATGTCTAAGGTGGAGATGTTACGTTCTCACAGTACTAACGAATCTTTAGAACTAGCAATAGCTGAGATAGAAGGTTTGATTAATACATACACTTCTAGGGGTATTATGGATGAAGGTCAAGTGGAGGAGATAGAAATATCTATGCAGTATCTTTTAGCTGATCATCCAGCTCGTAAAGATTATCAATCTTCAGAAGAGTTTGATGCTATGTTAGAAGAAAAGTCAACTGAAGAGCACCCTTTCTAAGAAAGGATCTTGTTAGGCCAATGATAATTGATTTATCTCCAGAAGGGAAGGGTCCATTTTATTTGGATCCTTCCCCTGGATTATCATTAGAAGATCTTTTAAAACAGGCTGGGTTATATGATGATTACATGAAAATGATAAAACAAAATTATGGCAAGTAGTAAAAGTTACAAGAATGTATATACCATTCTAGAGAAAGTAAAGAAGGGAGAAATTAAATCCCATTATAAAGACAGTGAAGGTTTATTTGGAAAAGTAAATTTCTATAAGAAACCAGATATTGTTACACCAAATCTTCACTATTTAGATGAGGCTAGAATAGATTCTATTATGAGAACTCATATGGAAAACAAAGAATCTTATAAACAAACCTTTGATAGCTTCAAACATGGTTCTGCGTATAGAAAAGTTCCAGATGATAAGAAACCAGATTTTAATAAGTTTTATGCTGAAGTTGCTGATATTTATAAAAACAAGTTTCCTAAACATTTGGCTAGAGACATTTTCAAGATGTATTATAACAAAATAGAAAAACTTGAATTTGAAAACAGAGATGAAAAAAATCACAGTAAATTTAAGTTCTTAGAAAGAGCTAATAATCCTGTAGGTAAAATCATGTCAGAAAGTAGTCAGCTTAAATCTGCTATTTTTATGAAGAACATTGTAGCATATTATGTATCCCAGTTGGCTATGTTAAAGTTCCAAGATGAACAAGCAGCTGAAGATATAATGAACAATCTTAAAAATGGTGGAGATGAATTTAGTAATGACAAAGCAGATGATGCAATGGATAAAATGCTAGACAACGCTCTATCTAAAAACATGTTAGAAAATGCTATCAATGATGCACAGAGCACTTGTAAAACACTTGATGATGCAATGTCTGATGAGCAACAAGATCAAATGTTTGAGTCTTCTAACAGAAGTGAAGAAGCTTCTAAACTAGACGGTCAGTTCTTAAACAGAATAGCCAAAGATATTCAAAGAGTTAAGCTTTCTTTAGGTAATCTTAAAGAAAAGATTAAAAAGCTAATGGATAAGTCAGCTAATTATTTTTCTGCTAGAGAAGAAACTACATTTGATGACTTGTTTAATTCTGATAATATTGGAGGACTTGATGACTTTATGTTATTACATCCTAGTCTTAGAAAGATTATGATTGAAGATGTAATGATTAAAGACACCAAGAAAGTAGGTAAGATAGATCTTTATATAGATATATCAGGATCTATGGCTTCAGATTGTGGTGTTAAAACAGACGATGGATCTTACATTAGCAAGCTTGATTTCTGTAAATCTTTTGCATATAAACTTAAAGAGATGGATATGTTAAATGACATATACACCTTTGAGAATGTTGTAAAAAAGATTGGTAGTGATCTTGTTAGTATTGCAATGATAGATGACAGAGGTGGTACAGATATTGATAAAGCTGTGGCTAAAGTTGTAAAGAATGGTTTAAATGCTATTATTATTACAGATGCAGAAGATCATTGTTCTATCTATTCTGATAAAGCATTCTTCATCGGTGTACAAGGAGCTAGATTCAGTGGATTCCGTGATGAAGTGATCAAACAATATTCTGAAAAAGAACAGGTGATTGTATTTAATGGAACCACCATTAGTAAAGTGGACCAGAGAGGTTTCATAATAAAATAGTCATAGGGGGTTATGATGAAAAACTAGAGAGCTTCACAGAAATGTGAGGCTCTCATTAGTTTTAACGTCCTTGTCCTACGTATTTTTTTGGTCGGGGAGAATGTTTATTAAAACTCTTCTTAGCAGATCCTGTTTTACGTCTACCAAATGTAAGTTTTCTAGTTTCTCCTAATGATTTAGCCATTGTATTAATCTTTTATTATACGAATATAAGCTCCTGCTCTTTTATCAATAATGTCAGTTCTTGAAAATGTGTCTCCAAAATAAGTAAACCTACTATATACCGTTGTACTATTTACTTCAGTAGAAGTCCACCAAATAGAATTTTGACCATCACTGTTAAAACCTCCATTGGCACCTGTTCTATTACCACCAGGAAGAAGTGTTAAACCACTGCTATTGGTAGCCCCTGCATTTGGAGTTTGCCAATGAGTTGTTCCAGTTTCTCTTAGTTTTCCACCTGCTACAGATTGTCCTCCTAAACAAGTTTCTAAAATTGTCCACTCTGCATCTGTAGGTATATGCCAACCCTCCGGTGCTATTCCTCTAGGATCATTAACTGCATACCAGTTATACATTTTACCGTAAATAGGACCATTAGTAGTAAGATTACCATAATAACACCATGCTCCAGTGGTTAAATTTGACCATTGTGTAGGGTTAGTAACCTGTGGTATTTCATCTCCATTTCTATATGTTGTAACATCAAGATTTCTATTAGTCCATGTTTGATCACAATTAATTTGAATAGTATTACAAGAAGTACATTCACCACTTGTTGACCAAATTGTAGATATTGTTCCTACATCTGGTGTATTAGCTGTTTCTGTAGTTACATACCAACACTCAGGTGTATCATTACTTACTATAGTTCCGTCTATTAATGCATCATTTCCTGTATATTCTATCACATGGTATTCCATTCTTTCACATCCAGCTACATTATAATATTTAGATGTAGGAGTGAGAATAGAAACTGTTATAGATATAGGATCAGTTTCATTAAATGGTCCTGAAGCAGGACTTACTACAGAAATACTTCCAAAAGGTGATGTTCCATAAACATTATCAGCAAATAAATTAGTAGCACCCGGAAATGTAAGTGTATTAAATGCTCCAGGTATAAAATAATATGTTACACTGTTAGTACCTTGTGTTAATGTTAAATTACCATAATTATCAACTAATTGTAAAAGCTCAGCAGAATTATCAACACCAGCTTGATCAAATATATTTATATATATCTGCACTTCTCCGTCTACAACTCCTACTTGATTAGGATCTAAACTTCCTTCACTTAATAAATGATTAGGAAATGTTATAGCTCCATTTAATTCCGCAGGAGCAAATGCATTAAATAAATACCATTTATTAACTATATTACCGGTAGAACAACAAGCATTTATAACAACTTCTTTCCATATACCTGGTTTAGGAAGCTTCCCTGTAACAATAAGACTCCCCGGTACTATATTACCTTGAGAGTCATATTTTACAAATGCTTTCTTCTTACTGGATATTACACCAAAAGGAGGTTCTGTATCACAACAAATGTTTTCTATTACTTCATACCATGTACCGTTTTTAGGACGATTGGCTGAAACAATAAGACTACCAGGAACTATGCTTCCTTTTTTAGTATATTGTATCCAAGCTTTTTGTTTAGACATACTGTGTTATATTTAATCAATATAGAATGATACACTAAATCCACATGGAGCACCATCTGTATTATTAGGTTTATTTAAATCTTCAGCTAATTGTGGAGAAAGATTAAATAACACATCTTGATTATTTCCATTAAGTTTACCTAATTCAAATGTACCTAAGAAAGATAGTTTGTTATTCATATGACTTATTACATCGGCTGGTGTGATTAAATCTTTACTTGTAGGTGCATATACATCTAAGTTATCAGCTGTATTAGACATACATCCCATACTTAATTCTACAGCATTATATGGAGCATATACCCATGGCAGTGTTGTAATATCAAAACTTGATGTTAATACAACACCACCTAATAAATTAGTAGGCACTTCATACCATAAATTTCCTGATGCACTAGGATAGCTTTTACTTACTATTAAACTTCCTGGAGCTATAATTCCTTTTTTGTTATACCTTACAAAGGCTCTGTTCTTTGACATATTTTTTATTTTTTAGGTTTAGGTTTACCACAGCCACAGCCATAGTTAAATGTATTTTTTATCATAACTTATATTTTAGCTAGTTGAAAGTGCATCCCATCAGGTTTAGACCATGTTCCACCCCAATCAAATCCTGCATCTGTAAAACACTTAACAAATTTAGCTGTAAGTTTAGGTTTACACCCAAAACAGTTAGCATAGGCATTCATGTCCACAGCTACACCCCAAGAGTGTAAAGACATTGTAGAACCACCACGTTTCTTTCTAATATTAAAACAACCATCCCAAGTCTTAAGCTCTGATACACAACCTCTTTGTATAAGGTTATTAAAAGCATGAGACAATGGTACCACCATGTCTTTATTACAATAAATCCTTTTAGGAATCACTCCTATTTCAAGATTAACTGGTACATCCCAAACGACCATATTTTTATTACTGTCTGAAGCAGGACCATATTTAGCTAGACATTGTGCTGATGTTAACATTATTATTATTTTAAAATATAAAGAATACCCAATGCAATAATAATTGGTATCCCAATTGCTGATTTAAAGCTATTTTTAATTCTAGCTTTTCTTTCTTTCTTTGCCAAATTGTTATATTCAGTCTTGCAATTGGTATATAATGTTTCCATTTCCATTTTCAATATTTGCTCATTACCAATCTGTTTTTTTAAATTGATTTCTGTTAATTTAAAATTAAGTATTACACTATCTTTATAGGCAATCTTTTCTTTTAGTAAAAACGTTTCTTCTTCTGCAAAGAATAACATATCTCTTACAGAATCACCAGCCAAAAGATCTTGAGCAATTTGTTTAGCCACTTCTACAGGCATACAAACTGTAGTTTGCTGAGCTGTAGCTTTTATACTAAATAGTATAATACCAATGAGTATTAAATATTTCATAATTAGTATTTATATCTTGATTTAAAAAAACTATCTAATTGATCAGATGAATATGTTTTAGGAGCAGATGTAGTTTTAGTATAGTATTTTTTAACTATAATTGTTCTCATCTTTAAGTTGTTAAGCTTATAGTCAATTGTATCAATTTCAGCATCATAAACTTGATTAATGCTATCAAGTTTTCTTTGAGCTTCAACAAGTTTTACATTTTCTTTTTTAAGAATGTCAATGTTTTTAGTAACATCTTTAGGCTCCACAAGCTTTTCTTTAGGAGTAAATATCACTATAGAAACATAGATAACTAAAAGTATTCCTATGATGTATAACAAAACAGTTGCTGTATCAATTTTCTTTTTTTCCATAAGTGGTTCTTGTTCTATTATTTCTTGTTCCATATTATACAATATTTAATGTTACATCATTAACTAAACTTAATGCTACTATATTAGGATCCGTAGCTAAAGCACCTGGTAATGTTACTGTAATGGTGTTACCAGATATACTATTAAATACAACAGTACCATCCATTGTAATACATTTGTTAATATTAAGAGTCTCTAAAGAAGTGCATCCATTGAAACATTCAGTTCCTATATCTATTACACTAGGTAGATTTACGTATCTTAAAGCAGCACAATATCTAAAATTTTTACTACCACTTAATATAGATTTTGGTAAATTTACATATTGTAATCTTGTACATGCACTAAAATTTGCAGTACCTGCATCTGTAACTATTCCACCAATATCATTTATACTTAGTATATCAGTATAATCTATACTAACATTACTACCAAATGTTAATGTAAAATTAGAACCACCATAGAATCTTTGTGTGTTTCCAAGAGTGATCATTGATGTAAAGCTTGAACTCATGTCAGTGTTTGCATCAGAAAGTGTAGACCAAGCAGAATTAATATCATTCCATACCACTTCAAAGTATGGTGGATTATCTATTGCTGCTTGAGCAGCATTTTGATTAATAAGACCAATAGCACCGTAAAGATTTTTAATTCTTTTGGTTAACCAAGCTAGTCTACCAAATATATCAGAGCTTATAGGATTCATATAGTTTCAGTTATAATTTCTTCATTAATATTAAAAAAGTTTTCATGTTTAAAGAATCTATCATGACGGTATTCATCTGTTAATTCTAATTTAGATGTTACTTTTTTTAGGAAAACAACATTATTTAACATCTCCACTTGTTTTTGAAGCTGTTCAATCTTAGTTTTATCAACATTAGACTGAGCTAAGAGCATTTTAACATCAGATCTTATCTCCAACACCTCTTTATATATTATTCCGGCTAGAATGCTCACTAGAGCAGGAAACAGCCACAACTTAATTTGATTCAACACTCTCTCTGTCTTTGAAGTTGTAGGAGACATAGCTTTTAAATTTTAATATTCACCATTATTTACAATATAATATACACTTTTTTTGAGTAAAATCCATATATTTGTTGCCCTAAATAAATTAATCATGATAAGACACAACACAAAGGAAGAATTAGAAAAAACTCTAATAGCTGAGTTTAAAAACAAATTTTATAGAAAAATGGGATACTACCCCATAATCACTACACAGGTGATTGACAATGAAGATGTTATACAAATAATGAGTTTGAATGATTTAGAAAAACATTTTAGTGAATACTATCCATTTAAGTTTGGTAAGTATCATAACTTAAGAACTAATGCTCGTTATAGAACACTTATAGATTTGAGGGTTATTTTTACACAGATTGCAAGAACAATGAACTACACTTTTTATGACATAGGACAATATTTAGGAGGTAGACACCATACCACTATAATAAATTATGCTGTGTTATTTAAAGATTTAATGGAAACATCAGAACCGTTTAGACAATTACATACATCTATTTTCAAACATATAAAAAATAAAACTAAAAATGAGTCATCAAATCTGGAATCCATTAATTAAACACAATGTGAGCCCCAATCAGATTTACTTTCTTGATTGCTGCCGTGATAAAATTAGACCAAGTGCTATTATCACTTATGAAGCAGAGTTTCTAATATGTCAAATGAAACAACTAATTAGTCCAGAGGGAATACTTCTTCCTAAAGGAAAGCTTGTTTTAGAAGAATGGGAAACATTTTTAGTAAAAACTAAAAAGAAAGTTACCACAGATATACTAGGACCTAATGCTATAGAAAATGTAAATAAGTATAGAGAAATGTTTCCTACAGGAAGGTTTCCTTCTAAAGCTTTAGCTAGACAAAATCCAGAAGACTTAAAGAAAAAGTTCATCTGGTTCTTTCAAACTTATCCAGATTACACATGGGAACTTGTACATGATGCTACACATTATTATCTTCATGTAAAAGAACTAGCAGACTATCAATTTGCTGTAACAAGTAGTTATTTTATAAGTAAGACAGATAGATATAGTAAAGAAGTAACATCTGCTTTAGCAGACTATTGTCAGGAATTACTTGATAATCCTGATTTAAAAAACCATTAATATGACAAAATACGAAAAATTAATACACAGATTTATAATCAGCATGTTCTTTTCCTTAATAAGCTGGTTGATTATCAACAACTTAATTGTAGACGTATACTTTTATAAGTATATGATTATAGAAATACTACTTTTGGTAATGTTAAAATTGAGCACACTGTTAACTAAAAAACTTGGTTTATGGACCCTATAAAAAAGCCTTTTGGGGCTAGAAAGTATTCAGAAATACTTAAAGAAGGATTAAAATATATAGATGACAGAAGAAAGGGAAGAATAAAGTCTTTCAAAACTCCATGGCTTGGTATAAATAAATCAGGTGTTGGTGGTTTAGAATGGGGCAGTATGCTAACTATAGGAGCTAGGCCTGGTTCTGGTAAAACTTTAGTTGTAAATCAAATTCTTAGAGAAGCTCATAAAAATAATTCCTCTCAAGATTTTAATATTCTTGACTTTCAGTTTGAGATGGGAGGTAAACAATCTGCAGCTAGAGCCTTTGCTGCTGAAACAGCTCTAGATTATAATATAGTTCTTTCTACAGATAGACAGTTGGATGATTATTCTTATGCAATGATGGATCAACATGTAAAAGAAACAGAAGCTTTTGAGGCTGTTGGTATAAACAGAGAAGTAATTACAGAACCTCTCACCCATGATGGAATCAAAAAAGCTATTGAGCATTATTACGTTGCTATGGGAGGTAAACCTATGGTGGTAACTATAGATCATAGCTGGCTTATCAAAAGAATGCCGGATGAGAAAGAAAAGATTTCTACTCTGTACAACACCGTAGAAATGTTAATGCAACTCAAGAACAAGTATCCTATTATTATAATTATGATCACCCAGCTCAACCGGGGGATGGAAGATTATACAAGAAAAGAACCGGGTAAAATAGCAAACTATCCAACTAGTACAGACATATTTGGTGGTGATGCTCTTATGCAGGGTAGTGACATGGTGATTGCTCTTAGTAGACCATTCACTCTTAACATTCCCCTGTATGGAGACAAAGCATATCTTGTAAAAAGTGATGATATATTTGTTCATCTTCTTAAAGTGAGAAATGGTGGAGACAACCATCCTATTCTTTTTATGAAAGCAGAATTTAATAAACAAAGAATGATAGAAGTGTCAGAGCCTCAGGCCACAAGTAGTGGTAATAAAACTTCTGGATCTGGATACACAAGACTATCTCAAAGACCTGCAACACCGGCTACAACAATATCAGGAGATATAGATGTAGATGATATTTAATAACAATAAAACAAACAAACATGGTAGAAAATCCACAATTTGATTTAAAAGAATGGAAGAAACAAAAGCTAGATGCTATTCGTAACTTTCATATGGGATTAATCAATGACCTTGGGATTAGTCCATTAGATTTCAACATGAAGAAAGCCTTCTATGATAAACAAGGCAGAGAAGTAGTTGGAATCTTTGGTTCAGAATTCCGAAAAGACAAAGGATTTTTCTTTGAGCTTATTAGTAGTGATCTTGATCCTATTGATGTAGAAAGAAAAGTTTACAGAGTACCACCAAACAGTTGTTTTGAAGAAGAGTATGAGCTCAATCCTAAGAATTCATACAATGTTCCTTTAGAAGAATTGAGAGTGGTGAATCCTTATTCAGCAGCCATTAGCAAGGGTGCTGCTATAGATATTATGGAAAAAAAAGTAGAAGAAAAACTACCAAAATTCCATAAAATTTCATTACCTTTGGAAGAAGATGCACCGTATAGTGAGATGACAATTAGAGACTTCTATGCTATGCAATCAGGTAAACCAGTTAGTTTAAAAGGCTGGCTTAACAACTTAATCAAATCTTCAACATAACATGGCACAGAGTATTTTAGTAATTGCCGAGTCAGGTAGTGGTAAGTCTACAAGTATAGAAAACTTGGACCCCAAAGAAACCTTTATCATTAATGTGGCTAACAAGCCCTTACCGTTCAAAGGTTGGAAAAAGAAGTATACCATCTGGAGTAAAGACAACCCCACTGGTAATATGTATGACAAATCCACAGTACCTAACATTGAAGCTTGTATTAAATATGTCAATGACAAAAGACCTGATATAAAGGTATTAGTTATTGATGATTTTCAGTACATGAGTTCATTTGAATTCTTTGAAAGAGTTGATGAAAAAGGTTATGAAAAATTCACACAGATCGGGGCAGGATTAGCACGTATAGCTAGAATGCCAAAGGATCTAAGAGATGATCTTCAAATCTATTTTCTAACTCATGCAGAAGAATCTTCAGATTTAGAAGGAAAAAAACGTTACAAAGCCAAAACTATTGGTAGAATGGTAGATGAAAAGCTTACACTAGAAGGTTTGTTCTCTGTTGTACTATTTGGTAAGGTGAAAAAGGACAAAGATGGTACTATCCGTCACGTGTTTGAAACACAAAACAACGGAGAGAATACATGTAAAAGTCCTAAAGGAATGTTCCCAACCTTTGAGATTGTAAATGATCTTGAATATGTAAGACAAGCAATTATTGACTACGAGAATTAATCATTATTTAAAAACAAAACAGTATGTTTAACACAAAAGGACAGGAAATTAAAACAGGAGGAGGGACTCCTAAATCGTTACAACCAGGAGTTGTAAAAGCACACATCTTTAGTTCATCAGTAAGAACTGCAAAAAGTGGTAAAAAATCTTTAGAATTAATCTTAGAAGGTCCTGCATCTGAAGGCTTTGAAGGTTGGGCTATTGACAAAAACAATCCGGAAGGACCAAAGTTTACAGGTCAGTCTTCTAGGGTGAGTGCCACCATCTATTCTGATCAATATGATTCAGATAGCCCAGCTAAGAATGAAATCATTTACAAGTTGTTATTCATTGCTTCTGAACTTGGATTAAGGGATGATGCCGATAATGTAAGTGCTAACAGCATTGAAGAATGGGTTGAGAAGGTAACTGAAATTATTAAAGGTCATGATTTATATTTTTTCTTGAAGGGCACTGAAGAAGAGTATAATGGTAAAACTATTGTAAAATTATCTTTACCAAGATACAAGTTTGCTGGTAATGATGTTTCAGGAATGGATAAGTTTGATAAAAATAATCAATACCATTACAAAGCTATTACAACCAAAACAGTTAGTGGTTTTGAACCGGCTGTTGATGATTTTGATATGTAGTATTTTCTTTTTTTTAATTGTCGGGGGGATGTTTCTACATTCCCCCTTATTTTTGCATAAAATTTTGGAATATGTTTAATACTAAGAACCTAGTACACGATGTAAAAGATGTTCCATCAAGTTGGATATTTGAACATTTCTGTGTACTTAAAGAAAAACTAAATGGACAGGATGTAAAGTTTAAATCTATATTTAATCCTGGTGAACGTACACCTAGCATGTGTATTTATTTTGATGGTAAAGTTTATAAGTATAAAGATTTCTCCACAGGTAAAGGTGGTAGTGCTGTAGATTTAGTAAAAGAAATGACACATCTAACATTTCATAAAACTTGTCAGCTTATTATAGAAACATACAATGATTTTGTTCTACATAACAATGGAGGTTATGATATAGAAAAGTTTCAAAAAGCTTCTAAGTATAAAGTGACTAGTTACATAGTTAGAAGTTGGACCACACAAGATCAATATTTCTGGACACAGTTTAATATTGGATCTAAACTGCTTGAGGCTCATAATGTGAGACCTTTAGAAAGTTATTGTATGACCAAGGACGATAATGAACTGTGTATAACAGGACTGTATCTCTATGGTTATTTCAAAGATGATGGTACTCTCTATAAAATTTATCAGCCAAAGACTTTAGATAAGAAGTTTATTAAGGTGACAGATTACATCCAAGGTATGCATCAGTGTACCGGTGAAAGACATTTACTAATTACTTCTAGCCTAAAAGATATAATGTCTATTAAGTCACTCAAACTTAGCCTAGATGTTATAGCTCCTGATAGTGAAAACACTATGATCAAACAAGATGTAATGGATGAGCTTAAAAAAAAGTATGAAAAGATTATTGTAATGTTTGATTTTGATGCTGCAGGTATAGAGGCTATGATAAAGTACAAAGAAAAGTATCCGTTTATAGAAATTACAGTGCTTCCTATGAGTAAGGATGTATCTGATAGTATAAAAGATTCGGGAGCTAAAGAGGTTAGAACTAGATTAGTTCCTATCTTAGCTAAAAAATTAAATGATGAAGAAGAAAGCAGCTAAACCCAGAAAGGGTGCAGCACCAAAAACTAGGAATGCAGGTACTATGACAGACGCTGCCTTCTGGAGTTTTATAAGAAGTTCACTTAGACAGAAGTCTAGATGGTGGAAACCTATAAGTCAGGCTAAAGCAAAAGCTAAAAGATCTTATAAGGGTCCACTAAAGAGACAGAAGTTTGAATACCAGTGTGCAGAGTGTTCTAACTGGTTTCCTGACAAGGAAATTAATGTTGACCACATCATACCTGCTGGTACTTTAAGGTGTGCCAATGACCTGCCAGGCTTTGTAGAGAGACTCTTCTGTGAAGTGGACAATCTACAGGTGCTGTGTGAGACATGTCACAATAAAAAAACACAAGATGAAAAGTCCAAAAAGTAAACAGGACCTTATAGAAATGGCATTAAAACAAATAGAATTAGATGTTCATTGTGGTGATGTAGAAGCTATAGAAGAACTACTAGGATTTATGCCCAATGTAAATCTAATAGAATATTTACCAGAAGAAGACTGGAAACAATTTAAACATTTAAGAGATGATAACTGAAACACAATGGCTTAAAATTATATACAGTTATGTAAGACATCAGATAGATCCTCAACCTAGCATAGCACTAGATGCTCTTGAAAGTTTAAACATAGAGGATTTAGATGCTATTACACCTGATATGTTTGAGATACATGAGTATTCAAAAGAATATGTACAAGATATGTTAGAAGCATTAAACTTAATCATCCTAAAAAAAGAAGAAGATGGCAGAACTACATGAAACCCTAATGGGTAAGAAACTTATAGAAGGTACACTACCAGAGATAGCTTTACAATTAAAACGTATAGCTGATAGTATGGATAAAGAGAATAAAGCAAAGTATGCAAACCTATCATCAGCAATGGTTGTGTTTATAGATGGTTATCCAGATGATAAAGAATTAGGTAAACAAATAAGACAATTATATGGAAAATGATCAATTAAAAAGTCAGGACAAGGTAACCAATGAGGTTAACCATGACACAGTGAATGTTCACAAACTTATAGAATTTCTTGAGTATGAAGAAGCTTTAACAAAAGATCCTAAAACAGCAACAAGAATTGCATTACTATTAAAAGAATTAAAAATATGGAATTAGAAGATTTAATGGAAGAGTCCATAAAAATTATGGAATCAGAATTTTATAAAAAGAAGTTTTACTTCAGTTACAGCAGTCTTAATAAACTAATGTGGAATCCTGTAGTGTTTCATCAGTTGTATGTACTTGGTATCAAAGAAGAGAAGACAGATCCACATCTTGTACAAGGAAAGATTATCCACGGATTATTATTAGAACCTGATAAGTTTAATGAGCAGTTTATAGTTAGCCCTGATAATTTACCTACAGGTAATACTAAAACAGTAGTAGATAGAATATATCATCATCATGTAGAACTTGCTAACAATGGTGATGAAAGAACAATGCTTTCAGAATTTATGGATGCTATTATAGATGTTCTTAAAGATATGAATCTACATCAGAGTTTAAAAACTGATCAACAAAGACTGGACAAAATACTTACAGCAGAAGCTGAAAACTATTGGAACTTTCTTAGAAGTAAGGGAAATAAAACACTTATTGATCAGCAGAGTTATGACTATTGTAATAATGCAGTGGAGATCATAAGGACTAATAAAAAAGTGTGTGATCTTATTGGTTGTAATGTAACAGAATTTGATAATAAAATTATAGCCAATGAGCTTCCTATACAAATTGATATTCCAGGAAGAGCTTTTGGTCTTAAGGGAATTATTGACAATTTAATAGTTGATAATGACAAAAAAATTATCTATATTAATGATGTAAAGACTACTAGCAAAGAGCTAAGAGACTTTGACGAAAGTGTAGAATTTTATTCTTATTGGATGCAAGCAGTTATTTATTGTACAATGGTAACTGTTCATTTCAAAGATTTTATAGATGCAGGATATGAAATGAAGTTTCATTTTGTTGTAATAGATAAAATGTTTCAAACATATGCTTTTCCTGTAAAAGATTCTACATTAGCTTCATGGTTAGGCAGACTTAACGAAGTGTTAGATAAAGCTGAATGGCATTATCAAAATAATAGTTTTGATCTTCCATATGCTTTTGCTACAGATTCAGTAACCCTATAAATTATATAAAATGATCAAGAGTTTATACAGTAAATACTTTCAGAAATCTAAGTCATTTCTATACCCAGCTCTTGGCATAAAGAAGAATAGTGAATTTTCACCGTCCGGTACCTATCTAGCTATTGAAGACTATATAGGTGCCGAAGACGTGAAGTTTATTTGTACATTTGAAAACATTGATAGTGTTGAGTTTAAATCATTTGAACAAAATATGTTAATAGAAAATCCTTTGTTTATAGAAAAGATAGTTATTGAAAACTATTCTGTCTATACATTTGATTATAATATATATCAAACAGATTGGTTTAATTTCATTATGGGAAAATATTCAAAACTATCAAATGTTTTAAAGAAAGCTATAAAAACATATTATGGAGATGGTTCTTCTGAATATAAGTATATTGATACTTATCTTCATCCTAAAGAATACTTTGATGAATATGCTTCCCTTCTTAATGTAAATATAGATGACCTTAAATCTATAGGAGAATTATGTAATGCTTGTGATATGGAAAAAGAAACTTTAAAAATTCCTAAAAAATATTTGGAGAGTTTAAAAAAAACAGTTTAACTTTGTTTAAACCAACAAAAACCAATGTATGAATAATTCAATGATGCTGATTACTTCCAGCTGGGGTCAATTTAAGACCTTCAAAATGATTCCTACTGATATTAACTGTCCTTATAGTGAATGCATCTTTGATGTACAATCTAAAGTGTTAGCTATTATTGGTAGAATTAGTAAAGAGTCTTTGCACATGTTGCCAAAACTAACTGATCAAGGAGATGTAACCTATCTTAAGATTGGTAAAAGAGAAAATGGTAAACCATATGCTGAAGAAAGAAGAATGCTAACCACTCTTTACGAATACTATATAGAAGATGTAGCTGATATTAAAACTTTTGTAAACAAATTTGCAGAAAATTCTGACACATTCAATGTACAACAGTATATAGATCTTGTTATAGACACTAAACCAGTTGCTGCTGAGAACAGCATTATTACGACAGTCTAATTGTTATTCATACTAGTAAATTAAGGAGGTGCTTTTAGCACTTCCTTTTTTTATCTTTTTAATTTAAAGGGGAAACAGCTTAACTGAATATTATAGAAATGAAAAGAACACACTGGGTAATGGACTATGAAACTATTGTAAATTGTTTTGTAGGTGTATTTATAGATTACAAAGACAGTAATGTAAAGCACTTGTTCGTTGTTCACGAACAGAGAAATGACATCTCTAAACTTGTCACATTTCTTCAAAGATGTGTGACACAAAAAGAATGGCACATCTCTTATAATGGACTAGCATTTGATGCTCAAATTACTCAATACATTCTAGACAATGCTAAGAAATTAGAAAAGATGTCTACAGAGAATGTTATAAAAAATATATTTAATTTTGCACAAGAAACTATTAAAAAGACGGATGGTGGTGGGTTTGCTACTTATTCTCCTTCTAGGCTTAAAATCAGGCAGATTGACTTATTCAAGCTCAACCACTGGGATAACAAAGCTAAGATGAGCAGTCTTAAGTGGATACAATATTCCATGGACTGGGAGAATGTAGAAGAGATGCCACATCATTATCTTCAACCGGTCACAGACAGTGATACCTTTAATGCTGTTATTGACTATTGTGTTAATGACGTACTATCTACTAAGGAAATTCTCAAGCATTCTAAAGAACAGATACAGCTTAGGAAAACTCTCACTGATGAATACGGTATAGATCTTTATTCTGCATCTGAGCCACGTATATCTAAAGAGCTATTCTTACATTTTCTCAAGGAGAAACTAGGAATGGAAAAGTCTGAGATTAAACAACTTAGAACACCAAGAGATTATATTGTATTGGCTGATTGTATACTGCCATCTGTAAAATTTCAAACTCAAGACTTTCAAGACATACTTACATATTTTAGAACAAAGGTTATCACCTCTACTAAAGATAAGTTTAAGTATACAATGGATTATAAAGGGGTGAAGACTGACTATGGACTAGGTGGTTTACATGGTGCTGCTGATATGGGAGTTTATGAAGCTAGACCTGGATGGACAATTATGACGTCTGACGTTGTTAGTTTCTATCCCAATCTTGCTATTAAGAATAAATTTCACCCAGCTCATCTACCACAAAAAGAATTCTGTGAATTGTATGAATGGATATTTGAAGAGAGAAAGAAGATTCCAAAGTCTGATCCTAAAAACTATGTGTATAAGATTATTCTTAATAGTACATACGGTTTGACAGGTGATGAAAATAGTTTTCTATTTGATCCAAAGATGACTATGGATATTACTATTAATGGTCAGCTTCAACTATCTATGTTATATGAGATGATATGTATTGCTATTCCAGAAGCTCAACCTTTAATGCAGAACACAGATGGCTTAGAGATGATGATTCCTGAAAATAAGATAGACATCTATCACAAAGTTTGTGGTGAATGGGAGTATATTACTAAGCTAGCTCTTGAGCACGATGAATATTCTAAGATGATAATAGGTGATGTAAATAATTACATTGCTATTTATAAGAATGGAAAGACAAAGTGTAAAGGTAGATTTGAGTGGGAAGATTTAGAAAAGAAGAAAGTGGCTATGTTCCATAAGAACAAAAGCTTTCTTATTATTCCTAAAGCCATATATGCACATCTTGTAGATGGTGTGAAGCCCGAAGATTTCTTAGCTCAGAACCAAAATATTCTTGACTATTGTGGTGGTGTAAAAGCTAAAGGAGCTTGGCATTTTGTAGAAAGAAATATAATAGATGGTCAGCTTGTTGATAAAAAGCTTCAAAAGATTATTAGGTATTTTGTATCCAACAACGGAAGTAAACTTGTAAAATGTCACCAAGATGGTAGAGAAATACAAGTGGAAGCCGGAGAATGGATGCAAACCACTATGAATCAAATAGTGAATAAACCATTTGAAGAGTATGACATTGACATGAAATATTATATTGATGCTATCTATAGAGAAATAAATCAAATAGAAAGAATTAAAAGTAGAGCTGTTACACAATTATCATTATTTTAAAACATGTATCAAAGAAAAAACACAGTAAAAGGTTGGCTATACCACATCTGGTTAGTAATTTTATCAATAACTAAAAAACCAACAAAATGATCATAGGAATTAATGGATACAGTGGTTCCGGTAAAGACACTGTAGGTGCAATCATACAATACATATTTGCTCATCAGGAAGAACCATTAGCTCTTCCTGTTGAAGATATGGTTACTAACATGGAAGAACATGGATGGTTCTTAGAAGAGCACTCCGGTTGGGAGATTATGAAGTTTGCAGGTAAGCTTAAAGACATTGCAGAACATCTTACAGGTATTCCAATAGAAAAGTTTGAAGACCAAGAATTTAAGAAGACTAATTTAGGGCCAGAGTGGGATTATCAAATAGATGAGTTTAACACTCCAACAAAAATGACTATTAGAGACTTCTTACAGAAGCTTGGTACAGATGCTCTTAGAGACGGACTACATCCTAATGTATGGGTAAATGCTCTTATGGCTGACTATCATCCTACACCTGATAAAACAATGGATGAGTCTTTTAAAGATGAGTTTTTAACAGGTAGTTCTGAGATACACTATGCACTTCCTAATTGGATTATTACAGATGTTAGGTTTGAGAATGAAGCTAAAGCTGTTAAAGACAAGGGTGGTATCATCATTCGTGTAGATAGACCAGGAGTTAAACCCATTAATGATCATCCTAGTGAAATAGGACTTGATGCTTGGAATTTTGATTATAAGATAGCCAATGCATCAGATATCTTTGCACTAGCTGAGACAGTTAGAAGTATTTTAAACCACAATAAATTATTATGAACCCACAACCATTAAGCAGAGACTTCTTACTAAAGAGAGGTTTCTGCTGTCATAATGGTTGTAAAAATTGCCCTTATATGACATTCAAAGACTATCAAGACAAAGCTGTAAAGACAGCAATTTATGGAGCAGGAAGCACCATTATCTATCCTGCACTGGGACTTGCCAATGAAGCAGGTGAAGTGTTAGGAAAAATTAAGAAAGTACTTCGTGATAAAGAAGGTGACTTCAGTGGACAAGAAACTAAAATAGCAATAGCAGATGAGATAGGTGATGTACTTTGGTACATAGCTGCTCTCTCTAGAGATATTGATGTTCCTTTAGAAACTATAGCACAACGTAATATAGAAAAGCTTTTAGATAGACAAGCTAGAAATGTAATTCAAGGATCAGGAGATAACAGATAAAACTAAATAATTATGAGAATAGGAGACCTTTGTGCTAAGGATGAATATCTAAAGATATATGATCCCAGCAAACAACAGCTTATAAAAGAATGTGAAACCTATGTAGATGCTGAAATATACACAGGCATAAATGCTGGTATACTAAGGAATGCCGTCAAATTTAAAACCAGACGGTTCTCTCCATTTTTAAATAAAGAAATAGCCGTTAGAGTAGGAATTAGAAAACAATTATGAAAAACTCAAACTTTTTTGCAATGTACCTTGTAGTATTAGCATCTGCATTAATACTAATGTATACAATTATAAATTTAATAATAGACACAATATGATAGGAGTACAATTTGAATTTTGTAGTGCATATAGATGCCTACTTGGTATATTTTTTCAGAAAGGAACTGAAAGAATTAATGATGAAGTATTAGAATTTACAGAGGTATCTCTAGGACTAATATTCATTTATATAAGAATAGCTAAATATCAAAAGAAGGAGAATTAATCTCCTTCTTTTTTATTTAATATAAAAACTACTCACCTGATCATAAGACTGCCATTTATTTAAAACATTTAAAGCAGGTATAACATCTTTCCATTCTTTCCAAGCTTTTAAATCTCCTTTATAAACTCCCTTTGTATAATAGTTTTTATCATAAGGAGGAAAAGGAAGACTCATAGTTTTTTGAACAGCTTCACCAAAGTCTTTAAGAGTTGTTAATATAGCCACTGGGGATTTAGCCAACTGGTATTGCTCTTTAGTACCAACTATTGGCATAAGAGTTACAAGTTCTTGCATTTGTCTACTCTGTTGGAATGACATGAAGTTCAACCAACGTTTTAATGTTTTGTCATCTTTATCTACACCATCAGCTAAAGCTTTAAATATACCATACATTGCAAAGCTAGCTGCTAAGAATCCAAGCTCAGCTAAATTCTTATACATATTTTTAACTTGTACAGGATCCATATTTTTCCAGCCTGTTCTAAATTTTTCTAAGAATCCACCTTCAGCTTCTTTAATATATTTTAAGAAGTTGTAAACTGTTACATATCTACCTTCAATAGTTCCTAAGTTTTCATCAACATATCTTTCTTTAAATCTAGCTTTATAAGCAGGATACACCCATTTATGAAACTGAGCAGCCAATTGACCAATCCAACCTTCTTGTATAACCATCCTATCTTCAGGAGCATAGTTACCATGGATTTGTTTGTTCACTTCAAGAATGTAATTCGTTAATTGGTATCTATCTTTATCTGATAATTCAAAACCATCTTGTAACTTTAGTTCTCCAGTGTTGGGATCAAAATTAAAAGCATCATATACACTTAGAGTTTCACCAGTTTTAGTATTTTTAATTTGCTTAGACATTAAGATAGCAACACCAGTTTTACTCTGAACATTATATTCACCACCTTGCTGTATTGCATAACCCCAACCTATAGCCTTACCTATTGGAGAATCACCTTCACCTGATTGATAATGTTTTATCATTCTGAATTTTTCAACCATAGCTTCATATTTACTATTAGGTTTTTTATCAGCATAATATTCACCATCTTTAGCACTAAGACCTTTAAACATTCCAGGAAGATATTCTTTATTATAATCACCCACTGCTCTGTTAGCTGCAGTTCTATCATAATATAATGCACCGGCAGTTTCAATAGAGTTATTAATTCTACCCATTACATAGTTATTTACATTACCAAAGATGTTAAAACCTACACCTTTTAGAGATGTAAGATTTTGTACACGTTTAGCAACCATTGCTACAGTGCTTTTATTAAACTCTTGGTTATTATAATATACCATCTTAAACCACTTACGAAGTCTTTTGGTTGCTAATACATCTTCACTTCTTTTTACAACAGGTGTACCTTCATCATCTTTACTAATTTTAGAACCAGCTCTAATAAGTTTTTTACCAACACTATTTGTTTCATAATATTCTCTGTCTTCCATCACCTTAGCAATAGCCTGAAGATCAGATTCTATTCCACTCATGATTTCATAGTTCTCAGCCATACTTGCAAAAGTCATTAAGTTTTGAACAAGATCACCTTCTATTTCTTCAGTGCTAATTTTATTTTCTTCTATTTTAATTAACTCTTGTAACTTACTTTTTTGATCAGTGTATTCTTTTTTAGTTAGTTTACGGTCAGAATATTTTTGTTTAACACCGTTAAGTTCTTTTTTTAAGAATTCAACACGACCTTCATTTCTTAATTTACCAACATACATTATAGGAAGACCTTGTTCTATATGACCAAGTTCATCAACTAATCTTTGTTCAGAATAAACCTCAGATGTAAAAAAGTTTTTCATACTTTTTGCAACAGCTTTGGTCATACCTTCTCCACTTTTTTTAAGGTTTTCCATAAAGCTTGCTCTCACTCTACCCACTTTACCTCTCATTTGTGAAGCTACTTCTGGAGGAAGTTTTTCTAAAAGACCTTCGTATTCTTGAGTCCATTCTTTATAGAAATTAGATTGAGCTTTTTCTAGTTCAGTTTTTGGATTCATCAACTTGACATACTTAGGATCTCTCATGTCTAAACCATTTTCAGCAATATCTCTGATTTCAACATGTTCATTTTTAACAAACCAACTCTTTTTAAGAGTGACTTTTCCTTTAAATGTACCATCATTTTCAAAATCTGGTCCCCAATACTCAGCTTCATTAAAATATTTTAACCTAAATTGTTCATACTCTTCATGAGAAATGTCTTTTATTTTTTCCCATTTATAAAAAAGAGTACCGTCTGGTTTAGGATAGGAAACTAATTCTTGATATTTAGATCTTATAGCTTTAAAATTATCAGAATATTTGTGAAACTTACCATCATCAGCTCCATCTGGTCCAATGATTTCAGCATTCATAAATTCTCTATAATTTTTCTTGTCTCTAAATAAAGCCATGTTATAATTTATATCATCGTCATTTGCTTTAGCAGGATCAAGTATAGGAATGTATTGTTTATTTTCTCCGTTCTTTTCTTTTGTTTTATTCTTAAGAGCATAATACATTTCATAATACTGCTGCCCCACTCTACCAACATATCTACCAGTAAACTTACCTTCTTTATTCATAACTTTCATAAAGTCATACATGGCAGCTACAGGTTTTGATAATCCAGCAGCTTTTAATAAAGCATTACCTATCTTCATAAGTCTACTACTAGTTGCTTCAGTGGCATCAGTAGCTTTATTAGTAGCTTCTTTATATATTTTATCTGCTATTGCTAAAAGAGTGTCAGTACTTGTTGCAAGATCTCCTAGATGATAATCTTCGTATTTAATATCATAAACATTTTTCATGATATCATCCAGTTCTTTTTCTGTAAGATTTCTAGAAGTTTTTTCTTTGATTGTATTTTTTACATACTCTGCAAGGTTAGTATCAATAGCTTCTTTAGTATCATCTAATAGATCTAACATTTCTAAAAACATTTGTTGTTGCTCTCTACTACCAACTCCTTTTACATTTACAATACCCCTATAAGATTCAATATATTTATCAACTTCTAAAAGAAGTGAAATGTATCCGGGATCTTTAAAGTTATCTTTGTTAGTAATTTCTTTTAGATAATCTTTAATCTCATTTGTAGCATGTCTTACAAAAGCTCCATAAGCAACACTGGGTCTGTCATTTTGTAATTCAACACCCATCATCACCACTAATTCATTTATCTTATCTATCATGATATTTTTATCATAATAGGTTTTACCTTTCTTAATTTTATCTAAATATTTTCTACGGGTTTCAAATAAATCAATTACTTTTTTAGCACCAGCATACATCCTATCATACATATCACCATATAGTTCTTGTTCAGGTTTGCTTTCTTCAGTATCTAAAAAGTCAGGATCATCAGCTGGATTATCCATTCCTAATTCTTTTTTAAGTTCAGCTGTTCTATCCAGCGTATCAATATCTGTAGGGATAAGTTTATCTACATAATCTTTGTTAATACTTAAATGATGTCTCACTTCTCCTTCCCAAGTGATGTCTTCCACCTTATCATTTTTATCAAGATCTACTTTTAAGTGCACTGTATGAAGCTCACTCACTTCAAATCCTTTAAGTTCTATAAGTTTTTTATAAGCCCCAACCTGGATACCATGTTGTTGTCTAGTTGATAATCTTTCTCCTGGAAAAACAGATCCTTCTTTCACTGGATATTTCTCATCATACTTTTCAGTTTTAACACTGTTCTTTGATGTTTTTAAATCCACAATTTTCATTTTACCCTGCGGGTTAATTACAAGAAGATCTAAAGAACCTGCTCTTTTAGAAAACTTATCACCAAAAGCAGCTTGAGTTACAACAATAGATCCATCTTTAGTAAGACTATCTACATACACCTGTAAAGCAGCAAAGATTGTTTTTAGTACAGGCTTTTCTATATTAGAAATACCTTCAGAAGATTCAATAAAGTTTTTACCAAGAATGATTCCTTGTAATAATTTATCTACACTGTTTCCTATTTCTCTACTATTTGCAAATCTATCATTATCATCAAGCTTTCCTTTTATACCTGTTGTAATTGATGTATACACTTCACCATATTCATCATAATACACGTGCTCTTTTGGTTCAAGAAATACAGCATTCTCAGGTTTCTCAATTAGCTCTTGTACAATTCTTTGCTGTAAGGCATTACCTTTCTTTTTACTTTCATTTGTAAAGGCAGCACGATCAGGATCTAACACTGAACCAATACTTGCTTTGTTGTATTGAGAATTATCATTCAATACACTATTTTTAAATACTGCAAATATAGGTTCACCATTCTCATCAGCAAATCCTGTAAGTTGTTTTGTAATGTTATTAAAAAAGGTTTGATACTCAGGACTATAAGCTATACTCCATAATCCAGCAGCTATCTCTTCAACAGAATCATCTAACAGAGTTCCATCAGCAAGACGATCTCTTAGATAAGCAATGTTATCTATAAAAGATTTAGTTCCCTTAGCTTTCACCTCCTCAAGAATTTCTTTATAAAGCTTGGAAGGTTTTTCATTCACAGCTAAAATCTTAGTGATCTTACCATTTTCTCTAAATAATTGACAACCCATTTTTATTTATTTTTTTTTAATTATAAAACTCTTGACGGTCCTTCTCCACCTAATCCATTACATTCATCATTCAAAGGATTTTGTGGATCAATATCTTGAACACTTTTAACATCATTTCCAGCTATTGCTCTTTTAATTGCTTCAATTTTTTCAGGAGTAAGTGAAGAAGAACTAGGTTGTTCTTTAACTCCCGATTGTCTTAAAGCTATTAGTTTTTTGATAGCTTCAGGTGTCATTGGACCAGCAGGAGCTTCTGTTATTTTTTCTACAACAGGAGATTGTTCTACTTTAGTCGGTTGATAAACAGATATACTAGGAGAATTTGGTGCTATGTTTGTTTCTCTTAATAAATCAACTGGAGAAAAGATTCTAGCTTTTACATCAGCAGGTAATAAATCATACAATTCACCTTTAAATTCAAATCCTTTTCCAGCTACAAAGGTAAAGGTAATTCTAAGTCTATCGTATATAACATCAGCTATTTTTTGTCCTCCGGTATCAACAGTTCTAACAGTGCTAGTAGTAGCAGCAGCTTTTGGAGTTTCTTCACCAACAGCAGCAGCAGGAGCATCAGGATCAGCAAACCATTTTTCTTTAGTATGATATATACCAAAGTCACCAGAATTATTTATAGGTCTTCTATATCTTGGAAGAGTGGCTGTTGCAGGAATCTCATCTATCACACCAGCTCCAGCAAATGTTTTTGCAGAACCTTTTCTTTCTATTAATTCATATCTTGCACCAATACCTGAAGCTACAGTTTCACCTTTTTGAATAAGTTTTTTAGAATCTAATTCTATTGACTTATCACCTTTTTTCAATCCTGGTTTTGTAATACCTCTAAGAATATAGTAATTATCTCCACCAAAAAATTCACCAGTTGGAACTTTTATAATGTAAGGAAAAGTGATTTGGTTATTTTTTGCACGTTTAAATCCTTTTGCATCAATATAAGCCATGTTCTTTTTAAATCTTTCTTTTTCATCTTCATTATATCCACCAGCTTTTTTAATACTTTTCCCTGCAAGAACATCTTCTCTTTCTGCATCTGTAAGAGAATCTAAATATTCAAAGTAGTCTTCATCACTCATTAGTGTAACACCTGCTTCTTCTTCTTCAGTGAGTACTTTTTGTTTTGATTCTCTAGCTCCTCTAAAGATATTAATTTTAATAGTTGTATTATCTTCAGAAACTATTACAGATTTTGGATTATACTTATCAAATGCAGCATTACCTGTATTTGGAATAGCTGGTTCTTTGTAAAGGTTATCATATCTTTTTACATAGTATCCGTTAGAAACGTGAGTGTTGTAATTAGCCATAAATTCATTAAACAATTCTAATGATGTAACACCAAACACTTTTTTATATTCTTCATCTACTACGTAAGCATTTGTAGCATTAGTACTAAGCTTCATTAAGTCATTTGCTTTACCAGTACTTTGTAATAATTCATCAAACATAAAGTTTGGAATAAATCTTATATAAGAACCACTTTTAAATCTACCACCATCTTTAACTAAAAGATAATTAAATAAAGTGTTAGCCATTTCTCTACCATTTTTACCATTGCCAAAATCAAGTTCTGATTGATAAATTTCTATAAAAGAATCTTTTAATTTTTCAACTTGATATTCATTAAGCTTAGCCCAAGTGTTAGCTTCAATTTTGTTAATACCATCTTTGTTCTTAGGATTAAGAGCTTTTTCTCCACCAGCATCCATAATACTAGTTGCTACAACGTTTAAATAGTTATTAACAAAATGGTTATTAGGCATTCTATCTCTAATCAATCTCATAGTATCTACAATATCCATGAATTCATCACCTTTCTTTTCAGCCGCCTCATCATATATAAGAGCATTTGTCATTGAAGCAAGGGTTGCTGTTCTACCATTCTCAGCTAAGTATTTTCTATAGGCTTTGATTGATAAATATGCAATAAGATCTTCATTGATATTATCATTAAACTTTTGTTTAACACTATTTTTAATAAATAGATTATCTTTTGCTATCTCAACCATACGTTTGAATACAGCAGTTCTTTGTATGAACATTCCTTTACTCAATTCACCTAACTGATCAGCTATATCAATGTATCCTTTAACAAAATTATGGTGAGGTTTGTTTTCATCATATCCCATCAACACTTGACGAAGATCAAATGCAGGAGGAGTGCCCGTGTTTTCTGATACAAATCTTTCAAAAAGTTGATCATTCTTTACTCTAAGTCCAAGACTTTCAATCTTTTCATTGATTTTATCATAGTCTTCAAAAGATGTACCTAATCCTTTTGTAAGCTTCAATATCTGAGCTACAGAAGCATAGTGTTGAGATTGATCTTGCAACCCCATGAACTCTTCTAATATTGAAGCTTGATAAATAGCACTAGCTCCATTATTCTTAATGTTCTCAAGCATCATTTCATCTGTAAGATCTTCTTTAACATAATCTTCACCAGCTTTTTCTATATACTCTTCTAATAATCCACTTGCAATCTGAGATTTATATATTTCACTTTCAGCTGCTGTTTTAATATTATTAGAAGCCACCTTACTTAATTCAAAGTATTCTCTAATAACCGGTTGCAATATAAATGTAATAGCAGATTTTAGAGGAATCCCCTGGGCCACCATGTTAGAAACATAACCAACAGCTTCTATATTAAGACCAAGCCTAGCAGCCAAACGTTCTTTAGCATTATCCGTCATAGCTGATACTATCGTAGAGATGGTATTGAATATACGGAAGTTAGAATCATATTTTCCTGTTTCAAAATTAAAACTTTTAGTTTGTCCATACCCATCAAAGGTATGACCATTAAGTTTAAACTTGTACATAGGTATATCTACACCTAAAGCAGTGTCAAAATAAGTATCTCTTAATTGTATATTAAAGTTATTCAGAATACTATAAACCAACATTGAGTTTACAGCTGGTCCAATATTTCTTGAACCTTCTTTGTTATTTTTAAATGCTACATACTTACCAAACATTGAATCTACATCAACATTACCCTCCAATAAAACATCTCTAAGTTCTTTTGGAATGTTATCTTCACCACCTAGAAGAGCAATAATACTATCAGGGTTATTAGGATCTAAAAGATCTGATAATCCTTTTACAGAAGCCACTTCAAAAGCAATAGCTTTATTACCACCCTTAGTCATATGCTCATTGTTAAGCATCAACATTTTTTGTTTAAGGATTCTATTATTAAGAACACCATTATTTTGTTCAGTGGTAATTTTACTATAATCAATAATATTAGATGGAAGCTTGTGAGTTTTTAAAGCCTCAGATATAAGAACAGTTTCACGATCTTTCATATTATTTATAAACTGTTTTAAATCTTTAAATGAATTATAAATAACATCAGCCATATCAAAACCATATTCTCTTTCAGCCCATTGTAATTCACGAAGATCTAATTTACCCATCATTTCACTAAGATCGTCTAGGAAATAAGCTTCTTCAACAGTGTTTAATCTATCACGATATTGTTCAAAAGATATACCTTTTTCATTTGCAATTATATCATCAATAAATCTTGATATTAAAACAGCAGTTTGCATACCCTCTCTAATTGTTTTTTCACTTTCAGGAATTCTTTGTAATAATTCTCTGAATGCTTCTTTAAGATCAGTTATACTATTAATATTAGCAATTGCTTTTCTATAAATGGGGTCTGTCTTCTTTAATTCTTTTAAAGTCTTTTTGAATTGTTTGTTTTTGTTTGACTGGAAACGAACAAATTCTTCAAATCTACCTTCTTTAGAAGTTTCAGTACCATAAGGAATACGTTGACCTTTCTTAACATATGTATCACTTATATGCATGTAGAGTTTATCAATATCAAAATCGGCACCTGATATCTCAATCAACTCATGTGGAAGTATAGCTGTAGAGCCATAGTATGCAGGCATGAAGTCAACTAATTTAAGAGTGATGAAACTATGTTTATCCTGAGAAGGAATACGTACACCAAAAGCTTGTGCTATATGATCAGGTATAGGTTTAGTAGGATCAAGATTCATGTCTTCTACAAAGTGAGCAGGCATGATGTATTCAGTATATCTACCAATAATCTTACCGTTAGCATCAAATTCTGGAACATTATGCCTAAGATCATCCACGTAAAAGTCACCGGGGTTCAAGCCTGTAAACTTACGACTAATGTCATTATCCCAACGTTTAGCATCCTTATATAAAGAATAGTTAGAATTAACCATTCTACTAGGAATAACTTCTCCAATAGGAGTACCATCTTCCATATACTTACCAGTGAATCTTTTAACCACTTTCTTACCCCAGTTTGTCATCAAAGCCACAGAGTGTCCTGGACTTTTTTCACTCATTACACCTTTAGAAAAATAAGCCAAAAACAACTGAGTGTATTTGTTTAATGTTACAGGGTTGTTTAAGTTATACTTTGGTTTATCTGTTAAAGGATCTATTGCAAAGAACTCTAACATTTGACTATCAGCTCCAGTGGCTCTTAAAGTTTCAATAGCTCTTTCCTGGAATACTTTTAAATCAGCACTCACCTTATCTTGTTGTATAGACTTACCTAATTCAGAAAATGCTTTATCAATGTTAAAGATACTATCTCTAGCAGAAAAGTAGTTATTCTTAATACGTTGATCTGTATCTTTTAAATACAATTCTTTAAGAGCTCCAACAGTGGTATTAACACCATTAAATACAACTTCTGTAGTATCATCTTGTTCAGCAATAATGATCTGTTTAGCCTGTGTAGGATCTGTTATTTCTAATTTGTTAGAAGGGTTTTCTAACTGAAGTCTCCAGTATTTAGTTTCTTGCTCAACAAAGTTTTCATCTTTAGCACTTTTGAATCCAAGCTTATGATCAAATACATTTTTCTTTGTACCCTTACTTGCAGATTTATCAGCACTAAATACAACAGTGTCATTGTCTCTTTCAAACTTCTCCATTCTTTCTCTAAGATCATGAAGTTCTTCAGAACCAATTGCTGCCACCCATTCACCATCTACATATGTTGATGTAAATTCTTTAGTCAACATTACCGTGGAGGTTTTGATATATTGTGGACCATCAAAATAAACAAGTTTCATTGAGTTGAACATTGCTTCCATTTGTTTTAATCCACCTTTACCAAATATTTCTTCACTAGTTAATGATTCACCTCTTTCAATCTTGTCTAATATTGCAGCTGTTTCAGGAGTAAGTTTACCAAGACCAAACAAAGTGTGTCTTGCTGCCTTCACTGTCATGTAAGACTGAGCATCTGCTTTTTCTTTTAATCCACCAGCATATTCAGCTTTGTATCTAGGACTGGTGAATGTTAAAATATGAGATTTAGTAAAGGACTTGTTTATACCTAATGACGGAGCAGTGATTAAAGATTCAATACTTGCACCAGAACCATTAGCACCCTTAGCTCTTTTCACCTGATCAATACCATCTTTAAAAGATCTAGCTTCATCACCATATAATAACTGATTAATACTTAATGTATTAATATAATCATTGACTAATATCTGAGCTAAGTTGTGTCTTAAGTTTCCAGGTATAAGATTTAGAAGACCATTTTTCTTTTCATCAACAATTTCTTTTTTATTCTCTTTACTTGTAAAACCTTTTAAAATAAAATCATCTAATAAATTATTTTGAATAACTTCTCCTGCTTCTCCTTTAGATAGAGTGATTACACCAAGATTATCAAGTTTGTTTGTAAAGTTTTCAAATTGATCTTCCCAGTGTTCATTGATTCTGCTTTCAATTTCTCTCATCTTACTTGACAGATTAAATGAAGAATCTTCACTTAACTTTTCAAGTTCAGCAGCTAATTCTTCACCAAGCATTGAACTCATTTTATAGAACTTCAATCCTCTTGGTTTTTTCTTATCTGTTCTATTACCATTCTCATCTATAGCATAGTGATATCCTTCCACTTCACCATCTTCAAATATTTTAGTTGTAATTTCTGTACGTACTTTTTGGATACGTTCAAATTCACGAACCACTTCTTTCTTTAGAATATCAATAGCTTCTTTGGTAAGTTTTGGTTTACCATCTTCTCCTAATTCAACACTTTTTATTACAGGAAGACCAACGGTATCCCCAGTGTTAGATGCTTCTACAACTCTTACAAGATGTTGACTAGTCATAAATGGCTTAGCATTACTATCAGTGTATTCTTTGTTGTATTGGTACATCTCCAATAAAGAAATCAAAAACTCACGATCACTAAAGCTACCATACACTATACCTTTATTTTGGTTAGCTTGAATAGTTTTATCTTCTCTTAAGTTTCCTTCTTTATCTTCTTCAAGAATTGAAGTTTTCATACCTTCAATTCTTTGAACTCTAAATTCTCCAGCCATTGCTTCAAACTTATCAGAATCCAATAAAACGTTGTTAGATAAGAAATCATTCTTTCTCATTTCATCTAATGTAGCCTTACTATTAAGGTCATTAATTTTAACTAAATGGAACGTAGGTAACTGATGAGAATATACAAGTTCACCTTCAGCATTTTTATATGAAGTGGTACTTACAGTTTCATCAAATATAGCATTACCTGTAGCTAATGATGTAAGACGTGCAATACTACCACCTTCACCAAGATCATCCACCTCTTCGGATTGATCAGCTTCAGGATCTATCTGCACTTCTTTTAAAGTATCTATGTTTTTAGCAAAAGGATTTTCCAGGGCCTGGATAGATTTCATTAATTGCTTAAGTTCATCTATTTTCATACCTTCCACTTCTCTATAACTTTCAGCCAATTTACGTTGAGCTTCAGTTTGAATATCAGATTTCTTTGAAGAAGCAATTGAATACTTAATAAACAATGGTGAAAGAGAAATACCTAATTCAATTTTAAGTTGGTTACTTAATTCCTGAGATTGTAATTCTAGTTTTTCATCACTAATGTTATTAGTAGGATTTAATAAAGTGACAATATCTTGCAATGATCCAATTCTACTTTTAGCAAAAGCTTGTTTATCTTCTTTAGATGCAAGCTTAAATAATTCATTTTCATATACAGCTGTATAAGCATTCTGCCACTGACTAAACTGAGTTTTTACAGAACCCATTCTATTAGCCACCATAAGTCTAGCAATCTTTTTGCTCTTACGAATATCTTTGTTTATAAAGATGTAATCAACAGTGTATTGTTGGAATCCTTTAATTACAGATTGGAATAATGTAGCTTTAGCTGGATTTCTTACAACAAACTCTCCACTAGTCTTATCAACTTTCAATCCCACTTCATCAAAGAATTTTTCTAAGAATTTACCAGTTTCTGTTTGAGCATTCTTAAGTTCTAATAATCTAGCAACAAATTGTTTTTGGTCAGTAATATTTGCTACAGCTTTTAATACACCATTATAAACAAGATTTGCATTCACTGCTTGTAAAAGAGGTTCACCATTAATAAACTGAGTATTACCGAAGTCATCTCTTTCTAAAGCAAAAGTGGTAGATGCAATATACTGACGTAAGAATTTACTTAAGCTACCGAAGCCTCCAATTGAATGAGCTTCTTTCCAGTTCTCAGTTGAATATCTAGAACCAAATTCATCTTCCATTGTGATGTATTCATCTTCCTCAAGTTCTTGGTTATAACCCATTGTACGTAAATGAACATCAACAGACTCAGATAAAAGTTGTCTATTTTCTTCACTGTAAAAGATATTGAATTTTTCTTCTAATTTATTATTGTATTCTGTAGCTTGAGCAGGATCTATTTCATAAAGTCTTTCTATTTCATTTGTATAAAATTCTCTTTCGGGATTATACAAATCAATAAAGTCATCAAATATCTCATCTAAAAGAGCTGCTTTATTATAGTTATCTCTTTTATCTGAGAATGTTCTACTATGAAATATTGAAGCAATTGTACTTGCTAACTGATCTCCTTCCTGTTGATTAAGATATTTATCAACATAAATCCAATAACCGTTTTCATCTTGCACTTCAATTTCACCAACTTTAATGGCTTTCATTGCAGGTTCAGTTATACTAAGTGCATCCGGTTTAGTAAACTTATTGTCAGTTACTCTTGAATTTTTATATTTACCACGGTTCACTTCTCTAAAGAATGAATCAAGTTGGTTCTTTGAAGTCTTTTTAAATAAAGATGTAATAAAATCCCAAATCTTTTGGAAGAATCCACGAATTCCAGGAAGAGTTTTTGTAGCTAATGGTTCATTCTTTAAACTAAACTCATCAAATCTATCAGCCATATACTCTTCATAATATCTTTCTTCTAGTTCTTCTTCAGACATATCTGCATAGATGGTGTGAAGATCTCTCATCTCATCTAATTCTTCTTTAAGTGTTCTGCCTTCTTTAGCAAGTTTTTCTTTAACTTCTATTTTAGCATAACCTGTAAGTCTTGCAGCTTGTTCATCACTTAGCATCAAACGGAATACAGCATGGAATGCTTCATGATATTTAAATCCACTTTTTTCACCCACTTGTATAAGACCTTTGACAGCCTTATTTCCATCTTTTAATATTTCCATGTAAGCCGTAAACTGACCCACTGTAATATTATTAGTTTTAAGATTGTCAGTGAGTTGTTCCATTGTCTCAACATCAACCACATCTCCTAAAATACGAGAAATATATTTCTTAAACTTATCAATATTAACTACACTAGCTTCATCAAATTCAGTTTTAGTAGTAACCTTTAATACTTTACCAGGTTGACTTTGATTTTGATTTTTTCTAAGGTCATTAACTTTTTTCTTTAATTCTTTAATCTGAGGATCATATATGATAGCAGCTTCTTTTGTAGATTCTCTTATAGCAGAAGCAACTGTTATATTTTTAGTAGTATCTGCAAGTTTAATTTCTCTTCTTCTTGTTGATTCTAATTCTTTTTCTTGTTCAAGTCTTTTGATTTCTTTATTTAACTTATCAAGTTCTGTTTCTTCTCCTTCTGATTTAGGAGCTTGTACAGGCTTTCCTGAATTGGCAGCTAAGATAGCATCAATCTGAGCTTTTTTTGCAGCATCAATTTTATTTTCAGTGGGTTCATTAGTTGTCACTTCAACACCTGGTGCAACCACCACTGGTTTAGAATTACCACCTGTAGTAGCACTCTTTGTTTGTATTACAGGAGGTGCAATATCAGCAGATGCAATAACAGTGATAGGTACATTTTTTACAATAGCTGCAGACACACTTGTCTTCAATCCTTTAACATCATCAAATTCAGAAGTATCCGGAGTTGATTCTTTAAAGTTTTCTCTTGTAAACTCTATACCAATTTTATCTTCTTCTCTTTGAGCAAGATCTTTATCATGTTTCTTAATGCTATCATTAATTATTTGTACAAGATCATTAATATCTTTTATAACAACAGCATCTGAAAGTGTCTTTCCATAAATACGTATCTTTCTACGGATGTCTTCATTACCAATCTTTTTATGAAAGCTTAGTTCTAAGTTACCTGTATCACTTACACCAAAATCCACATAGGTTCCTACATTAGCTGCAGGAACTGTAATAAATAATCCAGTGGCTAATTCTGAATTTAATTCAGTATTAAAATCTACACCTTTACGAACAAGAATTTCTTCATTCTTTTCATTTAATGATTTCTGTAAATTCTTTTCTTTAGTAAGAGCTGTACGTTCATTTATCTTAGTGATAAAATCATTAAGCTTTTCATCAGAAACAGTTTCAGTGCTAAGATTTAAAAACCTTATTTTACCATCATTCATCTTTACTACAGCTACATATCTTCCTAAATAAGGAGAATTGTTTCTTTCAGCTAAACTCATTTCAGCATCCACTTCTTTTTCAATTGCCTGTCTGTCTTTACCTGTAGCATCAGTAATTGGATTCTCCGTCATTGTATAAGAGTATCCTTTACCATAACGTTTAGAACGATCAATAATGTAATAGAATCCATTGATTTTTTGAGATGAAAGTTGTTGATATGTAACAGCATCTTTTTTATCAACAAAATCATATTCACCTTTCTCAGTATTTATAATAAGAATTTTTCTTAATTGTTCTGGAGAAATTACAATCTCTCCATCACCTTTAACATAATTAGAAAGCTCATTAAATACTTTTTTTGATTCTCTATAAGCAGTTTTAAACTCGTCCATTGTTTTACGAGGATCCTTACCTTTTGAATCAAATATAGTTCTGAACTGATCAAGTGTTAAATTTTCTATAGGAATATTAACACCATTATCTGTTATATATCTAAGGTTATCATAGTTGGTTAAGTAACCAATTGTTTGGCCTTGGAACACCATTTCAATTTTATACTTATCACTAAACTGAAATAAATTAGGATTGGCTTTCATACCCTCTCCCATAGTTACATTCTTAGATGTTCTTGTAGAAGCACCCTTAGTAATCTTAATACTCATTCCTTTTTGTAAATCAGCAGCAGGAGTGTTCTTTAATAAAGTGTCAAGTCTTCTTTGAGCATCTTCTTCACTTTCATTTACATCTCTGTTTACATGAGGATAGATACGACTGAGTTCCGTAGTACGGTATAATCTAGAAGTATCTTTTGATACAGTTTCTCCTGTATCAAGTTTTTCTTCTTTCTGCTTAATAGTAAACATTTGAGGAAGTTCTTCAGCCTTAACATATACAGGACTATTTGTTCTAGAATTATTGCTAAGCATTATCAACTTAATAGTTGGAGGAATTGGTTGACCATCTGTCCCAAGCTTAAGTGAACCATCGGCATTTTTAGCAACATATGGTTCTCCTAAATTATATACAACAAATCTTTTACCATCCGAGTTTCTTGTCATAACAAGACCTGCTCTTATTTCCATACCACCAAATGTATAATAAGATCTATCTTTTTTAAACTTATCTGCAATTTTCTTTATAAAAGCATCTCTTTCAGCAAGAGCATCTGTTTTAGTTATACAAATGTTTGCTTGTTTATCAATTGGTGAATTTCTTTCTGAATTTACAACAGAAAATTTACCATCATGTTGAATTATAAATATACCATTTTTACCATTGTCTAATAAAACTTCACCTGCTTTGAGGTTAGGTTTAGTAAGAATTGTTTTAGGAGAGGGAAGTTCTATAATTTCATGGTTTTCTCTTCCGGTTAATGGAGAACTTTGAGTTTGATTTCTTTTAAGAAGTTCATCAATAAACAAAGGAATTACGTGCTTATTAAAAATACTTACCACTTCATCTACACTCTTACTCTTATCTGCACCAAGCTTCATTAAATCAGCTTGTAATTGAGTCTGGTCCATTGACTCATGAAATTTAATATAAAGATCTTCAGCTTCTTTTATAGAAATGTTAAGTATTTTAGAAATCCTACTCATGATTTCTCCAAGATAATCTTCACCTAAGAAATCAGCATTGTTAATTTCATTTTCAAGTTCAGAAAGATTTTCTGAAGTTTGTTCTTTAGGATCTTCAATTTTAAAATTAGTACCGTATTTTTTATTATATAAATCTGTAAAAACTTTAGCAGTGGTTGTAGCTCTCCATTCTTCAAAAGGAAGATCTGTACCACCAGATTCTAATTGACCTTCGTGAGTATCTTTTAAATACTGATTAAAATCAGGAGCCTTTTCTTTTTGTTCTTTTGGAGAAGCTGCAGCTTTTTCTTTTTCAATAGCTTCAATTGCTTCTTGTATATGTTCAGCATTAAATCTTTCTCTAGTATGATTGATAGCATCAATGATTCTACCATGCACCTTAACAAAGTTTATAGGATTGGCTACTATATTATAAGCATCAATGTAATCTTTATGATCTTTATTAAGATCCATATAATCCATTAAGTTAGAATAGATTTCTTCTACATCATCTGTTTTAATAACAGTGTTAATTTTAGATTCTGCATTTTTAGAATTCATATATTCCTGAAAAGCTTTCTTTGCTTTTGCATCAGTTCTTAAGTTTTTTCCTTTTGAACCATCTTTCTCAAGAAGTGATTGATGACTTTCATACCATGTAGTAAGAGACTTTATTTGAGCTTCTTTAGATTTAATAAGATCTTTTGTTGATTGATCCTTATTTTCTATAGCTTTAGCTGCTTCTAATTCTTTCTGTAAAATATCAAGTTCAACCTTTGTATTTTGTAAGACACCAAGATTTCTAAAAGATGTAGCTACAGAAGAACCATAGACAGGTTTAGAAGCCATGTCTGTCTGTATTTTCACAGCTCTTTCAGCAGCTCTTTTAGATTTATAATCATTTGTAGCTAACACTTCCAATGCATCATCTAAAGCTTTCTTAGCAGTGGTTGCTATTTTGTGTTCTGGGGTACCGTCTTTATATAAGTCTGGTATAACAAGATCACTAAATTTTTCTTTAAGATTCTTCCAAGTGGTTTGATAGTCTTCCATTTCAGTAGCCACTTTATCAAAATAAGCTTTAACTGAAGTGATACCGGCTTCATTCTTATCTACACCAAAAGCTTCTTTAAATTCTTTGTCATTAAATGTATCTGCATATCCACGAATATTATCTGTAAGAGCACTAAACATTCCAGTCTTCATTGATGTAGCCATCAATTTAGAAAAAGCTGAATCTTTAAAGTTGGTATATTGATACGGATCTTTGTTATAGATAGCAACCTCCATTCTTCTACCTGCTTCATTTTGAGTCTTAATGTTTGCTATATGTTCATTTAAAAACCTATTAGGATTTTCATAATAAGAATTAATAGTATCAACAGCATCCTTAACACTATCTTTATGAGCTGCTCTTTGTTCTTTAGTACTTGTACCAAATTTCTTAGTTGCACCTACAGCCATATTTATAGGAGAAAGTAAATGTCCTGTTACAGCACCCATCAAGAATGTTTTCATTCCTTGATTATTTTTACCCTCTTCTTCAAAAGCTTTAGATAACGAGTCTTTAAAATTTGAACCTTTAGCTCCATGATAAAGATCATAGTAATAATTTTGTAAACTGTTATTAGAAAGATCTTGGAATAATTCTTGGATACCTTCAGCCCATTCTATTTTTAATAAACGACCACCTGTACTTTTAGCTGCAGTCCATGCAGCAGTTCCTGCACCAAAGTCTTTAGAGATGTCTTTGAGTAATCCCATTGTACCTAATACACCTTTGGTATAAAGTTTTGTAGTTTCTTCAGCACCTTCTTTACCAAGAGCTCTACCCGTAACTTTTAAAATATCATCAGCAAATTCAGAAGTTCCTTCATCAACCACCTTACGTCCCACTTTAAACTTACTAAACATATTATCAAACTGAAGTCTATTTGATAATAATAAAATTCCTGTATTTACTTTAAAGTTATCTTGAGCAGCATCCATTGAAAGTCTTTTAATTCTACTTTCAATAAATGATGATGGAGCTTGCCCTGTTCTATAAAGTTCTTCATCATATAATTTAGTATAAAGATCTCCATAAGTACCAGCAGATTCCATACGGGCCTCTGTCATTGCCATATTAGCTTCACTTAAGAAACGTCTTACACCACCTACACCAATAGAAGCCATTTGTAATACACCAGCACCTGCTTTACCATACTTATACATATCATATCCAGCATCAAATAAAGGAACATATTTACGTGCTCCTTGTACAAGACCTTCAGCAACAGTTCTAGATTTCCATATTGAATCACCAAGGTTTGCAATATCTTTAGCTACATCAGCTTTAGTAACAATACGACCAGCCCAACTTGGAGCTTTCATTCCAAGTTTTGCTAAAGAAAATTCTGTAGATAATCCATAAGTTAATAATTCTTCAGAAAGAAACTGAGCAATTGTACCTACAGCAAAACCAGATTGCTGTAACATATCACCAAAAAACTTACGATTGAATATTCCTGTTTCAGTTTCAGGTGTTGAATAAATAGCATATTTATTCATTATGTCATTAGTATTCTTATTTTGTTCTTGCAACTGTTCAGGAGTTCCTACAAGTTTAGAAGAGTCCCATGTTGATACGGCATCAGCCATATGTCCCCATCCTTTCCAACCTTCTATAAAAGTATTACTAGCAAGTTTAAACATACCAGTGAGACCATTACCCCATACATCTCCCCATGTCTGAGCTCTACCATATTTATATTCATTTTCTTGACCCAACTCAGGATCAAATCCTAATTGCTTATAGTTGTCAGAACTTACATAACGATCAGCTTGAGATCTGTCCCAATCAAAAAACTTAGGAGCAGCCATAGTTGTAACACTAGTTTTAGTGTTTTCAAAATTATCAAGACTGTTTTGTACAGGATCGTATTGTGGAGTTTGTCCAGATTGACCTGGATCAGTTGAGATTAAATCAAGTATACCTGTTTGTTGAGGTACGAAAAGCTCTGGATCTTGAAAATAGTTTCCTTGCAGTTGGTCTGGTATGATCCCTGTTTCAATTGGCATGTATATAACTTTTTATTTTTTATTAAGTACAATTCCCTTCTGTTTAAAATAATCAGATTTGTTGTAAGTTACAACATTTGGATTAGTTTTCACAGCAGTTTGGTATTCATTTTCTTTATTTCCATTAGCATCCATAATTTCTAGATATAAAGCATCTAAATACGACATAATTTCATCAGGATTTTTTCTATTTTCACCTTGTAACATATTAAAGAATCTATGTTCAGTCATAGGTTTTAATTCTGTTTTAGGTTGGCCTTTTTCATCTACACTATTAACTCTTAAGTTATATTTAAGATCAAGATGTACACCTTGTGTATTTCCTGAAGGATCTGCATCTGGTGTTAATTCATAATCAAATCCTGATGCTGCTAAAATAGGATCACTTTTAATTGGTTCACCTCTAAGAAGCTTACCATAAATATACATACCTGTACTATTAGGGAGATCATTAAGATCTGGACTAGCAGCCGTTGGTTGTATTTTTATATTAAATGTTCTAGTTTTAATATCATCTATATCAAATCCTTTTGTTTCAGAAGGTTGATCTTTGATTGTAAATTCAAGAGTGGGTTGACCATCTACACCCTGAGTTTTGTATGTAAACTTACCTACGTATTTTTCCATACCTTGCTCATCAGATAAAAGCCCTCTTAACTTTTCAGAAGTTTCTGGCTTAAGTTGTGTAACACCATCTGCTTCATATAACACACCATTATCAGCATTACCAATAGCAGCATTAAATATTCTAGCAGATTTATCTTCACTCATGTTATGTTTAGTATCAAATACATAATCAAACTGAGCTCCCATCTTACCAGATCTTTGTTGATAATATAATAAATTAGGAATAATTGAATGTTGAGCTTCCTTTATTAATTCTGAGAAATCTTCTGACATACCATGTGAAGCTTCTAAATCATGTATCATTTTATTGTATGCTCTGGTATCTGCAAGCCAACCTGTACTTTTACCATTTATAGAAGCTACACTGTACTTTTGCCCATCAAAATAAATATCTCCACCTTCTGATTGAACTAATTCACCAGCCATGTATTTTCTAGCAAGATCTTCTTTAGACATCTTTACTGGAGAAGAGCCAAGTTCACCAGGTATGTTTAATTCAATATTTTGTAATTCTTTAGATATATCGTCAACACCAATCAAATCTTGTTTACCATGTCTAGTAGTAGTAATAGTACCATATTTTTCAGGGTTGCTTAAAATATTTTCTTCTATTAATTTTTTACGGTTTTCTTCATTACCTTGGTAAGTATCAAGTTTACTTTTAGCAATAGTATAATTTCTTAAAACAGATCTTTCTTCTTTAGTCATTGGTATATAATGACCATCATCACTAAGTTGCTTTCTCTTATTATAATAATCTAAAGTGTATACATTAATTGCATCTCTCAATCCTTCAGTAGTTTCCATCTTAAGACCTGATGCTTTAACAGCTTCGTTTGCAGAAAGAGCTGTTTTTAATTTATCAGTGGCAGCCTTTTGTTCAGTTGTAAAAGTATAACTTGCATCAGGACTTGCGTATTTAGTACGAACTTCTTGTTTTAAAGCTGTAGATACACTTACAACTTCTTGTCTTGACAATCCTAAGTTAGTTGCTAATGTAAGTATACCATTGGAATCAAATATTTGATCATGTGCTGATAGATAGAGACCGTCCTGTGTTTTATTAAAAAGATCAGCAGCTGTAGCTTCATTCTTAGTTACATCTGTTGAACCATATCCTGTATATATGCCAGTTGATAGTGGATCAATAGAACTCTCTCCACCATCTATAGGAATCTGAACATCATTTCCATTAGCATCTTTTACGGTGATTGTACCACCACCTTTAGTTCCAGGTTTAGCATGTGTTCTATAATACATGTCTTCACTAACCTTATGTTGAAATTCTCTTTCTTGACGGTTCTCAGTTATTCTCTGCATATTAAGAGTTTGAGCAGAACTCCAAGCTGTATTTGGTTTTACTTCTTTACTTTCAATACTTGCTCTACCAACAGCCCAGTTACCAATCTCTCTTTGTTTAGCTAGTTGTGCAAAATAAGCATCAGGATTACCATAAACATTATCAATAATAGTTTGTTTTTTAACAGCATCAAATCCTTTATACTCCTCATCTATCATTGAAATATTACCGTATAACTTTATTTTTTCATCATTAATTCTATCAACAAGTTCTTTATCTTGAGCAGTCATTGTTTCTGGAAGAGCCTCAAGCATTCCATCAAGTCTTGCTATCTCAGCATTAACATCAGCTTTTCTTTTTGTATATCCTTGAGTTAATTCAGTGACAACATCTTGAGCCATAAATTTTCCTATTTGTTCTTCATTCCAAGTAGGATTTAATTTTTTAATTTGTCTAGCTCTTTCTTCTTTTTCTACAATACCTGTCACATGAAATTGATCATAAAAATTATTTCCCACTTTAGACTGAGCCCATGTAGAAAATTTCTTCTCAGATTTTTGACCATTAGTTGTACTTATAAGATATGCTCCATCTGGACTTTGTTCATCCCATACTATTTTTAGTTCTGCTTTTTTTGCCTCATCATCTAGATAAGAAGGAATATTTCTAAAAGGAACAGCTTCTCTTCTTTCCACTTTAGCATATTTACTTGCATCTCTATTAGCATTTTGTAATACATCTAAACCATTAGTTACATATTTCATGGCTATGCCATTATACTGTTCTCTAACTTTAGGATCCGGAGAATCTCTCATGTTAGCCAATTTCTGACCTTGTTCTTGATACCATCTAGTCAATCTTGTATCTTGATTAATAAGATCATCTTCCCAGAAAGGTGAATAAAGACTTTCAGCAGCTTGCTGATTTTCAGGTAGAGATAAATCTGTAGCAGATATTTTTTTAAGACCTGCTTCAGCTTGTTTAATATATTGATCTCTTAAAGGAATGTTGGCTTTATCAGACAATGGGGCATCATGTACAGATGAATATGCATACTTAGCTTTTGATACACCAGCTTCATACAGAGCTTGTTTTCTCTGTAGCATCTTATCAAAAAAGTTAAAGTCAGGTGCATATACTACCGCTTCTGGATAAGTGTCTGCTATAAATGGTAAATACTGTGGCATAGTTTCATTAATAATATACAATAAAATATTTAAAGTTTAAAACTAAACTTTATAAGTTTATCCATCATAATCAGATTCATCTTGATAGTTAGAAGGATACTGATAGTTAGACCCTGGGAACATATTCATATATTGATTAGCAGCAGCTTGTTGTGAATTAGCACGAGAAGAACTTTTACTACTACCATACATACCAGGGAATTCAGCATTTAATATTGGAGTCATCTGTCTAGAATCAAGACCTCCAGCTTTTAACTCACTGATTCTAGCTATGTATTTATTTTTAGTAGCTGCATCTATTCCAGCACTACTACCTGAAGCTCTTCCTGTAACTGCTGAATAAGCATTTGCTCCTGGCTTTAACATTAAGTTTCCACCCATTGGACTATCAATTAAATTATAGTAAGGGTTTGAAGCATTCATAATATTTCTCTTAGTGATATACTCATAGTTGGCTTTATTAGGAACATCAACATAGTTATGGAAATATGATCTAAGACCATTTCTGTATTCTTTATCATACATATTTTCATTATGATGTAAAGTGTCTTGTCTATTAGCATCATATCTCATCATTTCATTCATGATGTTTGTTTGTAAAGGAGAGAATTGATTAGCTATACCTACATTATCATTACTAATTTTACCAATAATATTACCAGCATTTCCTATTGCACCTTGTTGAGCAGCATTAGCCATAGCTAAATATTGTTGAGGACTACCTGTAAATCCTCTAGTCATAGCTGTAGCAAGTCCTGCATTTTCTGCAAGTTCTCTTTCAGGACTTTTAAATGCTGGATTAGGCATATACTGTTCTAATTTAGCAGCCCATGGATGTTTTTTCTTTGGTCCCACTGCAGCAGCTGCATTAAATGTAGGAGGCATTCCAAAACCTGGTTGTTTTGTTTTAGGTATTTTTCCACATGAAGCTTGTGCTTCTTCTACAGTAGCATAACCCACAGTAGTGCTTCCTTCTGGAAGTGTTTTAATTATATTGTCTTCACATATATAACTAGGTCCTTTTTTAGGAACACTAGTGCATACTTTTTCAGCTTCTTCTCTAGTATTGTATGTTACAGCACCTGGAGCTACTGGTGTATAAGGATCAATAGCCATCACTCCTCCTCCAGATGGGTTACACATAAATTTAGGTCCGGGGTCTTTTACAACATTAGGATCTTCTGTATATATGTAATCATCAGGTGTTGCAGGTATTTCAGGTGTTCCTGTATATACTGGATCTGAAGTAATCATTTTACGAACCTTAGCGTTATGTGCTTTTTTTTGTTCAGGAGTTAAACTTCTCCACCAAGCATTTTCATTAGGTACATATTTTTTACCAGCAGTTCCCGGTTTACCAAGCTGTCCTTGTTTCCAGTAAAGATCTTTTATACCTTCATAAGGTTTGTATTCAGATGGAATACTTTTTCTATCTCTATATTCAGCTTCAATCTCTTTATCTGTTTTTACTTTGTATTTTTTCTTTTTACCTTTATCAACCGTACCTGCTAACTCATATTGTGGAACACCACCATAAGCATAGTTGTATTCAGGAATATAAGAACCACCAAAATCATAAGCTCCACCATACATTTGCATAGGAGGCATTTGTTCCATTTGCTCCTCTTCTGGAGCTTCTTGTCCTTGTGGACCTTCCATCATTTCTTCTTGTGGACCTTGTTGTGGAGGAGCTTGCTGTTCTTGTGGAATAGCACCTTGTTGAGAATCTTGTTGTCCACCACCCATTACTTCTTCAGCAATTTTAGGAATACCTTGAGGGAAACCTTTCATTGACTCTTGTATAAGAGCTAAGTAACCAAGTTTCTTTTCATAGCTTTCCATCATTAAGCTTGCTGTTTTTTTCTTAATAGAATCAGCATAAGGATCTTGAAGAATAGCTTTATATTTATTTACATCATAACGTTTAGCAATCTCAGCAGGTGTATATCCATCTTTACGAGGAGTTAATCCAAAATATTTAAGAACCTCAGGATCTTTTATTTTCATTTTCTTTGTATCAGAAAATATAAAACTTCCTTCTGGTACATTAAGTGGTGTACCACCTTGAGTGTGTTTCTTACCACCAATAATCATATGTTCATTGTGACCATCATTATTAAGATCACCGTATACAGTTTCTCCTTTCTCTGCTTCTATATTAGCATCTTTCCTGTCTACAGGACCTAATGTTCTAGAAGCCTCCTCGTAAGGATTTTGAGACATTGCAGAATAAGTATTTCTTTGACCAAGATCAAAGCCATATCCTGATTGACCACCGTAAGCCATTTTTTTAGGACCTCCTGTTATACGTATTTTCATATCATTATCAATTGTATTGTTATTAAATCCACAGTTATGACAAGTGGTTACATCTGATGGATCAGAAGATTTTGTTGACCAAGAATGACCACAATTTAAACATGTTACAGTTCCACCAACACTTCCTCCTGTTTCAAAATATCCATTTTTTCTATAAGCATTATAAACATTTCTATCTTCCCATTTAGTAAACTCTTGTTTAAGTTTTTTTCTTTCTTCAGGAGTAAGATCAGAAAGTTTTTTATTTCCACCCATTGCACTTACAATAGCACGTGAACTTTCAGTAGGTAGTCCTACATAAGTATTTCTTGCATCAGCTATTGTCTTATTATAATAAGTTCCATCCGGACTAAACAAAAGATCATCCATAGCTTTAAGTCCTGTTTGAGCATCTGGAAAAATAGCAATGTAACCATCTCCATCTTTTCTTCCTTTAGTAGCACCATATCTATTAGTAAAATCTCCAAAGTGTATATTACCTGGATTATTATGGTCCATGTTAGAAAGTCCACCAGAAGAAGCGTTATCATCTGAATTAATATTAAAAAAGGTAGATGGGTCTACTAAATCTCCTTGAACATTTCTAAAAGTAAAATGTAAATGTGGTCCGGTAGAATTACCTGTATTTCCTGATAAAGCTACTTTTTGACCTTTAGTAATTTTATCTCCAACAGCAACACCATAATCATTTAAATGAGCAAACCCTGATCTTGAACCATCAGCATTACGTATGATAAGTTGTTTACCTCCCAAATCATTATAATATACTTTTTCAACAATACCATCCATTGGAGAAAATACTGGAGTGTTAACAGGTGCAAATAAATCAACACCATTATGATCAGTAGATGCTCCAGCTTTAGGAGCTTCTCTAGATCCAAATCCACTAGTTATTTTTATAGTACTTAATGGCATAGCAAATGCTCCTGACATTCCAGAAACATTTTGATTTTCAACAGGAGCAGATTCTGTTTGTTCAATTGGTTGTTGAACTGGTTTATCTTGCATAAGCTTATCAACATCAACATACTCAATTGGCATTTCTAAAGCATCTTCAATGGCACCTCCAAATGCACGTATCTTCATTCCTGGGTTATTCATATAACGTCCTTCGTTAGTAAACCCAACTTCAGGAGCTCTTAGTGTTCCGTATGAACTACCTGTTACACTATAATTACCATGAACACCGCTTCTACTTGCAGGAACTACAGCTGCAGAATTATATCTTTGATTTCTAGCCCATTGATTATAATCTTTTTGTTTATTCCTATCTCCTATAAACTGACCTACAACACCAAGCTTATCTGTCATTCCTTTAAAGGCATCTACAGTGGTATTAAACCTATTAGTATTTACTCCTATTTGATCAAAGAATGATGTTGGTTTAGGTTTAACGTTAGACTCATCATGTTCATATCCTTTTCTTCTTTCCTGTCTTCTTTCTTTTCTAGATAAATCTAATGAAACAAGGGGGATCATATCATCAAGACTGTTAGACTCACTATTAGTTGTAGTATTAGTAGTTGATGTTGTAGACCCTGTAGTTGCAGTAACTGCAGGCTCTATAGTTGGTACAGTGGTTACAGGCTGGGTAACTGTAGTTGTAGGTTGTGCAGTGGGTGCTGTAGGTGGTGGAGGTGGAGTAACAACAGGTTGTTGATTATTTTTATTACGAGTTCTATAACCTGCCATTTCTTCATCAACTGTTTTAACAGCTTCATCATACCCAGGATCTCCTGGATTATATGTTACACCATTAATACTTACAACTCTAGTTCCTTGTTGTGGAGCAACCTTTCCAGTTTCATCTTTAGTACCATTGATTGTTGGTACAGTAGTACTAGCTGTAGGAGCATTTAGTATTTTTTTAACACACTTAGTTCCATCCCAATATTCATCATCAGCACAATCAATAACCTGCTGACCTAATTCAGCTTTAGGTAGTCCTGTAATTCTTAACTTTCTTTTTTGTCCTGTGATAACTATCTTCATGTTATTGATTTACATATTCAAATGTATATCCACCTCTTTTTAATTCTTGTAATAATTCTGGAGTAGCGTCTAATACTTGACCTTCAACTAATCCACCATCTGCATGTTTCCACTTAGCAGCATTCTTTGCAAAGTTAGCTTTTTTAACCATAGCAGGACTATAGTTTCCTTTATTAGCTAACACTTGACTAGCATATCCTTGTACAGATTTACCATGTTTAGTAGCAGCTGCTGTAAATGTTCCTCTCTTAGATGGTTTAATATGTATACCACCACCTGCTGCATACTGATTATCATAAGACATCATACCATTATTCATCCCACCACCATATGCCATATCACCACCATACATCATAGGAGATTGTTGATTGAAATATCCAGGATATTCTGTAGTGGGTCCACCCATTGCATATCCTATAGCTTTTGTAGCATATGGAATTGCTCTTCCAGCATATCTTGCTGCAGCAGTAACGTATGGAATTTGATTTGCAAAATATGGAGTTAAAGTTTCTGAAGCCATTCCATATCCTTTAAATACATTTCCACCCACTCCACCAAGTAGACCTTGAAGACCAACTTTTCCAACTAATTTTCCCACTTCTTCATTAAAATATTGTTGATTAGAATAATCAGTCATTGCTTTATTCTTAACACTTCTGTCAATCAATCCATCAGCATAAGCATCTCCTTTTTGTCCATAACCAGGAGCATTTTTATTTACTGGTGTATTAGATGATTTTAATACAGCATTAGTATTATTATTACTAGCATATATATCAGCAAATGCAGGATTAGGTTTATAATTTAAAAATCCACCAGAGTTATCAGTTGCTGCAACTGTTTGATTAGTTGCCTGACTTCCATCACGATTACGAGTAGTTTTAGAACCTATCTTTGTTCTAGCTGCTGTACTTCTAGGAGTGGTAGTTATTGGAGCATATGTTTGATTTTGATAATCCTGAATTAAGTTAGGGTTATTCATTATCTGATGCATCAATTGTGTATTCTCACTAGCCTTACCTGTATATCCAACTATACCTAATTTTTGAGCTAATGCTTTTCTAGATGCATAATCATTAGCTTTACCTTGTTTTCTAAGAAAATCTACAATACTCACTCCTTTATAATCTTGAAGTTGTTGAGTGGGTGCTGCTTGTTGTACTGGAGCAGCTGCTTGAGATGCAACAGCTTCTTCAGGAATCATTGATTCATCCACTTGAGGTGGAGCTTGATCACCATAGCTTGCTGACCAAGCATCATCTGCAGCTTTAAACTCTTCATAACTAAGAAAATCTTGTGACTGAGGACGTGGAGGAACTTCCATGCCACCTTCTGCATATGGGATATATCCACCCATTGCCATCATTGTAGAATAAGGATCATTATAAGTATAAGGATTAATTCCCCCTTGACCAAACCAAGTATTACCTGAATAAGTAGATCCACCACCAGCATAACTACCACCATATCTCTGCATTGGAGGTTGTCCCTGCATTGCAGCTTGTTGAGCCATCATTTGCTGTTGCATTCTAGGATCCATCTGCTGTCCTTGTGCAGGAGCTTGTTGTTGAGCAGCTTGCATCTGTTCCATTACACCTTGGATAACTGTTGTTGCAGTTTGTTTATCAACACCCTCTTTTAAGAGGGCTTTGAAAATTTCTTCAGGGGGCATGTCTTGTTGTAAAGCTTGCATTACTTCTTGAGCTAGAGAATTCATATCTCTTTTTTGACTTTGCATATTAGCAGATTTACGAGAAGTGCCTCCAGCAGCCATGTAATTCATGTAATCGTAGTAAGGGTTCATAAGTGACTATTTATAATATAATTTAATCTTTTTTTCTTGTATAGCAATGGAAATACATTGGTCTTTTTAAAGTGTTATTAAACATTTTAAGTTTAAAATTTTATATCTTTACTTTTTAAATCATTTTTATTTATGAAATATTTCATTTTACTTTCATCATTTTTATTATGCAGTTATCTTATTTTAACTAAAACAATACAAAATAAAAAAGCATCAGATAATTATTTAAAAACAATTAATAACAATATCAATTCTGAATATAATCAAGATATTGTTTTCTACATTGATTTTTCTATTCCTTCTACTGACTATCGTTTCTTTGTTATAAGATTAAAAGATAGCATGATTATCAATAAAGGACTATGCTGTAATGGAAGAACTACTGTTAATAAAGAAGTTGTTTTTTCCAATGTTCCCGGAAGCAAATGTTCATCTAAAGGAGCATACAAAATAGGAGCTTCTTATAAAGGAAAGTTTGGTAAATCATTCAGACTTCATGGTATGAATGATACTAACAGTAATGCCTACATTAGAAATGTGGTATTACATTCTTATTCAGGTATACCACGTACAACAACACTTTTCCCAATTTGTCAAAGTGAAGGTTGTACAACAGTTAATCCAGATTTTTTAAAAGAGCTAAGTTATTATATAGAAAGAAGTAATAAACCAATACTACTTTATGTACAATAATTATTTTTTACCTTTTGGTTTAAAAGTTGATTTAGATTTTTTACTAAAACTTCTTATAACTATAGGTTCTAACGTTTGAGATGATGATGCATCTTCTCCAATAGTTTTAAAGTCCATATTTAAATCTTTTGATTTTTCCATTAACTTATAAGGATATGATCCTTTATCCATTCTGAGTTGAATTTGCTCAACATAGTTTGGTCTAGCATCAGAAAATATACTAGGTTGTTCTCTAGTTGTAAAAGGATTTAACCATGTTGTAGGATTAAAAAGTGAAGCGTCATTACTTCCTTTAGCCCATTCATCAGCTGTACTAATAGCTCTTGCTGGAGAATTATAATAATAAGCTGCTCTAAAATAAGGGTCAGCAGATTTTAATCCAGGATGTGTACCTTGTTCCACTTCTTTATCCATTCTATTCTTAGCATGATACATTAATAATATAGCAGCCTTATATGCTTTTTTATCATCTAAAAGATCATTAGGAGTTTTAATATCTAAAACTCTTTTTTCATCATCTGTAAGACTATCAAATTTAATTTGAAATACTCCTTTACTATTACTTGTATTAGTCATATTTCCTGGGATATCTTTAGAAGCAGCTCCTGGATTATCTACATCATTAAAGTTTGTTTCTTGTCCAGCTATACCAAACACTACAGGTTTTAAATTTTGAAGTTCACTTGCAGTAATACCAAGTTTATACTGAAGTTCTTTATCAAGATCTTTATTATTAAACATATTTACAAGACTATTCTTTGTATCTAATCTTGTATCAGCTCCTGAGAAAGCAGCTGCCACTGGTAAATCATTTTTAAGTTTTTCTTCATAAGTGTTATTAAGACTAAATTCCACTGGAGTTTCACTTTCAGCTTTTCTTCCCGCTTGTTCTTCAGCTTTATCAAATACATTTCTAACAGTATTTATTTGATTATCAGCTCCAATTTCTTTAGGTCTCCAAACAGACTTAACAGCATATCTACCATGACGTAAGTTAGTCACTCTATTATCTGCTCCTAATACTTCAGTTACTAATCTTCCTTTATTCTTTTTACCGTAAGCATACCCGTGTTGAATAATTGGACGACCTTCAGGTGTAAATCCTAAAATTACACCATTATGTGTAGTTTCTGTTCTATCTTCTTTTGAAAATCCAGGAGGAGCTTCATAATCAAAATTAGCTTCTGAATCATTACCAGAATCTAATGTAACAATATCACCTGCTCTCCATGTTTTAAAATCTTCTGAAGTTGGAAATCTCCAACCAGCAGCCCGACTATTAGCTTTTTTCTGTTGTTCTCCAGTTTGATCAAATATACTTTGTAGTCCTGTTCTTTTTGCAACAGCATCTCTATACCCTGCATCTGATGGAGCATATGATACTAAAGGAAGACCTGTTATTTTTTGAGCATTTCTTGTAGCTTGATATGAACAACCTACACCTGTTTCACTATCACAACCTGGATCATACACCTCTTGTACCGTTTTTTTAAAATTCTTATATACTGGTCTAAGATTTAAACCTTTTACAGGAGTTTCAATTGTTCCAATTTTTTTATCTCTAAGAATTGTTTCACCTTGATAAGGATATTGAATAGCAGGTGTTTCAATATTTGACCAATTACCACGTTCTTCAGGAATAACAGGCTGTTGTTCTTGTTGTTGTTGAATAGGTTGAGAAACTTGTGGAACACCTGTAATTATTAATTTTTGATTAACATGAATCATGTTAGGATTACTGATGTGATTATCAGCCACTAATGTATTTAATGGTACACCTGTCTTTTTTGATATTTCATTTAACGTATCTCCTTTTTGTACAATGTAACCACCTTCATCATAATGAGTTACTCCATCCAACTTAGCTTGGTAATATTTTAATAACGGATTACCAGCTTGTGGAAGTTGTGCTATAGCAGGGTCTCCACCTTGATTAAATCTAGGAACTCCCATTCCTACATTGTAGTATCCTTTGTTAGATGCTACACCTCCTTGTTTATAATAAAGAGGAGAAGGTTTATTAACTCCAGACATAAACCTGCTTGCATCTAAATGTTCACGTCTACCTGGTTCTTCAGCAAATATTCTATTATAATAACTAGGCCCATACATATCTGCTAATTGTTTAGATGGTTGAAATCCACTAGTAGGAGTCCAGTTACCACCATAGAATCCATCTACACCATGATACTTAGATTGATTACTAAACGTAGGGTGATTTGGTTTTTTCCATTTATCACTCCCATGACCATTTTCATCTGTATTTTTATAATCACCGGACTTCCAGAATCCTTGTACATCATATGCACCTTTATCCATTAGGATATCTCTACCTTGTCTTTTAGATTCTTCAGCAGCCCAATTATTAAAACGTTTAGTTTGTCTTTTATTTAATGATGTATTAAATCTATCTGTATACATCATTTCAGGATCTTGTTCTGGTAAAAAAGATATAGGACCTGGCCCTGTTAATCCTCCATCATCAAACATCTCACCATGATTCATTCTTCCAGCCATATAATTTACCATTGGACCACCATATGCTTTTTCACTTAATGCTTGATTAGCTAAACCTGCACCAGCTACCCCTGTAACTAAAGCAGGAGCTGTATTCATTATTTTAGCAAGCTTAGCTCTTTTCCACCAAGGATATAGTGATGTAAATCTTCCACCACTATCTATAACACCATTATTTATTTTTACATTCTTTGATATTGTAGAAGGTTTTACTTGACTGTAAGTATCAGCCAATAAACCTTGCTCTATCATTTTTTGTCTATTCTGTACTAAAAATGGATATGCTTCAATTCCATTATTAAAATAATCATAATCACTTTTAAACCTTGGACTACTTTTTATTTGTTTATTATACCACCATTTATCAAGTTTGCTTTTAGGCTTTACTAAATCTAATAAATCTTGTTCTAATGGTAAATGTGCAGTTTTTCCAGCACCTTGTAAACCATGACCACGAGCCTCATGTTCTACAGTATCTAAATTAAATTCTCTACCCCGACCTAATGTAACTGTTCCTGGGTTATATTCTGGATTT
>Ga0315294_10000340_pt1 | contig 50752 bp, 37 predicted proteins | sample YL17G13_40_MG_FD_203626 | JGI IMG/M metagenome (GOLD analysis project Ga0315294, IMG submission 203626) | Sediment microbial communities from Yellowstone Lake, YNP, Wyoming, USA - YL17G13_40 | ecosystem: Environmental > Aquatic > Freshwater > Lake > Sediment | place: USA: Wyoming | collected... | reverse complement strand
AAAACTACTTTTGGTTTTAAAATTTCTAATTCCGTTTTAGCCTTTAGATAAGAACCTTCTAATTCTTTTCTTTTTTCTTTGGGCCAATTTTTTAATTTATTTTTTAACTCTTTTTCTAAATCTTCCAGGGCTTTGGCTTTAGCGTTAGCATCGACTGAAGTGACAATATAACTATTGTAATAAATCACCTTCTCTAATGAAGGAAGAGTAATATTAAGCATTAAACTTATTCTTGAAGGGATGCTACGCAGAAACCAAATATGAGCCACGGGAGCAGCTAATTTTATATGACCCATTCTTTCTCGCCTCACAGAGGACCTAGTGACTTCTACACCGCAACGATCACAGACTACTCCCTTATAGCGAGCAGTCTTATATTTGCCACAAGCACATTCATAATCTTTTACCGGTCCAAAAATTTGCTCAGAAAAAAGACCCTCTTTTTCTGGTTTCTGGGTTCTATAATTAATAGTTTCAGCCTTTATCACTTCTCCATAAGACCAGGAAAGAATTTCTTCTGAGGAAGCCAGTCTCAAAGAAAGAGCTTCAAAATCTTTAATCTTTAAATCTTTTTGATTATTCATAAAATACGAAAAAATTAACTGGTTTCTTCTTTCTGCTCGAAAGAACCGTTTTCGGTTTTAATACCAAGAAGATTGATTGATAAACCTAAAGCTTGAAATTCTTTTAGAATAACATTGAAAGCAGCGGGGATATTAGGACTTTTTATTCTCTCTCCTCTGATAATAGATTCGTAAGTAGCTGCCCGACCAATAACATCGTCAGATTTTATGGTTAGCATCTCTTGAAGGGTATAAGCAGCACCATAACCTTCCAAAGCCCAAACTTCCATTTCTCCAAATCTTTGACCACCTAAATGAGCTCTACCTCCCAACGGCTGCTGAGTAATTAAAGAATATGGTCCAATAGCTCTCATATGAACTTTATCTTCAACCATATGCTCAAGTTTCATCATATACATAATGCCAATCGCCACTTTTCTTTCAAAAGGTTCACCAGTTTTTCCGTCATAAAGAAAAACCTTTCCATCTTCAGTCAAACCAGCGGCTCTCAGTTCATTTTTAATATCTTCTTCTGTTGCTCCATCTAAAGCTGGAGTAATAGCTCGATAGCCAAGTCTCTCACAAGCTAAACCTAAATGGTTTTCAAAAACTTGACCCAAATTCATTCTTTTACCAACACTCAAAGGATTGAGAATTATATCAACTGGCGTGCCATCTTCTAAATAAGGCATATCTTCTTCAGGCAAAATAATAGAAATCACTCCTTTATTACCATGCCGCCCAGCTAATTTATCGCCTACCCTTAATTTTCTTAACTCTGCGATTTCCACATTAATCTTTTTAATCACTCCTGGATCCAATTTATCTCCGTTCTGACGGCTCAAAATTTTAGTTCTGATTACTCTGCCAGTGCGCGAAGGTTCTAAAACCAAAGAGCTATCTTTTATCTCTTTTATTTCTTCGCCAAAAATAGCTTGAAGAAGCCGCTCTTCTGGAGTTAACTCTATTTTTCCTTTGGGAGAAATTTTCCCCACCAAGATATCTGCTCCATTAACCTCTGCTCCAAGACGAACGATACCATCTTCATCTAAATCCTTTAATTTCTCCTCAGAGATATTGGGAATATCTCTTGTTGTCATTTCTGGCCCTAATTTTGTATCTACCACATCGCAACTGAATTCTTCTAAATAAACTGAAGTGAAATAATCTTTTCTTAGAACTCTTTCTGAAATAATAATGGCATCCTCATAATTAAAACCGTAAAAAGGAAGAAAAGCCACTAATAAATTCTGACCTAGGGCTAAGATTCCATTTTCTGTTGCTGAACCATCAGCTAATAAATCGCCTTTTTTGACTTTTTGACCTTTTTGAATCACTGATCTCTGATGGAGACAACTGTCTTTGTTGCTTCTTTCAAAATTTATTAATTCATATTTCTTTTTGTTCCTTTCTTTGGTTTTAATGGTGATGTGAACGCTATCCACTTCTATCACTTCACCTTCTACATCGCTAACTAAACATTGTCCTGATTCTAAAGCAATTTTTCTCTCTATACCAGTAGATACTAAAGGCGCTTTTGGCCTAACGCAAGGCACTGCTTGCCTTTGCATATTAGCACCCATCAAAGCACGGTTAGATTCATCGTGCTCCAAGAAAGGAATTAAGCTAACAGCTGCTGAAATAATTTGTTGGCAAGAAACATCTATTAGATCAATTTCTTCGCGTTTAGCCATTGATGGTTCTCCGTTGATTCTTGCTCCTACCATTTCGTCTTTTATTCTTCTTTTTTCATTAATATCTACTCCTCCATGAGCAATCTTATATTTCAATTCTTCAAAAGCATCTAACCAAATGATTTCTTGAGTTAAATATCCATTTTTGACTTTAATATAAGGGGTCTCAATAAAGCCAAATTCATTAAGCCTGGCGTATAAAGCTAAAGATAAGACTAAGCCAATATTCTGACCTTCTGGTGTTTGAATGGGACATAATCGGCCATAATGACTTGGATGAACATCACGAACTTCCAACCCCGCTCTTTCTCTAACCAGCCCTCCCGGACCCATGGGTGTAGCTTTTCTTTTATGTTCTAACTCTGAGAGCATATTCATCTGTTCCATAAATTGACATAATTGGGAAACATTAAAGAATTCTTTAAGACTAGTCACTAGTTGTCGAGGATTAATTAATTGGGCTGAATTTAAAGTTAAAGGATCAAGAGTAGCCATTCTATCTTGAATAGTTCTTCTCATCCTCATAATGCCAACTCGGAAACGATCTGTTAAAATTTCTCCTACAGCTTTTATCCTTCGATTACCCAAGTGATCAATATCGTCATCTTTGGCCTCGGGGTTAATATTAAGATGAATGATTTCTTTAACAATAGCTATCAAATCTTTTTGAGTTAGAGTTTTTTGATCAAGAGGGACATCTATCCCTAATCTCTGATTCAATTTATGGCGGCCGACTTTAGCTAAATCATACCTATCTCGTCTGAAAAACATATTATTTATCAGATCTCGACTATTATCGTACGTTGCTAGTTCTCCTGGTCGTAAACGGTGATAAATCTCAATGTAACCTTCTTCCTGATTAGTAGAAGGGTCTTTTTCAATAGTTTTTTCAATATATTTAAGAAGGGCTTCTTCTTTCAAAGAAGCAAATGATTTTTTAATCTCATCATTAGTTTCGAAATCAAAAACTTTGAACAAAGCGGTAACAGGTACTTTTCTTTTTCTGTCTATCTTCACCCAGATTGCTCCATCAGTATCAGTCTCGAACTCTAACCAGGATCCATGGTAAGGAATTAATTTTGCTCCAAAAAGATTAACTCCTCTAAAGTTCACAGATTGAAAATATACTCCTGGCGAACGATTTATTTGGGAAATAACAACCTTTTCTATGCCGTTAATAATAAAAGTCCCTCGGGGAGTCATCACTGGCACTTCTCCAAAATAAACCTCTTGTTCTTTCACTGTCCCTTGTTTTTTATTGGTTAATCTAAGCTTAACCCTTAAAGTGGCTTCATAATTAAGTTCTTTTTCTTTAGCTTGTTTTTCAGTTAATTTTGGCTCTTCTAAGTAATAATCTAAAAATTCCAGCTCTAATTCTTTACCAGTATAATCTTTAATAGGAGAAAGTTCCCCAAAAACTTCTTTAATTCCTTCTTTAATGAACCAATCAAAAGAAGCAGTCTGAAATTGAGTCAAAGACGGGGGCTCTAAAATTCCCCGGTAGTGACGGGCAAAACTCTTTGTCTCTAAGGTCTTGGACATTAATGATTAATTATGAAAATGTTAAAAAATTGCAAACGCACAAAAACTCCTACCCCAAGTAGGATTGGTTCTTGATTTTACAAGTATAATAAATATTTTTTATTCACTCTCCCGCTATTTTTAAAGCTTTAAGAATAGCTTGAGCTATTCTCTTAGAAGTAATGCTTTTTTCCTGAGAAGTATCCAAAAAAACACGGTGGATATTCTTTGGTTTTATTTTATTCTTTTTTAAAAATTTGTCAAGAGAAATGAGTAAGTCTTCCCCATCATCAGCCCTTACTTGATATTTTTTACTGTTAACCCAGAAAGATAAAAGAATCATAAATTTACCTTGTATGCTTATCTCGCCATTCTTTAATTTTCTGATGATTACCTGATAAAAGAATCTTTGGTACTCGCCAAGCTATTTTTTTGTTTTTAGAATCAGGGTAAAAGATTTCTGGTCGAGTATATTGAGGGTACTCGTATTTACTTGGCGACAAAGAAAAGGATTCTTCTTTTAATGATTCTTTTCTGATAACTCCTGGAATTAAACGGGTAATAGCATCCACTAAAATCATTGCTGGTAATTCTCCGCCTGTTAAAATATAGTCACCAATAGAAATTTCTTCATCAGCAAGATATCTAGCTACTCTTTCGTCTACTCCTTCATAATGAGGACAAATTAAAATTAATTGATCGTACTTTTTTAATTGCTCTAATTTTTTTTGGGTCAGTTTTTTCCCTTTGAGAGAGAAGAGAATTACTCTGGTGTTAGCTTGTTTCTGCTTCTTTCTTAAGTTTTTCAAAGCTTTAAAAATCGGCTTTAGCATAAAAATCATCCCTGCTCCACCACCATAAGGCCTGTCGTCTACTGTCTGATGTTTATCTTTAGTCCATTTTCTTAAATTGAAAATATTTATTTTAAGAAGTTTTTTCGCTTTAGCTCTTTTAATGATAGAGGTATTAAAATAACTCTCAAAAGCTTCGGGAAAAATTGTAAGAATATCAAAACGCATAAATTTTTGGTAAAAAAATCGCGGTAGATTATTCATCATACCGCGATTTTGTAAATTTTTCAATCAAATGACGAGATTGCCGATTAAATTAAAGATTCAAGCCCTCGGTAATCTGATCAGCTGCCTGTTCGGCTTCTCGAGTATGAGTGGAACCAGATGGTTCCTCAATCTTGAGATTAATTCTTGCTCGATTCTTAGCCCCGACAACTCTTAAAATAGTACGAAGAGCTTGAGCCATTACTCCTTGACGGCCAATAATTTGAGCCATGTCTTGAGGATCTACTTTTAAAGAAAGTAGAACTCCCATCTCATCGACTTTTCTCTCAACTTTGACCGCGTCAGGGTTATTAACCACACTCTTGACTATAGTTTCGAGGACTTTTTGATCTACAGGTGTTTCAGCCATATTTTCTATTTAAACATTCTTATTAATTTCCTTACTATCCGAGTAGCCGTCGACCTTCTTCCAGCTACCAAATCAGTTAATATTATACTCTATTTTTTAGTTTCTTGCAATATTTTTTCAGAATCCTCTAATTTTATTGATAATAATTGGGAACTATTGTCTTCACCAATTGTTACGCCATAGATTACTTCAGCTATAGTCATTGTCATTCGATTATGAGTAATAATAATAAACTGAGTATTTTTACAGAGCTCCTTCAAGATTTGAGAAAAACGTTGACTATTCTCTTCATCTAAGGCAGCATCGATTTCATCAACCACCACTAATGGCGGGTCTGATTGATTAACGATAGCGAACAGGAGGGAAATAGCCGCTAAAGTTTTTTCTCCGCCAGAAAGCATTTCCAAACTCTTTAATTCAGTTTTAGGAATATCCACCCTAATATCAACACCCCAGTACGGTTCTTCGGATAAAATTCTTTGTCTTTTGATTTGCTCTAATTTAGCTGATCCCCCAGAAAATATCAATCGAAAATAGCGATTAAAATCTTTATTGATACCATTTAAAGATTGCTCAAAAGTTTTCTCAATTTCTTTAGTTAACTCCTGAATTAAAATTTTTAAATCCTGAGACCCTTTTTGAAGATCTTCTATTTGTTGGGATAAAAATTCATATCGTTTTGAAACTTCTTGATATTCTTTCATCACATTTGCATCTTCTGTTCCTATCTCGGCAATCTCTCGTTTAAGCCTAAAAACTTGTTTTTCCAGAAGGATAAATTTCTCGCTATCTAAAAGAATATCCTTTTTATTCTTCTGATAATATCTTTCAACTAAAGTATAATCTAAACCTGCTTCTTCTACTCTTCTTTTAAAATCTTCCAACCGCAGTTTATATTTCTCAACCAATAATTCTTCCTTTTGGACCTCTTTTAATAATTCTTCCTTTTGGCTTCTCAGTTTAGTTATTTCTTCAAAAGCACCTCGAAATCCTTTGTTTTTTTCATTAATTTCTTCCTCATTTTTCTTCAATTCTTGACTTCTAACTAATAACTTTTTCTCTAATTCGCTTAAAGCCTCTTGGATTTTATTAATATCTTTCTGATTGCCTTTCTCCTTGCCAGAAAAGATATCATTCAGATTATCGACAATTTCTTTTATTGCCTTATGAACCAAAGACAAATCTTTAATTTCTAATAAATGCTCTAACTGATTTTTAATCTTTGATATCCTCTCTTCCAATTCCTCCCTGGAAAAAGAAAAACCAGGATTGACTTCCTGCCGGCCTAATTCTCTTAAAAACGTCGATTTTTGGTTTTGCAAAGCAATAATTTCTTGAGTGATATTTTGAACTTTTGCTTCCAAGCCATTGCTCCCTTCCTCCTTAGAAAGCAATAATCTATTTTCTTTTTCTTGAATTTCTTTATCTATTTTTTCTAAATTTTGATTCAAACTGCTTAAATCTTGTCCTTTCGGAAAACTCTCTTGGATAACGGAATGATAAATATTGGCAAAATATTTTTTTTCTACCTCAGATAAGTCTTCTCGAATTTTTTCCCTTTTTTCCCACCGATTAACTTGTCTTTTAAGAGATCTCAAATGGGGCAGGATTTCTTTTTCTAAAGCTACGGTTTTGTCTAAATTAATATCAGTTTCTTCTAACTTTCTTTTTGCTTCCTCTTTTTTAAGCTCGATATTTTTCAACCCCAAAACCTCTTCCAGCATTATTCTCCTATCTTGAGGAGAAACTAAGAGAATATTTTCTACTGAACCTTGATTAATAATAGAAAAACCCCTAAGCCCTATCTTAGCACTAGCTGTTAAATCAATGATATCCTTCAAGCGGCAAGATTTATGATTTAAAAAATAACTATTATTCCCCTCCTTATCGATTCGTCTTAGAATGCTAATTTCATTGTATTCTGAATTAAAAATTTTCCCCTGGTTATCGAAAATTAATTCTACTTCACAAAAAGCAGCTGAGGTATCTTTTTCACTTCCCGCAAAAATCAAATCCTGTCCTTTATCAGCTCTAATATTTTTAAAACTTTGCTCGCCTAAAGCCCAGCGGAGCGCATCAACAATATTTGATTTTCCAGAACCATTAGGCCCAATAATAGCCGTAATTAAAAAAGGAAACTCTAAAATTGTTTTCCCTTTAAAAGATTTAAAATTTTTCAGAATTACCTTTTTTAAAAACATAAATACTAAAGGTTCTTATTGCCAGCCTTTCGCTTTCAAGGCTTCTTGAGCCGCATTAATTTCTGCTTCTTGCTTAGAATAACCTTTGCCTTGACTAATTAAATCTTCGTTTAAATAAACGCCAACCTCAAATTGTTTAGCATGATCAGGCCCCCATGATTGTAAGCCTTTATAAGTGGGGGTAATACCTAATAATTCCTGGCTTTTTTCTTGAAAAAGACTTTTAGCGTCTTTGTAAGACGCTGTTTGAAGAATGGTTTCGGCCTTAGAAAGAATGTATTTTTGAATAAAATCTTTGGCTTTTTCTATGCCTCCATCTAAATAAAGAGCGCCAATCAAAGCTTCAATAGCATTGGCTAAAAGGTAAGAACCTCTTTCGCTTCGCTCGAAATAAGAACGGCTATTTTTTAATTCTCTAGCTTCACCATGGGAAACTAAAAGATAATCCTCAAGTTTTAACTCTTTAGCTACTGCTAATAAAGAATCGCTATTAACCAAAGCAGCTCTTAAACTAGTTAGTTCCCCCTCTGTAAATTGAGGATATTGCTTGACTAAATTATCAGCCACCACAAATCCTAAAATTGAATCCCCTAAGAATTCTAGTTTTTCGTTATGAGAAATATCCCAATCTTTATGTTCATTTAAAAAAGAACGGTGAGTTAAAGCCTCTTTTAATAAATCGAAATTTTGAAAAGATATATTTAAAGCTTGAGCAATCTTTTTAAAATCTTTCATCATCTTTTTGTTTTAGAGTTTCTTCCATTTGCCGATAAATTGTTCCTAAAACACCATTAACGAAACGACGAGAAGAATCACCGCCAAAACTTTTCGCTAATTCAACAGCTTCATTTATTGCTACCTTAGGAGGAACCTCTTTTTTTTCTCCAAAAATTAATTCAAAAATTCCTATCCTTAAAACGTTTCTATCAATGGTATTGATTTGTTCAAGTGGCCATTCCGGCGCACCACTTTCAATCAATTTGTTCAGCTCTCCCCAATGAGCTAAAATCCCTTCAAGAAGAGTTTTTGGGTAATTAGGGTCCTCTAAACCTTGACCGAGATTATCTAAATTCCTTTGAAAAATTGACCTTACATCTTTATCCCTCAAATTGTGAAAATCCCATTCATAAAGGGTTTGCAAGATAATAGAACGAGAAAGGTGACGAGAACCCATAATTTATTGATTTATTTCTTTCTCTTTGATTTTCTTTTCCTTTTTAGAAAGTCCTTTGTAAATATCAATCACTACTTGGTCTTTGTAATAGCCACAATAAGGACAAACACGATGAGGTAAAATATTACGGCCGCAATGAGGACATTTAACTAAATTTAATGGTTTTAAAGCCATATGAGAGCGTCCTTTATTAACTCGGGAACGAGAATGATGTCTTGCTGGTAAGGCCATATGTTAAATTATCCAATTACTTTATCACAATTAAATCTTAAAAACAAGTTAGACTTTTTTAATCTCTAATCTCAGTTTCTCTGCATTGATACTAATCTCCTCTTTTGATTCCTTAGGATTAACTTGAATTTTTAATTCTTCGGCCCCTGTTTCTTTTTTAATAAAATCTTTCCATGGCTCGAGCATTAACTGTAATTTTTGAGCATGGACTTCTAAGGCAATGCTTATTTTATCTTTAGGTACTAATTCTTGATTTTTTCTTTCTTCTTGAACCTGTCTTACTAATTCTCTAATAATTCCTTCTTCTATTAATTCTGGAGTAAGTTTAGTATCAAGTTCAATGTCCGACGCTAAATCTTTATCAAAGGTAGTTTCTTTAACATTAATCTCCTCTTTGAGAATTTCTAATAATCCTCTTTGGCCTCTTAATTCATAATTCTTAATTCTTAATTCTTTTAAGGGTTGGCGAACTTTAATATTTCCTTTTTGGCGAAGGTTTAAAGCTTTCGCGCTAAGATCTCTTATTTCCTGCATTAAGGTCAATATTTGTTTATTTTGATATTTTCTTTCTCTTTTTGGATAATCAGCCAAATGAACGCTCTCTTTATCTTGCTCTTCTTTTAATTCTCGCCAAATGATTTCTGAGAAAAAAGGGCAAAATGGCGCTAAAAGAAGCATCAATTCTTTAAGAACCATTCTTAAAACCAGAGAACTTGTTTCCCATTCTATTTGATTGTCTGGTTTTTGAAAAATACGTCGAGAACGTCTCAGATACCAACGAGATAAATCATCAACAAAGTTATCTAAAACTTTAGTGGCCTCAAAAACAGAATAATGATCTAATAAATTTATGATTTTTGCTTTTGTTTCTTCCAAATCTGCTAAAATCCATTGATTTAACAAGGAAAAATTAGCAATCTTGGTTTCACCCTTAAAGGCATAAGAACCTGCCTCGCTTTGCTCGGCAGAACCTTTTTTCTCGCTTCGCTCGGAATAGGTTTGGTAGAAAAGAAACACATTCCAAATAGTATTCAAGAATCTCCTCTCTAAATTTAATAAATCTGTTTCGGAAAATCTTTTTTCTTCGCCCGGCCTATTAACAGTATACAAATACCATCTTAAAGAATCCATCCCGTATTTTTCAATAATTTCTATCGGCTCAACCATATTGCCCTTGGATTTGGACATTTTTTCACCTTTAGCATCTAAAACTAAACCTACACTAATAACATTTTTATAAGCTGGTCCTAACTCTAAAAGAGTGGAAATGGCTAAAAGTGTATAAAACCAACCTCTCGTTTGGTCCACTGCTTCGCAGATATAATCGGCTGGAAAAGGAATTTTGCTAATCATTTTACTGGCTGATGTTTGGTGATCACCAAACTGTTCAAAAGGAAAATGCCATTGAGCATAAGGCATGGAGCCAGAATCAAACCAGCAGTCTAAAAGTTCTTCTCTTCTTTTCATCTCTGTTCCGCATTTCGGGCATTTAATTTTAATCTTATCGATATAGGGTCGGTGCAAATCTAGTTCGCCCTTGTCATTTAATGGCCAAGCCTTGTAGGGAATACTCCCCCTTTCTCCTAATTGAGGTCGATATTTATTTAAGACTGTTGAGAGAGATTCTTCATGAGAAACAATCAAAATATTCTGCTGTGGATATTTGTTAGCAGCATCTTTTAAAGCTTCTAACATTCTTTTTCGCACTGTGGTTAAATTCTCTCCTCCTTTTGCTGCTTTAATATATCTTTGATCTAAATTTTCGAAAAGTTTTTGATACTCTTCTACTGGTCTGCCATTATAAATACCAACATTGGTTTCTCTCAACCGAGAATCAGTAATAATGTTTATTTTTAAAGCTTTGGCAATAATTTCTGCTGTTTCTTTAGTCCGAGTTAAATCAGAACTAATAATTAAATCTATATTTTCCTTTTTCAGAATTTGAGCTATTTTTTGAATTGCTTTTGTGCCTTTTTCTGTTAAATGAGAAGGGGTTTTTTCTGGATAATTAGAAAAGTATCTTTTAATATTAGATGTAGATTCTCCGTGGCGTAAATAATAAAATTTGGAACCAACAAGAGCTTTTTCTTGAAGCTCTTTTAAAGAACCGATAACTTCATCATGGCCGCATTTCTCGCATTCCCAAACAGGTAAAGGCGTACCCCAGTAACGATTACGAGAAATAGCCCAATCTTTTATCTCGCTCAGCCACTGACCGAATCTTCCTTCTTTAATGTGCTGAGGTACCCAGTTAATTTTTTGATTATTTTTTATCAGCTCTTTCTTGACTTGGGACATTTTAATATACCAAGCCTCAAAAGCGTAATAAAGCAAAGGCGTGTGACAACGCCAGCAAAAAGGATATTCATGGGTTGTGCCTTTCAAATCCCCAAAATATAACAGATTCCTTTCTTCCAGGTTCTGAAAAATAAGAGGATCTACTTCTTTAAAAAATTTACCTTTTACTCCTGGCACTTCTTGAAGCTCTTCATTAAAGCAGCCTTTATCATCAATATTTTTAATAAAGGCTAAACCTAATTTTCTTGATAATTCCATATCATCTTCTCCAAAAGCAGGCGCAATATGGACTAAACCCGTGCCTTCTTCAGTAGAAATAAAATTCCCTTCTACTATTTCATAGATTTTTTTATCCTCTTGTTCTTTTAGAGAGTGAGAATACAAAGGTTCATACTTTTCGCCTATCAATTCTTTTCCTTTAATTTCTCCTATAAGAACCTGCCTCTCTTCGTTCGGCAGAACCTTGTTTCTCGCTTCGCTCGAAATAAGCTTAGTTTCTTTTTGGGGTGGTTTAATGTAACTAATTAAAACCTCATCTTTTATTTGCCACAATTTATAATCTAACTTCGAATCAACAGCAATTGCCACATTAGCTGGTAAAGTCCAGGGAGTAGTGGTCCAAACTAATAAATAAATCTTTGATTTTAAATTTTTTAAATTCTTAAGAATTTCGGATTTAGGATTTAGAATATGGAATTTAATATAAACTGAAGGGTCATTAACTGTTTCATAACCTAAAGAGACTTCATGACTTGATAAGGGAGTGCTGCAGCGTGGGCAATAAGGTAAAACTTTATAGCTTTTATATAACAATCCCTTTTGAGCAATTTGTTTTATTAACCACCAAACAGTTTCAATATAATTAGGTTCAAAAGTAATATAAGGATTTCCCATATCAATCCAGTAGCCCATTCTTTCAGTTAATCTTTCCCATTCTTCTTTGTAGCGCCAGACTGATTCTTTAGCTTTTTCATTAAATTGTTTTACCCCATATTTTTCTATTTCGGTCTTATTTTTAAAACCCAACTCTTTTTCAACCTCTAATTCTACTGGCAAGCCATGAGTATCCCAACCAGCCTTTCTTTCAACTAAGAAACCTTTCATTGTTTTATAGCGGCAAATCAAATCTTTAAAAGAACGAGCTAAAACATGATGAATGCCTGGTCGGCCATTGGCAGTTGGCGGTCCCTCATAAAAAATAAAGGGCCGAGATTTTCTTCGGTTTTCTACGCTTTTTTCAAAAATTTTATTTTTTTGCCAAAAATGGAGAATTTCTTCTTCTTTTTTAACAAATTCTAATTCTGCCATATTCCTTTAAATTTACCTTAAATTAGAAAAAAAATCAAAATTCCGCTATACTAAAAGTGTGGTAAAAAAATTCTTTCAAAAAGATTTAGTGACCAATAAAAAGGCTTATTTTGATTATGAGATTCTGGAGAAATTTGAAGCTGGAATCACTCTTTTGGGAATGGAGGTAAAATCCTTAAAACAGAATAAAGCCAGCATTGTTGGCGCTTATGTGGTGATCAAACAGCATGAAGCTTTTCTTCTGAATGCTACGATTTCTCCTTATCAACCTCAAAATGCCTCACCTGATTATAAACCGCAAAGAACTAGAAAGCTTTTGTTGAAGAATAAAGAGATTAATTATTTATCCGACAAAACCAAACAACAAAGATTGACTTTAATCCCCTTAAAGGTATATAATAAAAACGGTTTAATCAAAATAGAAATTGCGTTAGTAAAAGGGAAAAAGAAATTTGATAAAAGAGAAACAATTAAAAAACGGGAAGAAAAAAGAAAAATAGAAAAAGCACGAAAAGGAGAATATTAAAATATTTCCTGGGGATGCTCGGATTCGATAGGAAGGAATTTCTTAAAATGCGAGTTGAGGAAGCTTCGTTAGCTCATTAAAATCGAAGCGGCAATCAAATGCCAATCGAATTCCTGCTTATGCTTATGCGTAATGCCTAAGCTAAGCTTATCCTCTTTTGAGGAATCTCTTTAATTGACTCTCGATAAATTAAAGGGATTTAAACATCGAGATAGATTTAAATCAGCATGTCCGACTGAGTTAAATCAAAATATTTTCGGATAGTTTTAAGAAAACATTTGTTCAGTTTCTTTTCTTAAAACTATTAAAACTGAACTACACTCGTAGAATTGTTAAGAATGAACTTTCTAGACGCGGGTTCAATTCCCGCCATCTCCACCTTTCACTTTAATTTATTACTACTTTGTTTCCCTCAAAAATTCGCCTTATTGGTAAAGACGGAAAATTAATAGGAATCCTCGCTTACGAAGAGGCTCTTTTCAAAGCTAAGGAGCAAGGACTAGATTTGGTTGAGGTAACCAGAAAAACAGATCCCCCGATTTACAAATTAGGAGATTATAATAAGATAAAATACGAACGAGAGAAGAAATATAAATTACAAAAATTTAAAGAGAGACAAACCTCTCCAAAATCAATTAGAATCGGATTTAATGAAAGTTCCCATGATTTATTAACTAAAGTCAAGAAAATAGAGGAATTCTTAAATGATGATAGAATAGTTAATATCGAAATGCGTCTGCGTGGTCGAGAAAAAGCCCATGGTGATTTAGCCAGATCAAAGATAGAAAATTTTTTGACTTTCATCAAAATTTCTTTCAAGATTATTCAGCCTTTAAAGAGATATCCTCAGGGATTTATCGTTACTTTAAAGAAAAATTAATTAAATTTTAAATCATGAAAAAGATGGGCAAAACATCAATTCAGAAAAGAATCAAAATTACTAAAACAGGCAAAGTTTTAAGAAGAATTAGTCATCAAGGCCATAATCAAGCTAAAAAATCTTCCAAAACAAAACAACAAGGAAGAAAGAGGGTTTCTTTTTATTTATACGAAAAACAGGTTAAAAGAGATATTTTTTAATTAATATGGCAAGAATCAAACGAGGCATCATGGCTCATAAAAAAAGAAAAAACCTTTTGAAATACACAAAAGGGTTTAGATATGGCCGGAAAACAAAATATCATCTCGCTAAAGAAGCTTTGCTTCATGCCTGGACCCATGCTTTTAGAGATAGAAAAAGAAAGAAAAGAGAAAAAAGACAACTTTGGGATATAAAAATTAATGCTGCTTCAAGGGAATTAGGCTTAAATTACAGTAAAGTAATCACTCAACTTAAAAAAGAAAACATCAAATTAGACAGAAAAATCTTAGCTGAATTGGCTGAAAAACAGCCTCAAGTATTCAAAGAAATAATAGATCAAATCAAACGATAAAGGAGAATTTTTAATTAGATTCTGAGCGGGAAGTAATATTCAGAAGGAGTTTTCTTTTTGTGGATAAAATATTTTCTTATTAATAAAAGATTAACTAAACTTATCCCCTGGCATAAAGCAACAAAAAAGAAAATTAAAGGGAAACCGAAAATTAAAGCAAGAGAAGTACCAATCAAAATCGCGATAGCTGAACTAAAATTAATACCACTGCTAGTCAAGGCCCATTCGAAACTCACTCTCTTGGGATTAATGTAACGAGTAAAAATAGCGTTCCAAGGCGGCACATAAAGAGCATCAGCAATTCCGTAAATACAAAAAATTAAATATAATTCGCTGGCGGTCTTTGAAAAAAGAAGAGCTATAGGCACCAGCATAGCCAAAAATTGCCCCAAAACCAGAGTCATATAATCATCAGCTTCCCCCTCCACTCTATCCAAATAATTAGAGATAAATATTTGAAGTAAGCCTTTAGTAATCAAATAAATAAACCAGCTTATTCCAATGGCTTTAATTGAGCCGCCTTTGACATTTTGAACAACATAAATAGCAAAAATTGGACTGATAAAAGCCCAGCCAGTAAGAGAAAGAATATTAGTAATCATAAGATTTCTCACTACTGGATGCATTTTTTCCTTAAAAGGGTTTTTGATTTTAACCATACTTTTATTGTTAATTTTAACTAATCGAAGTTGTGAGGACAAATTTATTATCTTGATAAATAAAATGCACTTTACTATTAGCTTTGATCTCTTCTTTTAAAATCGCTTGAGCTAATTGATCTTTAATGAAATGATTAATAACAGCGTCCAGAGGCCTGGCGCCAAAAATAGGGTTATAACCAAGTTGAGCTAATTTATCAATAACTGATGTATCAAAATCAACTTCTATTTTCTTATTCTCAAGGATTTGAACCAAATTCTTTAATTTTAATTTCACAATTTCTTTGAGATTCTGCTCGGTTAAGGGCCTAAAAACAACGATCTCATCAAAACGATTAAGCAGTTCTGGCTTGAAATAGTTTGTTAATTTCTTTTTTAATTCATCTGTTAATTGGTTAAAAGGCATTCCTTTTTCTATTTGTTTTTTAATAAAATCTGATAAAGCATTGGAGGTAGCAATGATAATCGTATTGGTAAAATTAATAGTTTCTCCTAAATTATCTGTCAGTCTGCCTTCATCGAATAATGGCAAAAAGAGATCTAAAACTTTTAAATTAGCTTTTTCAAATTCATCCAAAAGAATCAAAGAGAAAGGTTTGTTCTTAATAGCTTCGGTCAGTACTCCGCTAGTCTCCCCTTCAGGGCTGCCAATAAAACGAAAAATGCCTCTTTGATCCTGATATTCAGACATATCAAAACGCACCATCGCTTTTTCATTACCAAAATAGACCCGAGCTAAAATTTTAGATAATTCAGTTTTGCCAACGCCGGTTGGTCCCACAAAAAGAAAAACACCGATAGGCTTGTTGGGATTAGCCAAGCCTGCCCGATATTGCCGTAAAGCAGAGGAAACTGCTTTGACTGCTTCTTCTTGATTAATAAAAGATTGATGAATATCTTTTTCTAAAGACAGTAATTTTTCTTTTTCTTCTGGTTGAGAAACTTCCAAGGGAATGCTGGTTTTAACACTGACTAAATCAACAATATCCTGCTCTTTGACTAAATTCTTTCTTTTTTGTCTTGCTCCTTCTATAGCTTCGGTTAATAATGATTCGGCTGAAGAAGGCAAGGGTGTCTTGGCTAAAAAGCGCTGAGCTAACATCACTGCCCTTTTGATAGCTCGATAGCTCACTTGAACTTTGGTTTCTCTTCTCCATTTTAAAGACTCAAAAGCCAAAATTTGAATAGCTTCTCCTGAAGAAATTTCCTCTACGCGGATAATCTCAAAGGTATCTTGGATGTTCGAATCTTGTTCTAAATAACGATGAAAATCTCCTATAGTGCTAGTAGCAATAATGGGGGTTTGTTGAGTTTCAAGAAGGGGTTTTAATATTTCTAAAGCACTTAATCCCCCTTCTTGAGTCAAAAGCTTATAGTTATGAAGTTGAGGTAAATAAAGAATAATATCCCTATTAGCTGAAACTTCATTAACCACTTTTGTTAAACGATTACAAGCCTCAAACGGAGTTTGAGTATCTCTAAAAAGAGACGGGAAAGAGAGATTAATCAAACGATAGTCTCTTAATTGAGGTGAAACAGTATTTCTAGCTAGATTATAAGCTACATAAGAAACTATTGTTTCTTTACCTATACCTGCTGGTCCGATTAAAAGAATGTTTCTTTTTCCTGGACGAGAAAGAATTTTAATTAAAGTATCGTATTCTTTTAAATGACCTATCATCATGCCGATTTTCAATTTCTCCGCTAATTCAGTAAAATCAACACTCAAACTATCAAGATTTGGAGTTGGCCTAGAAGTAAGAGCTTTATTAACGCGAATTTTCTTGGGCCGAAAAGATGTTTGATTAATCTCAGTTAATCCTTTAATGGGTTCAACATTTTTTTGTCGAGAAAGAATATTAATGGCAAAAGCAATAGCTAAATCATTTTTCTCGATACCAAATAGATTTAAAAGGTTTATTAATTGATTATCATCTAAAGAGTATAAGCTAAGCATTAAACTATAGGTATCAATAGAGCTCTGTTTTAATTGTTGGGCTTCAATCAAAGCATTTTTCGTTAAAATTAAGAAAAATTCTTTTTCTGATGGTCTCCTCATAATTTGTTCCTCAAGAATTTTTTGCTGAAATTCTTTAATTTCTTCTGAGGTAAAATCCAAATACCTTAAAGCATTAATGATTTCTTGTTTATTAAAAAGCGCCCAGAGGCAAGTTAAGGGTAGGGGTAAATGTTTGTTAAGGCTAAGGCGACGAGACTCGATTAAAATTTCCTTGGCTTGAGGTGAAAGAAACAAAGCTAAATTAATCTTTTTTCTTTTTAAATAGTTTTCTTTGATAGATAAATCTGAAAAATTCCTTTTAATAAAGATAAAGATAAAAAAAATCAAGAGAATAATACCAGGATAAAAATATTTTTTAACTTCCAAAAGGATAAATAACATCGAAATCAATAAACCAAAAAACACGAAAACCTGAAAAAGAATTCGATAAATGAATCTTTTCCATTCTGGCCAAAATAGATACGCATCTTGGAGGAAAAATGTCTGTTGATCCATTTTATTATGTTTTTTTAGAAAGAAAGTGTTTTAAAGATTAAATAAATTGGTAAAAGAACCCAACAAAGATAGCTCAACCAAAAAATAAGACTAAAAAAGAGAAGGCAAATGGAACCAGATATAATTTTGAGACTCCTGATAGGAATACTTAATAAATAAGAAGCAAAAGAATATTCTTGCCAAAGAGGAACAGTAAAATAACGAACATTGGCAGAAAAAGCTAATTTTCTCTCTAGACCTGAGAATAATCTCCAATAGAGAGAGTTAAAGAAATTAAAACCTCCTCTAAAATAAATATCGAGAAAATTAACGAAATAGAAAATAAGCCGACGCAAAAAATACAAAAGAAGACTATTAGTCATTACCTTCCATTCTAACACAAAAAGGGGTCTTAAAAAAGCTCTTCTTGAGCTGCTATATCTTTCAATTCTTTATCAGAGAATACTTTGACTTTTCCATATTCCCCATCATAACCTGGTTCTAAAATTACTTTACCTTCTCTTATTCTAATAATACCATCGGCAATTTTTTCAGTACTCGCTCTTTGTAGATCTTCATAACTGGCATCTAAAAGAATATAAAACTCATTTGGAAATTGACTAATCAATTTTTGATATTCTTCTTCCACGGCTTTGGTTTTCACTTGACAACCCAAAGATTCAGCAATAATTTCTCTTAAAGGAACAAGGCTTTTGAAGGGAATGGCATTTGTTGGAACTTCCTCTTTTGATCTATCAGCCAATTCCTCAACCCTTGATAAAACTCCTACTGTTAATGACCTTCCGCAAACAGGACAAATTCCTTTTACTTTTTTTCTTTCTTCAGGCGACATTCGCACCCTACATAAACGATGACCATCATAATGATATTTTCCCTCTTCCGGGAAAAATTCAATCGTATAAAGAAACTTTGTTTTATCTTTTGTAATAATGGCTTCTCTTAAACTAGAGTAATTAAAATCAATATCGAAAACATTGGCTTCGCGGCCAATATTATTTGGGGAATGAGCGTCAGAATTAGAAACCAAAGCAAATTTATCCAAAGACGAAATTCGCCAATTCATTGGCGGATCACTACTCAAACCAGTTTCTAAGGCTGAAAGACACTTAGTATTTTCTCCAAAGGCTTCTTCTAAAGAATTAAATCCTGACATGGAACCAAAAACGGCAAACCAAGGCGTCCAAATATGGGCAGGGATGAACATCGCTTTTGGCTCGGCCTTAAAAACAATTTTTAAAAGCTCTTCCGAATCCATTCCTAAAATCGGCCGACCATCAGACTTTAAATTGCCTTGCCAGGATAAAGCATTATTTATTTTTTCTGCTGCCTCTAAGGAAGGAAGAATTATCACATTGTGCACTCTCCTAGTTTTGCTTCTTCTTTGGTAAATGTTAGAAATTTCACCAGTAATGATAAATCTTACCTGATTCTCTATTTTATCATTTTGATTTTTGAGCTTATAGAAACCCTCTTCAGCTGGTTCTAATTTCGAAGTTAGTTCATTAAACCATTCAGGATGAGTAAAATCGCCAGTCCCAATAATATTAATGCCTTTTCTTTGGGCTGAAAGAGCAATATGCTCTAAATCCATATCTCGAGAAGTAGCACGAGAATATTTAGAGTGAAGATGAAAATCAGCAATGAGTTTCATAGATTAGTGCTCCTGGGCTGATTCGAACAGCCAATCTTCTCCTCCGGAGGGAGATGTTCTATCCAATTGAACTACAGGAGCATTAAATAATTAGTACACCAAAAATGTCTGACATAACGCTCCGGCTAATAAAGCAAAAAAGAGAACTGATAAAATAAAATGATTAAGAGGCACTTCGTAAGCAGGAATTAAATCTGTTTGCTTTTTAGCTTTATAAAGAATTAAAAGCACCATCGCCCCTTCAAAACCTCCTAGCATTCCTCCCATAAAAGAAATTAATTTTATCACATTGGCAAAATGAGAGAAATATAAAATTAAAGGTCCTCCAATAACAATGAAATTACTGATAAAAGGCGACCAATGAAAATCATTAGTAAAACTGTTTTTAATGTAAATAGCGAAAATCAAATAAGAAGTAACCACAGCTAAAAAGCCCAGGATTGCTCCTAAGGCCACTATTCCCTTGCCCAACACTGCTTGTAACCCCATAATTGCCTCTGGAGTGGTCAAAGAACCAGTCGTCCCTACCACAGTAATCATAAAAAGTAAATAACAAAAAGCTGAGATTAAGATTCCTATAATAATAATTTTTTTTAAAGATTCCTTTGGCGCTCTTTTTCGTTGAAGAATTTTGGCGGCTTCTGGAACTGCCACCATACCATTTAAAGCATAAAACATCACTCCATAAGGTATTAACCATCCCCATTTTTGAGAGATGTTAAAGAAATTAATATTAGCTAAATGAAAATGAGGCAAGGAATAAAAAGCAATAAAGAAAAATAGAACCAAAAGAAAAAAAGATAATATTAAATTAATTTTCGAAACCTTATCCTTTTTGCTTAAAATAATTAGACTGAGAAAAAGCCAAAGAAAAATTACCAAAAAGCCGGAGGGAAGAAGACTAGCCGGTACAAAAAATGAAAGAATAGTGTTTAAAAACTGACTACCTAAAAGCAAATAAATTAAAAGAGAGAAAGAAAAGGTAAAAAAAGTCGTTAAGAGCATTAATCTTTTAGCTGGAGCACCCAAATAATAACCAGCGTAACCAGGTAAACGAAAATCTTTTTCTGTTCTTAAAACAATTTCCCCAAACGCTAAATGAAGATAAATAACCAAAACAAGGACCACCCCTAGCCAAAGAACAGTGAGAAGTAAACCGGATTGTTGAGCCACTCTTGGTAAAGTAAAAACACCAGCTCCAATAATAGTTCCGATTAAAGCAGCCACAGCTTCAAGTTTTTGAGGCAAATAATTTTTACCGCTAGAAATTTTTTCTAGCGGTTTAATTTTAAAATTGTTTAGCGCCATTACTAAAAATTATTTATTCTACTTTTTAGATATATCGGCGGAGCCGATACCTTTCAGAAAAAACTCACCCTGATATTCCGACGCTTGCGTCGGAATTGAGTTTACTCTTTTACCAAATACACCTCATCACCCTCTCTTATTTTTTGATCAATTTTTAAACCAATCACCTCTCCTTTTTTAGCCGTATTAACATTTTGATGTTCTATTTGCATTGAAGATGCTGATTGGCTAAAATCAGTCTCATGACCTTTTAGATGAATCTTATCTCCGATTTTAAGAGTAGCTGATAGTTCCACAATAGCTACATTAATCTTGCCATAATAATGAGTAATTTTGCCGACAAGTTTTTCTGCCATAAAAATCAAAAGATATTAAATTAAATTTTTTCGACCTTGTTATTTATTATTATATCACAAAAAGGAGGCAAGACAAAATCCCCCTTTATCCTTTGATAACCGCTAAAGGCTTTAATTGAACCACCTTTTTGGCTAAACCTGCCTGATGAACTACTTCTACCACTTCGCTAATATTCTTATAAGCTTGAGGTGCTTCTTCAGCTAAGCCAAAAACAGAGCCGACCTTAACAATTATTCCTTTATTCTCCAATTCTTTTTTTAATTCTTTCCCTTGAACTTTTCTTATGGCCTCATGTCTGGACATTGTCCGGCCAGCACCATGACAAGCAGAATAAAAACTTTGCTCAGCTTCTTCTGTCCCGTGAAGAATATAAGATGCTGTCCCCATTGAGCCGGGAATCAATACTGGTTGACCAACTTCTTGATATTTTGCTGGTATGTCTGGATGGTGAGGAGGAAAAGCCCGAGTAGCACCTTTTCTATGGATAGCTAATTCGATTAATTGATTATTAATTTTATATTTTTCTAATTTAATAATATTATGAGCCACATCATATAAAGCCTTAAGAAACCCTGCTTTCTTTCCTAAAACATTTTCCCAAGCTTTTCGTATGTAGTAAGTGATCATTTGACGATTAGCCCAAGCGTAATTAGCCGCTGCCTGAGAAGCTCGAAAACCTCTTTGGCCTTCTGGAGATTTAAAAGGCACACAAGCGAATTCTCTATCAGGTACTTTTATTTGATATTTATCCATCAACCCCATAAATTCTTTAATATAATCTGTAGCTACTTGATGGCCCAAACCTCGAGAACCAGTATGGATCATAATAACAACTTGATTCTGAAAAAGACCAAAAATTTCAGCTATTTTTTCATCATAAATTTCCGAAACTTTTTGAATTTCCAAAAAATGATTGCCAGAACCTAATGTTCCTACTTGATTTTGCCCCCGTTTTTTTGCTAATAAAGAAACTGCTGAAGCATCAGCGTTTTCTAAAAAGCCTCCTGCTTCACAATTTTCCAAATCCTCTTTTTCGCCATAACCATCATTAACTAATTGCCACGCTCCTCTCTCTAAAACTTTATCCAAATCATACATATTCATTTTTATTTTTCTTCCTTTACCTAAACCAGAAGGCACTTCTTGATAAATTTTTTCAGCTAATTTTGAAATCTTATCTTTAATCTCTGCTTCAGAATACTCTGAACATAATATTTTCATGCCGCAATTAATATCATAACCTTGCATTCCAGGTGAAATAATTCCATCTTCTATATCAATGGCTGCTACCCCACCAATGGGTGAAGCATAGCCTTCATGAATATCAGGCATAGCTAAACCATATCGTTTAATGCCTTTTAAAGTACAAAGATTAATCAATTGTTCTAAAGATCTATCTTTTAAAATATCTCCCATTAATTTCTCATTGGCAAAAAATCTAGCAGGTACCAACATATCTGGCCTGTAAGATGGAGAAATTTCCCACAAATAATCATTTATTTTAATTAAATTTTCTTTTTGCATAAATTTTTTTAAATATCAAACAAAATAGTGACTTCGTAATTGCCACTTTTATCTTGTTTAATTTCCAACCCATGATGAGTTACGGCTTTAATTTCCTGACCCAAATAATCACTTTTTTGACCCTCTATTTCTGTTTGAAGAGAATTATCTGTTAATTTTTTTATTTTTAATTTGTTAAAAACTATGTGAGAGATATCGATTTTTGCTAAGACCTCGCTTAAAAAATCTACTAAAAGGGTATTAAAATCGAGGGATTGAACTTCTATGTTTTCTTTGACGATTTGTGCCTTTTTGGATAATTGAGCATCGATAATTGATGCCATTCCTGCTAAAGCACCCTGAAAAAGCTCCTCTTTTGTAGAAGCTGTTATTTGTAATTTAACATCAGCTGGATGAGGAAGTATTTTAAAAGAATAAGCCATTATCTTTATTCTACTAAAAAATTCGCCTTTCGGCGAATTTTTTATTTCGAGCGAAGCGAGAAAAAAGGTTCTGCCAAACGAAGCGAAGCAGGTTCTTATTTCCTTAAAAGTTTTTTAGCTAGACGTGATTTATCTCTATTTGCTTTATTTTTTTTAATTAAATTAGTTTTAGCGGCTTTATCTAAAAGTTTATATAAAACATTGAGAATTTTCTTAGCTTCTTCAATATTATTAGAAGCCAAAGTCTTTAAGAATTTCTTCTCAGCTTTCTTTAGCACCACTTTTTTTAAAACATTTATTTCTCTTCTTTTGAGGCTTTTCTTTAAAGCGCGTTTGGCTGTTTTAGTAATGGGCATATTATAACAATTTAACATTTTTACTCAAAAAAATCAACCTTAGCAGAAATCTTTAGCGAGTTAAAATTTGCTTAATATCTAAAAGAAGCATTTGGAGGGCTAATTCTGATTCCATCAGGCCTCTTTTAATCCGTTCATCGCAAAGGAAAAGCTTCTGGTAAATTTGCTTTAATTCGTCAAGGGAAAAACTTTTCGCTAAGGGATAAATTTTACTCAAAGGATAAGGATGAATTTTGGTCTTTTTTTGAATTTCAAGAAGAGATTTAGCTTTTACTTCTTTAATCATCAGAAGATTCCTGAACTCAAAAATTATCATTTTTAAAAGATAGAGAAGATGAAATTGAGAATTATCTTGTTTAATTTCTTTCATTAAAAAATTGAAGGCAGATGCTATCTTTCTTTCCGCTAAGGTATCTAAAAAACTGAAGATGTTAGTATTAAAAGGAAGCCAGACATTTTCTTCAAGAATTTTTCTATCAATTACTTCTTTTTTAAGCAAGGATAACTTTTTAAGGGCGTAGTAAATTAAACCAGTATCTGATTCAAAACTATTCATTAGTATATCTTTAGCCTCTTTATTCAGTTTAATGTCTAATTTCTTAGCTTCCTCATCTACCCATTGATTGAGTGCTCTTTTTTTTAACAAAGGGTATTCCTTGGTTGACTTAGTCTTATTTTTGAGCCATTTTAATAAAGTTTCTTCTTTCACTTTGTTGTTTTCATAAATTATTAACATTGTACTTTTAGCTTTGTCTATCTTGTTCTCAAAAATGATTTTAAAAATTTCTTTTTGAAAGTTATTTGGGACGTTATTCAAAAGATTTTTGAAAACTATTAATCTGGTGTCAGAAAAAAGATTTCGGCTGCTTAAAATCTCTTTTATTTCAGGAATTTCTAAAGAGGGAAGAAATTTATCCGAAAAATCAAAAGAAAAATAAAAAGGATCGCCTTCTTTATAGAAATCAATAACAGAATTCAAATATTGTTCGGAGCGAAAATTATCTTGACCGTGGATAAAATAGATCATAGTTTTTGGCATTGGGGGCAATAAAAAGTAGAACGACCCTGATTTTTAACTCTTTTAATTAAGGTACCGCAATGAGAGCAAGGCTCTCCTTCTTTTTGATAAACTTTCAAAAACTTGGCATAAGAACCTTTTTCACCGTCAAGATTGCGATAAGCCTCATCTTTAGCCGAAGTGCCTTGATATCTAATGGCTAAAGCTAAAATTTTTCTTATCGCTTGAAACAATCGTTTAATTTCCTCTTTTTTCAATTCTTTGGCCTTTTGAAAAGGGTTAATTTTCGCTTCCCAGAGAATTTCATTAGCATAAATATTGCCAATTCCACTGATAGACTTTTGGTTCATTAAAACTTTTTTAATGTCCCCTCTAGCTTGAGAGAGAATTTCTTCTAATTTTTTCTGATGAAATTCCAAAGAAAGAGGATCGATGCCCAAGTCATTTAAATCTTTTGCTTGTTTCAAATCTTCTGTTGCTAAAAGAACAATCTTAGCAAATTTTCTCATATCTGAGAGAACGAGCTTTTTCCCACTTTTTAAAGAAAACACCCAGTGAAGAAAACGATTTTGGGGGTCTAAAAGAGCGCCTTTGGTCTTTGGCTTCCACTGATTATTTGTGTATTCAAAATTCCCTACTAAAAGATGGCCAGTAAGTTTTAAATGAATCCACAAAATTAAATTTTGATCAAAAAAAATCAAAATATTTTTACCCTTTCTTTCAGTTTTTAAAATTTGCCGATTTTTGATTAAGGAACGAACTTTTTCTATCTTAAAATTCCCCTTGAGATTGTTCGGGCTATCAGTCCAAAGATCATCAATCACTTCTCCTTTTAAATCTTTATTTAATTGACGAACAATTGTTTCTACCTCAGGCAACTCAGGCATAGATTTTATTGGGGAGGAATATAAGCTGGATCTAATGGCAGGGTGAAAGTAAAAACTGAACCTCGACCAGCTACTGACTGAACCCAAATTTTCCCTCCATGACGCTCGATAATATTTTTAGCTAAATACAATCCCAAACCAATACCTGAGGTTTTTTCTTTCATGACGTTTTGAGCTCTAAAAAATTTCGTAAATAATTTGGAGAGATCTTCTGAATCAATACCCATTCCTGTATCTTCAACGGAAATACTAATAAAAGGCTTATTAGGTATCGATGCAATTTTAACTTTTACTTCTCCGTTTTTCACATTATATTTAATAGCATTATCTATTAAAATTTCTAAAACTAATTTTACCCTCATGGGATCCATCGCAAATGGTTCTAGTTTAAAACTGGGCCGGTAAAAAATTAATTTAACATTATCCTTTTGCGCTGAGGGTTCAAATTTCGTGAACGCATCCTCAATAATTTGGCTCAAATCAGTCACAGTAAATTGAAAACCAAACTTCCCTTCTTCTATTTGGGCGGCACTTAATAAATCTTCCACAGTCTTTAAGCTCTCAGCCACTGCTTTTTTCCCTTGATCGATGGCCTGTTCTTGCTCAAGTGTCAAGGGACCAATTTCTTTTTTAGCTAATAACTCAAAAACCCAGGATAAACCAGAAAGGGGAGTTCTTAATTGATGAGCCACTACAGTAATAAAGTCTTTTTGGGTTCTTTGCAAAGCCTCTTCTTTTGTCAAATCATGAATGACTTTCAAAAACCCAAAAACATTTCCCCGCTCATCTATCACCTTGGTTGTTACTATCTCTAAAGTTAATTCTTTGGGTTCGTCAAATTTTACTTTAATTTTCTGAGGATAAATATCGGCAGATCTTTCTAAAACAGTTGGTGCTAAACTCGGAAAAATTAATTTGGTTAAAAATCCATAGTGTTGATCATTGCTTAATTCTGGCTTAATAATTTTCCCTATTAGTTCTTTTCTTGATAAGCCAATAAATCTTTCCATAGCTGGATTAACTAGAATAATCTCAAAATCATTACTATAAGAAATGGCCGGATCTTCGATGCTGCGAATCATGGCATTGATTTGGTTCCTTTCTAAATCCAAACGGCTACTAGTATCAATCAAATTAAGAGCAAAAACAGCTGTTCCTAACCAAAAAATTATTAAAAAGCCACTCAAAATTATAGCCAAAAATTTATCTGGTAAGAACAGCCAATTAAAAACTATTTGGGCAATAATAAGTAGACCTAAAAAAAGAAAAGGCAAAAATTGAGTAGAGAAAAAATGCTTTTTAATTTTTTGTAAAAACTTGGACATAAAAAGTTTTAAGTTCTCACTCTAGTTCTCCCCAATTTTTGCCAATAGTTATTTCAGTCTTGAGAGGAACCTCTAAATCAGCAGCTTGTTCCATTATTTCTTTTAATTGAGGAGCTATTTGTTTTATTATCGCAGATTTTACTTCTAAAATCAATTCATCATGAATTTGTAAAATTAGCCTAACTTTGTCTTCAAGGTTTTTGCTTTTAATAAAAGCTAAGATTTTAATCATGGAAAGCTTGATAATATCAGCCGCCAGCCCTTGAATAGGCATATTAATAGCCATTCTCTCTTCTTGCCTGCCTATTTGGCCTAAAGAACCAATTAAAGGCAAAAATCTTTTTCTGCCAAAAATAGTTTCTACATAACCCAATTTTTTAGCTTGGAGAAGAGAGTATTCTAAATAATTTTTTAAGCCTGAGAAATCATTAAAATACTCTCCTTTAAATTTTTTGGCTTCTTTGAGACTAATGCCTGCGGTTTCACTCAAGGCTTTAGCACCCATGCCATAGATAATACCGAAATTTAAAATCTTAGCGAGCTGCCTCATTTCTGGTGTTACTTCTTTTTCTTTTATGTTGTAAATATAACTAGCAGTCAAAGTATGGATATCTTTATCCTCTCTAAATGCCTCTACTAGTTTTGTATCTAATGAAAGATGAGCAGCTAAACGCAATTCAATTTGAGAATAATCTAAAGATAAAAAAGAAAAACCTGGAGCTGCTTCGAAGGCTTTCCTTATCTTCTCTCCCCATTCTCCTTTTGAGGGAATATTTTGAAGATTGGGCTCTTCAGAAGAAAGACGACCAGTAGCTGTGCCAGTTTGTTTCCAAATAGTATGAACTCTCTGAGTTTTAACATTAATAAATTGAGGCAAAGGATCGAGAAAGGCTGTTTTTAATTTTTCCAATTGACGGTAATCAATAATAAAGGGAATGATAGAGTGGCTATTTTTTATTTTTGTTAATTCAAGAATATCAGTGGAAGGCTTACCAGAACTAGTTTTTTTCAGAATTGATGAATCTAATTTTAAATCTTGAAATAATACCCCAGCCAGCTGTTGATAAGAATTAATATTAAAAATTTTGTGAGTTAATTGATAAATTCTGCTTTCTAAAATTTTTATCTCTTTTTCAGCTTCTTCTTGTAAATGTTTAAGTATCTGCTTATTCACAAAAATGCCGTTTATTTCCATCTGGGCTAAAATAGGAATAAGAGGTTTTTCTATTGTTTCCCAGATATTATCTAAACTTAAACTTGAAGTTTTGATTTTAATGGTTTCGGCTAAATTCAAAAATTTTCTTAAATGATCTTCAGAGGATACAGGGTTTTCTTCTTTTAAGAAAAATCTGGTTAAACTTTCCAAGTTATAATTTTTTCTTTCCGAATCAATTAACCAAGCTAAAATGCCTATATCTTCAAGATTAAATTGAGAAAATTCTTTTATTTCTTCGATTATTTCTTTTGCTCCAAGGGTAAAGATAGTTTTACCCTCAATAACTGTTATCAAATTTTTTAGCTCTTTAAAAAAATCTTGAGGAAGATAAAAAATTTCTTCGGTAGATAGGATAAAATATAAACCGAAAATCTCTCTCTCACCATATTTATGACCCTGGTAATCTAAAAATAAACCAAGAGTTGAAGCTTGTTCCATTTTGCTCCGGAAAAGATTTAATTGCTCTTGATTAGTAATGGTATTGACAACCACTTCTGCTTTTTCTTTGATTGTGTTCTGGGATTCAATAAAAATTCTCTTGATTAAGCTCTGAAAACCCAGTTTTTGGAGAAATGGTGTTAGTTGTTCTTCAGGGGGTTGTCTAAAAGCACCTTCTTCTAATTGAAAATTAAGGTCAACACCTTTTTCAATAGCGACTAAGTGGCGGCTGAAATAAGCCTGATCTTTATTTTCTATTAATCTCTTTTTTAATCTGGTGTTAAGATTTTTAATTTCTGGGGATTGATTTTCTAAAGCAAAGTAAAGATTATCTAAACTACTAAATTCTTTAATTAATTTTAAAGCAGTCTTTTCGCCTACTCCAGGCACTCCCGCTACATTATCTGAGGGGTCACCTTTTAAAGCTTTGAAATCAAGTAATTGTGCTGGTAAAAGACCATATTTCTTTTTTATTTCTTCCACATCATAAATAACTCTATCTTGCAATCCTTTTCTCAAGGTATAGACATGAATATTATCGTTTACTAATTGAAGAGTATCTAAATCGCCAGTTAAGATTATGATTTCAAGATCATTCTTTTGAAATTTTTGAGCTATCGTGCCAATAATATCGTCTGCTTCAAAGCTTTCTTTCTCTAAAATAGGAATCCCCCAAATTTTGAGGATTTCTTTAATAATTCCTATCTGTTCATAAAAATTTTCTGGAGCCTTGATTCTTTTAGCCTTATATTCTTTATATTCTTTGTGACGAAAGGTAGGTTGTGCTAAATCAAAAGTCGCAACTAAATAATCTGGCTTAAGTTCCTGAAGCATTTTTAAAAAAACTAACATAAAGCCATAAACGCCGTTCACTAAAATTCCCTCTGGAGAAACTAAGGGAGGAAGAGCGTGATACGAGCGATGAGCCAAAGCATAACTATCAATAATGACGAATTTTTTCATAAAAAATATTAAAAATTAAGGAATTTCTAATTCCAGCAATCTTTTATTTTCTCCTTTTATCTTAAATTTTATCATCCAATGATTTTTTGGAAGAAGACTCTTAATTTTGTCTCCCCATTCAATAAAAATAATGTTTTGGGGATTTTTGATTATTTCTTTAAAATCTAGCTCTCTCATCTCAAAAATTTTTTTCAAGCGATAGCAATCTAAATGCCAGAGAAATTTAAATAGTTTGTGTTTTAAAGTAAACTTCTTCATAATTAAAAAGGTCGGGCTAAAAACTTTTTCTTTTAATTTTATTCCCTTAGCTATACCTTTAAGAAATTCGGTTTTTCCGCTGCCAAGATTACCTTCCAAAGAAATAACCAAGGCCTGCCTGCGCAGGCAGGCTTGCTCTCGCTTCAGGCCTTTTTGATGCAAAATGGTATTAATGAATGAAAAAGCGATTTTTTGAGTTTCCTCAGGGCTTTCGCTTAAAATTTTTATTCTCATTTGATTTACCTTTAATTTTATCACAATTTTTGGCTTTTCTAAAGAGAAATTAAATGATATAATAATGTCTATGGATGATTTAACTCAAAAAAGAGAAGAAAAAATTAAAAATCTTTGGCAAGAATCCAAAGAAAGAATAGCTGAGGACTTGGCTCTGAAACATAATCTTTTGTATCTTAATTTAAGAAAAGTAAATATTGCTCCGAGCGCTTTAGAAGTGATTCCAGAAGAAAAAGCTAAAAAAGCTAATCTGGCGGTTTTTGAAAAAATCGGCAATTTAGTTAAAATAGCAATTCTTAATCCAGAAAATCCAGAAACAATCAGGGTAATCGAGGAACTAAAAAGCAAAGATTATAAAATAGCCATTTATGTTGTCACTGAAGAAAGCCTCAATTGGGCTTTAAGTTATTATCGCTTTGTTCAAACCCGTTTAGAAAAAATTAGTAATTTTATTGATGTTTCGCAAACAAAACTGGTTGAATTTTCGAATCTCAATCAAGAACTTTTAAATTATCCTTCGGAAGAAGTCACTGCTCTTGTTTCTTTAATTCTCAAATCAGCTCTTAATATTGATGCCTCTGATATTCATCTCGAACCTCAAGAAGATACAGCTTTGATTCGTTTCCGAGTGGATGGAGTTCTGTATGAAGTGGCAGAAATAGAAAAAAAGAAATATCAAACTATTCTCTCCAGACTAAAGCTTCTTTCAGGATTGAAATTAAATATCACCAACGCTTCTCAAAATGGCCGTTTTACTATTCAGGATAAAAAAAGTAATAATATAAATCTTTTTGATGTCCGAGCCTCAAGTTTACCTGGGCCAAAAGGCGAATTTTTGGTGTTTCGTCTTTTAAATCCGATAAGAACAGCTTTTGGTATGATAGATTTGGGATTAAGAGAAAAAGAAATAAAAACTCTTAATAATATTCTTTCAAGCCCCAATGGCATGATTTTACTCACTGGCCCAACTGGCTCTGGTAAAACTACTAGTCTCTATGCTTTGCTTAAAGCTAAAATTTCTCCAGGAATAAAAATTATTACTATTGAAGATCCCATTGAATATCGATTAGCAGGTATCAATCAAACTCAAGTTTCTAAAGATTATAATTTTGAAAATGGTTTAAAATCAATTCTCCGCCAAGATCCGGATGTAATAATGATTGGTGAAATGCGAGATAAAGAAACAGTGAAAACTGCCATTCAAGCCAGTTTAACCGGACATTTAGTTTTCTCTACCTTACACGCCAATGAAGCTGCTGCTACTATCAACCGTTTAGTAGAATTAGAAGCAGAGAAATCTCTTCTTCCTGGAGCTTTGCGAGTGGTGATTGCTCAAAGATTAGTCAGGCGTTTATGCCCTCATTGCAAAGAAAAATATGAACCGACCGAGGAAATAAAAGAAAAAATTATGGAAGCTTTTTCTATTCTTTCTCCAAAAAGTGACATCAAAATTCCCAAGGACATTCCTTACCTTTATCGAGCCAAGGGTTGTGAAAACTGTCACTGGTTAGGTTATACTGGTCAAATTGGTCTTTTTGAAACTTTACCTATTACCCCAAAAATTTCTAAAGAAATTATCCGCGGAGCGGAAGAAGATGAAATTAGAAAAACCGCCATTGACGAAGGCATGGTGCCTCTTTTTCATGATGGCTTGTTAAAAGCTATTGAAGGCATCACTTCTTTAGAAGAAGTTTTTCGAGTGGCTGGCGATATTGAATATGTGGAGAAAAATTATCAAGATTTATTTGCCCAGACTCTTTTGCGGGGTTTAAAAATTAGCCCAGAAGAAGAAAAACAAATTGAGCCTCTGCTTTTAAAAAAGCAGGATTGGTCAGAATTCCTGAAAGATGAGCCAATTCTCAAACAAATTAGCTTTTTAATCTTGGGAGCTATTAAATCTAGGGCTACTGATTTACATTTCGAACCAGAAGAAAAAAAGATAAAAATCAGAGAAAGAATTGATGGAGTTCTTTATGAAATGGTTGCCTTCGATCTTATAGAAGCACCGGCATTGATTAATGAAATCAAAAATCTTAGCGGTTTGAATACCGAGGAAACTCAAAAAGTTCAAGAAGGAAGATTCCGGGTGGCCTTTAGAGAAAAATCATATGATATTCGTCTTTCCATTCTTCCCTCTGGCTACGGAGAAAGCGCCAGTTTAAGAATTCTAGGTGAAGAAATTCAGGCTTTAGATTTAGACAAAATCGGTTTACTCCCTTCAAGCCAAACCATTTTAGAAAAAGTCCTACAAGATAAAGTCGGTTTGATCTTAGCTAGCGGTCCTACTTCTTCCGGCAAAACCACTACTCTTTTTGCTTTATTAAAGAAATTAAATCAACCTGGCATAAAAATTATCACGGTTGAGGATCCAATTGAATATCGTTTAGCCGGAGTAAATCAAACTCAAATCAACGAAGAAAAGGATTATACTTTTTCTAATGCTTTAAGAACCCTGCTTCGCCAAAATCCTAATATCTTTTTAGTGGGAGAAATCAGAGACAAGGAAACTGCAGAAATGGTCTGGCAAGCTTCTTTAACCGGTCATTTAGTTTTATCAACTATTCATGCTAATGATAGTTTAGAAATCATCCCCCGCTTAAAAAGTTTGGGTATTAGTTCTCCTGATATTATCAAAGCTACTCGAGCCATTATAGCTCAAAGATTAGTGAGAGTCTTATGCCCTGCTTGCAAAAAAGAAACCCAAGCTCCTCAAGAAATGATTCCTTATATTGGAAAAGCTTTAAAGCTTTATCCTGAATACCAAAAACAATTCAAACCCCCATACAAGATATATTCAGCTTTAAGTTGTCCTCAATGCAATTTTACTGGTTATTTAGGTCAAACTGGCATTTTCGAAATTGTAAAACCTGAACAAATAGAGAATTTAGAAAAAGCTCAGTTTCCAAAATTAATCGATGATGCCATTATCAAAGTTCTTTTAGGTATCACCTCTTTTGAAGAAGTCAAAAGAGTTTTAGGGATATAAAAGGAACCTCTTTCAATAAAAAACCCATTAGCCTGCAGGCAAAGTTCCCTCATCAAGAGGGATTAAGGATTCAATCGAGAAATCTCCCAGTCGAAACCAGAATACCCATCGAAAAAGAATCCCATCAAGCCATCCACAAAATGTTTAGCTTGTTTGCCCACAGACTAATGGGTTTTTGTTTAAAAAATACCTTAATCTCAGGTATCTTAATTATAGCATTTTATTTCTTTGCTGTCAATAGGTGTTAAAAATAAAATACTGCAGAGCAGCATTATCTATTATACGAGTATTCTCCTCCGTGTCAACCCTTCGCTCTCACCTGTTTATCAACTTCAAGGCTAATTCTTGTAGCTTCTTCGATTTCTTCCCAAGGAATCAACCATTTTCTTTGATGCATAGCTTTAGCCAATTCTTCTAATTCTTCGAAATGCCCTTTTTTACTGTTCATTGTTCTCATCCCAGTTTTGAGGCCAAAAGCTCTTAGTTTTTTAAAATCATCAAGAATTAAAGTTGAGCCCTCAGAATAAAGTTCAAGGTATTCTTTAGAAAATTTCTCTGACCCTTCAGTGGTATAAATCAAATTAGCAATAGAGCCGTCTTTAAATCTTAAAGAAGCAATAAAATTATCAGTGACTAGATAAAAGGTATTTAAGGGATTAATGGTAACAGCTGTAATTTGAGAGGCTGAAGAATTAGTCAGGTAGCAAAACAAATCAAACATATGACAGGTATTGCCTAAAATCCTGCCTCCTCCTTCAGAAGTATTAGTCCAATGGCTGGGAGGTAAATAGCTATCATTCACCCGATAATTTATTACTAACGGACTATGACGTTCTTTAATTTCTGTTTTTATTTTTTCAATAAATGGTGAAAAACGACGGTTAAAACCAACAGTTAGCATCGGCGAATAACCAATGGTTGGATTTTTCACTACTTCTTTAATTTCGTTTAACTCTTCTTCGGTTAAGCACAAGGGTGTTTCCACAAAGACGTTTTTACCTGCCCTTAAAGCATCTATGACCATCCGAGCATGAAGATTATGACGAGTAGTAATAATAATTAAATTGATTTTTGGATCATTCAATAAAACGTTATAATCAGTCGTAGCAATGTTAGCCCTATATTTCTGAGCAAAATACTTTGCTTTAACAGAATCGTGAGTACAAACCCCTCGAAGATGATAATAATGTTTCAAACGACTAAGATTGGGCAAATGTATGACTTGGGCAAAACTGCCTACTCCAATAATTCCCATCTCTATTCTTCCTTCTATTTTTTGAGGTTGAAGCAATTCGAGGCTAGTTAAAGTTTTTTCCTCAAGACTTAAAGATGGATAGACCAAAATTACTGCCAAGGGTTTTTTCTTGGAATTCAATAGTTTATAAGCTAAATCAGCTTGTTCTAATTGATACTTGCCTTCAACTAAAGAAAGAAAATTAATTTTTTTAGCCTGCAATAATTTTAAATAAGCATCTAAGTTGCGGTTTTCTGTCCAGCGAACATAAGCATAAGGATAATCAATCCCTTTATTTTCATAAGTCTCGTCTCCTCTGCCAGGTCCATAAGCAGAAGAAATCCGTAAATCAATCTCTTTCTCAAACCAAGGTAATCGTTCTAATTTTAAACCCACATCTCCGACCACCACGACTTTTCCTCTTTTTCGAGTTAATTCCATGGCCTGATTGATAATAGTATTATTTTCTGGCCCAGAAGCAGCAATAATGGTCGCATCAGCACCCTGAAAATTAGTCAAACGATTAATTTCATTAATTAAATTTTTATTGATCGGAGAAAAAGCAAATTGTAAGCCATTTTCCTGGGCTTTTTTTATTCTTGATTTTGATATTTCAATACCAATCACTCTTACTCCGCTGGTTAAAAGAATCTGACTGGTTATTTGCCCAACCAATCCCAAACCAATAACCACCGCGCTTTCACCAACCCGCAAATCTGCTTGTCTTACACCCTGCAGAGCAATAGAGCCTAAAGTGCCAGAAGCTGCTTCTTCTAAATTTACTCCTTCAGGAATTTTTGCTACTAAGTTTCTAGGAACAGATATAATTTCAGCGTGCGAAGCTAAATAAGCACCAGCACAAGTTACTAAATCCCCTTCTTTAATATCTTTAATATTTGCTCCCACCTTAATAATTCTACCGCAAGAGCTATAGCCTAGCGTCACTCCGGTTTCTAACATTCCAGTAACAATTTTATAAGCTTCAAATAATCCATGCTCTTTAATTAAACGCAATCCTTTAACTAATTTGGTAGGATATTTTAAACTGGACATCTCAGTGCCAGAAGAAATCAAGGAATATAAATTTTCCACTAAAAGAGTATTAGCTCCAGCACTTGGTGCTGGTACTTCCTCAACCACGACTTTCCCTTTTTTAAATAAAACCTGCTTCATAATTAATCGGGAATTTTATCCCACTCTCCTTTTTCAATTAATTGAATGAAGTTTTCACTCGCTTGTTTTAAGTTAGGATTTAATTCAGCTGCTTTTTGGGCATAAAGAATAGCTTTTTCTTTATTATGCATCTTACCATAAGCAGCGGCTAAATGAACGTACATTTCCGCATCTTTGGGATCTAAATTAATTGCCTGGAAATATAATTTTATTATCGTCTCATAATCTTTTTCTTGAACTAAAAGATTAACGATATTTAAAATCATATTTTTATCTTTAAAAGGATAATCATATCTTGCTACTTGAATAAAATATTTATTGGCGTTTTCATTATCTTTTTTATTGGAATAATATAAGCCTAAAATATAATAAGCGGTTGGATCCTGGGGATAAATAGCAATTACTTTTTCTGCTTCTTCTTTAGCTTTTTCTAAATCATTTTCCAAGAAATAAATTTTTGAGAGTAATAAATGGGTTTGAGGAAAATAAGGGGCTAATTTTACTAAATCCTGTGAAGTTTTCTCTGCTTCTTTTATTTTGTCTTTATCCCAAGAAGAAGCAAACATTTCCAACTCAGCTTTATCTATTAATAATCTGTAATTCCAAGGCTCTTTGTTTAGTAAATTAGTAGTTTCTAAAAGCAGAGACTCGATAAAGGGCTTTGAAGCTTCACTGGTAACTGTGTAGGAAGAATAACCTTTTTTGACGCCTATTATAACATCTTCTTTAAAAAATCCGGCATTATTTAAAGTTTGACGGAGCAATTGAAAAGCCTTTTCGTTATCTTGTTTTGTTAAAGCTCTAATTATAGAAATAATATTTCTACTTGTAAAATATGGTTTTATCACAAATTGAGTTAAAGAATAAAAAATCAAGCAAAAAGAAACAATCAAAACAAAGCCTTTGGTTAATTCTGGAGCAAAGTCTTTAATACCTTTGGGTGTAATGTCTGTTTTAGAAAGCCCATCTGGATCTTTACCTAATAAAGAAATAAAACCTAAAACTAAAAAGAACATTAAATAACTTTCATGAAAATCAAATAGAAAAACATTTTGCATAAAATAACCTATTAAAATGGCTTCAAAAATTAAAACAGTTAAAAATAATCCCTTTTTTCTTTTTGTCTTTTCTAAGATTTGAAAAACAAAAAAGAAAATAACCAAATAAGAAAGAAAGCCGAAAATGCCAGTGGTAGCTAAAACTTCCATGGGTTTATTATGAGCTCTATCAAAATAAAAATCACCTGGTAAAACCTTAATTACTTGAGGGTTAAAGTTTGTAAGATAAGCGGCTTCATAATTTTCCGGTCCCCAACCAAAAAATGGCTTTTCTTTAAAGCTTTTAAAAGCAGTGCCAGCTGATAAAGTTCGAGAAACTGCAGTTGGGTCTTTTAAAGAAATCGAGGTTAATCTTTCTAAAACGAAATTATTTTTAACAAAGGAGGTGTTTTTTAAAGAAAAAACAGCACCAATAAAGATAACTCCTGCTATTAAAGCGAAAAGAGAGAATTTTTTTAATGAGGGATATGCCTTAGCCTGATGAGAGAAAATCAAAGAAATCAAGATATATAAAGCTCCTAAACTAAAACCCATCATTCCTCCCCTGGTGCCGCTAATAAAAATTAGCGAGGCTTCAAAAATAACAAGAAAAAGCCAAGGATTAAATATTTTCTTTTTTAATTCATATTCCTCAAAAAAGAAATATAAAGCAAAAAGCGAATTAAAAATAAAATAAGTGCCTAAATAAGAAGGATTACCAGTAAAACCAGATAATCTTGGAGTAGCGGAGACAACTCCAATTCGGCCTCCAGCATAAATAATAAGGGCTAAAATGCCATAAAAAACACTAATTCCCACTTCGGTTTTCAGGATTTTTTTAAAATCTTCAAAATCAAAAACACTCGAAATAATTAGGAAAAACAAAATAAAATGCCAGATACCCAAAACCCCTTCCATCCTTTCAAAACCCGAGAAAAAACTCCAAGTAAAATTAACTCCCATTAAAGCAGAAACTAAAATAATCAAAGCGTAAACAAGAAGAGCTTTTGAAAGGCTATTAAGCTTTAATTTCGTTTCTCCTTTAACAATCATTAACACCCAAATTATCGCCATTATCTCCACTAAAACCCGAAAAACTGTGGCTTTGGCAACAATAAAAGGAAAATAAATATTAGAAGACACCAAAAATGGCGTGAGTAAACAAGCGACAGTTAAATAAAATAAAATTTTTCTATAAGGAAGATTCATAATAGTTTACATTTTCTTATTCGCAACTGCTCTGGTTAAAGGACCGAAATAACCCGTTGCTATTATTCCTTTTAAAGCCTGATATCTCTGGACAGCTGCTTTTGTCAGGGTCCCATAATAACCAGTAATTAATTTCTCTGGATAAATATTAGAACCTAAATTAGCTAAAAATTGCTGTAGACATTTAATCTCTGAAGACGTCATTCCATAATAAAGGTCCTGGCCAAAAACAAAAGAACAATTTTGATTACTTTGATTGGTTGTTTGCAGAGCGATTTGTAATTGAAGTTGGGCGATTTGTCTTTTTAATACTAATATCTGTTGCTGTAAGTTTTCAATAATGGCCTGTTCATTTTGAGCATCATTACCTAAATTCTGCGCTTCAAATGAATAGAAATATAATTTTCCTTCTTGAGCTTGAGTGCCTAAATAGGGAATAAAATAAATGGCAGTATTTTTTGTTCCTAAGTCATTGACATAAACTTCTTGTATATTAGAAGAAGAAAAATCAAAAAATCCTAAAGTTTTTTTACCTTGATTATTTTCAATGATATAAGGAATTTTTGAAATTGGTGTTTGCTCGGGGATAGTGAACTTGAATTTTACTGTGCCTAATCCTCCATTAAGTTTTTGCCATTTACCAGTTAAAATTTTAATTGAATCAGCTACTGACAACAGACTTTTAGCCTGCATTGGTAAATAATAAGAATAAGCTGCAACTGAATAATTCTTTAAAGCTGGATTTTGATAACAATATTTAAAATTATTCGCTTCGCAAGTATTATATAAATTAGTAATTAGCCAATTAAAATAAACTTCATCAAAATTCGTTTGATATTTCTTTAAAGCTTGGTTTAAAGAAACAAAGCCATCTTTTGAAGGATATTTTAAAGCCTCAGCGAAAATTCCATTACCAAATTGTTCTTTGAGATATAAGGCAAATAAATAAATTTTGCCATAATCTTTATCCAAATTTTTCCAATCTTTTAAATTAACCTCAGTTGAATAAAGCAAATTTTGCGCTCGTTGTTTGGTAATCCGAGTGGTATCAACTCCAATAGCTTGGCCAGCAAATTCTGACATTAATTCATAAAACCAAGCGTCAGCTTCTGGTTTTTGTTTTAAAGTAATTAGATGAGTAAATTCATGAGCTAATTCATAATCCAAAAATTCTAAAGGAGACTTCAAAATTAAATTCGTGTTTAAATAAATAATTTGACCTTCGTTGGAATTTCTGTATGCGGTTTTCGGATACTCATCACCAGTTTGGACATAACCGCCAAAATTTTCTTTTAAAGGTTCTAAAACAATAATAATTCGCGGATCATTATCAACTCCAGGATTATCTTCTGAACCCAAAAGATTAGTTAAAGTTGGATAAATTTTGTATTCAAAATCACTGGCTAAATTATAAAGTTTATTGTCTAGAGTATTTTTATCGCTAAAATTATTATACCAATCTTTATCAGCGTAAAAATAAAGTTTATTGGTGGTTTTAATTAATTGAGTCTCAATTTGAGTTCTACTTGTTAAATCATAATTTGGTTCCGAAAAAAAACTAGCTGTTTGAGGCCAAGCAGCCAAAGAAAAATTAGCAGAAATAAAAAGAATTCCAACAACTAACAATATCGCTTTGTTTTTCTTAAAAAGAATCATTAGAAATATAATAACAAATAAAAAGGGAAATTTCAAAGTGACAATTAAATAATCAAAAACCGGCCAAAAGGCCGGTTTTTGATAACCTGCAAGGAAAGGTTATTAGTGCTTAAGCAATAATTCAGGAGCTTTCAAAGCTGACAGACCCGTAAGTTGGCCGACTTTGGTGCCAAGACCGGTAACAGTATCCCACATAATTCTATACGTACTTACATTATAGTAACCATCGGCAGTAATATTTTTGGCACTGACAGTAAGAGTACAAACCGCCGGTGACCCAGAAATAATTCTATATTCTTTGGCACTGGTATCTTCAACAGCTGGAGAATCACAAGTCCAGCTGGATGAAGTAGAGTTTTGGGTGCCATTGCCATCAGTAATAGTAGGATAGAGCCCAACAGAGGAACTTGCCACGGTATTTCCGTAAGTCGTATTAGCTGCTGTAGGCAAGTAAATGTCGCCGCCATTAGCAGTCACTTTAATTCCGATAGCAAAATCACCAACATCATTTATAGTAGTGGTGCTGCTATTAGAACGAGCTGAAGTAGCGGAAGCCAAAGTAAAGGTCGGAGCAACTGTATAAACCGTCGCTGTGTTACCAGCTATGGCTGGATAAGCAGTTGTAACCAAAGCAGCGCCATTAGTATCAATACCAGTTAAACCAGCTGCAGCTTTAGCAGTTACTTTCAGCGTGCTACCTGCTGTAGAGCTGGCTTTCACCACACCTTTTACTGTTAAGGTTTTGGTTGTTCCAGCTGAAACAGGCAAAGTAAAGGTGCTCCAAGTCAAATCACCAGTAGTGGTTGTTGCAGCGCTCGCCAATAAGGTAGTGCCATCATACAACTCTACTGCTGACATAGTGGTATTAGTGTTAGTATCAACAGTGATAGTACCACCTTTGAAAGTAGCAGCAATATTTTCTACTTTCACATTAAACTTGAGCAAGTCTACTCTGGTAACAGCAGTTTTGCTGCCTATGACATTTCCTTCAAGAGGATTGTCAGCAGCCGCAGAAAGAGTTACTGAAGGAGCATCAGCTGCCGCAGTATCAAAGCTGTAAGCTGTCAAAGTAGTAGCAGGCCCATAAACATTCAAGTTGGTAGTATCAACACCTCTTACCCCATTAGCAGGAATAAGGGTGGTAATACTGTTCTTGTATAGAGGAACAGCAAGAGCTGAAACTTTAAGAGAAATTATCTTTTCAGCATCTTTAGCTAATAAGAAATCTAACCCATCAAAACTGAATTGATAGGTAGTAGCCCAAGTAACTTCAGTGAAATTGGTAGAGTTAACAGCTACTTCCTTTAAAAGAGTAGCGCCATCCCAAAGTGACATAGAGCTCAAATCTCTCCAAGGGAAATCAGAAGCATCTGCCATTCCAACTTGAACAAGAACTCTTTTAACTCTAATATCAGACCCAGTGGCTTTCATTTTATAAGCAGCTACTTCTACATTAGTGCCGCCGCCATAAACTGTTACTGTAGCAGAGGCAGGAATCGTGTATTGAGTAACAGTCAAAGTGCCTTCTGCAGGAGCAACTGTAGTGGTGGTTGTCCCAGCACAGGATAGACCGGTTGTTGGGCTAAAACCAGCAGTTGAAGTGCAACCTTCGGGTAAAACTGTGGTTGTCCCAGCACAGGATAGACCGGTTGTAGTACTAAAGCCAACGGCTGAAGTACAACCAGCAGGATAAGTGGTAGTTGGGCAGTATAAACCATTCAAAGCAGCTCTGGTTAAAGGACCAACATAACCAGTGTTAATGATTCCATGGGCTGTCTGGAAAGTCTTAACAGCAGCTAAGGTAATAGGTCCAAAATAACCAGAAGTTGGTGTTACTCCTAACTTGATTTGCAGGTTCTTGACATTATCTGATGTCATTCCCTGTTGCAAATCAGTCTTGAAGCAAACCGTTCCAGTAGTACCACCACTCAAAGCAGTTATCTGAGCTAACAAATCCGCAATTTGGGCTTGAAGCTCTTCAATCGTTACAGCTTTAACTGAAACTGCTGAAAAAACAAACAGCCCAGCTAAAGCGATTGCAATTAATTTTTTAGACATTTTAATTTAATTTTTATTTTAACTTTATGGTTATTATCGACCTGATCAACAATTAGTGAAGAGCGCTCTTTGTAATGCACCCATTAATTGCTGAGGCTAATAACCGGTTAACTTGCCATAAAATTGGCAAGACAATCCTAATTCTCTGGAGTTGAAGTTTCGACCTTTATATCCAGAGAGTGGATTTGCAAAATTTGGTTGATACTATCTATCTTAACCATCGCTTCTAAACAATTTCCGGCTTTGACATCATTACCAATATCACCTAAGAAAGTTCTCACTTTAGTAATATCATCAATAGGCCATTGAACTAGAGTTTGAACATTATCAGTAAAATATTTTTGTAAATCAGTTAATTGATTTTGAAAAGAAGTAGGACATTGATTAATTTCTTCTTGAGTATCAATAATCAAAGCTAAAACTTGAGCTTGAGTATCTTTGGCTGTTTTATCTAAAGTTTCTTTATCTTGAGGTTGAAGCTGGGTTTTCGAAATCATATTAGTTAAATCTTTACTTTCACTTTGCACTTGTTGAGAAATTTCCAAAGTCTTTTGTTTCTTTTGAATATTTTTTAATTCCTGAGGAATAGTTTGTAAATCTTTCTGAATATTCTGGCTCATTAAAGCGATGGCTTGTTCTTGGTCAGTGATTTTTGCCATATCACTTAATCTGGCTTTAGCAATTTCTAAGCGAATCACTGGTTTATAATCTTTAGGTGTTAAAAAGAGTCTGGTTATTTGAGTTAAAGTTTTTACTGGATATAAAAGATTGCCAGGCAAGGTAGTTTGAGCAAAAGCAAAAGTAGAAACAAAAAGAACAACAAAAGCTGCTGAAACTAAAGCTTTTTGATACTGGTGAATAAATGAAAAAGAAACCAATTTTACTCTTGGCTTTATTATTATTTCTTGATGGCTTTTTAATAAGATATTACTTAAAAGCCAATGAGTCCAATCTTTATTGGGCTTAATTTCTTGAAATTTGTTTAATTGTTCAATGAGGTCTTTTTCAAGCATCACTATTAAAGACGATGAAAGGGTTAAAGTGTTACACTTCTTTATTAACCTCTTTCTTGAGGGTTTCTAGAGCGCGATGAAGCAAGACCCTAACATTATTTTCGTTTTTATCAAGGATTTGAGCAATTTCTTTGGTTGATAAATTATCAACATAATGCCAGATAATGACCTCGCTATAAGTTGGCTTGATTCTTTGTAAGACTTTTTTTAAGTTTTCCATTTCAAAACTCAATTCAATCTTAAAAACAAAACTTTTCTGAGGAATTTCTATCCCCTTTTCTTTTAATTCTTCTAAAGATATTGGTGTTTTATTCTTCTGGCGATAAAAATCAATGATTTGGTTCCTGGCGATGCGATAAACAAAAGCTTGGGGATTTTTTATTGCCATTTTTGAATTATCATTATTTCGAGCAGAGCGAGAAACAAGGTAATCCTTATTTGTTTGCCAGCACTTTAAAAAAGCCTGAGCAGTTAAATCCTGTGCAATTTCAATTCTATCTACCCGAAAATAGATAAAGCGAAAAACTTTATCAATGTTATTATTATAAAAATGAGTAAATTCTTGTTCGGTCATTGGTTAAAATCTAAAAATTCTATTTAAAAATTCTATTTATTGTTTGCGCCAATTTCTTTGGGTCGTGTCTTAAAAACGAACTATTACGGACTAATTTAGCAAAAATTACTTTTGGCCTTTTAAGAGAGCTTAAATATTTTTTGTCGTATTTGACTAATTCTGCTTTTTCTTTTTTGTATTTGTCCAAATATGATTTTTTAGGTTTCTCAACATTAACCAAAAAATAATCAATCATGCCTTTGCCAAGATATTTTTCCAAAATTGATAAAAATTTTTCAGCAGTAAAATGATTAGTCTCGCCATATTTGGTCATAATATTACAAACATAGATTTTTTTGGCTTTGGATTTTTTTACTGCTTCTTTTACTCCCTTAACCAAAAAATTAGGAATAATACTCGTATAAAGGTCTCCTGGCCCGATAATAATAACATCGGCTTTTTTAATTACTTGCAGGGCTTCTTTATTAGCTTTGGCAAGAGGATTAAGAAAGACCTCTTTAATAGCCAAACTGCCATCATGCTTAGGAGCATCAATATTTGACTCACCAATAACTAAAAGGTCATTTTCCAAACGCGCAAAAAGCCGGGTATTTTCTAAGGAAACCGGGATGACTTCACCTTTAATACCAAGGATGTTTCCAGCTTCTTTCACTGCTTGATTAAAATCTCCGGTTAAGCCTTCCAAGGCCGTAAGAAATAAATTACCAAAATTATGCCCTTTTAATCCTTCGCCGTTTTTAAAACGATATTGAAATAATTTAGCTAAAAAAGGCGAGGAGGAAGAAAGAGCTACTAAAGCTCTTCTAATATCACCTGGGGGCAAAATTCCAAATTCTTCTCTTAAAATTCCTGAAGAACCGCCATCATCAGCTATGGTGACAATGGCACTAAGATGATAGGAATATTCTTTTAAACCGCTTAGAACTGTAAACACTCCTGTGCCTCCACCAATAATAACAATTTTTTTCATTAAGATTTAATGACAAAATTTATTAACTTGTTTTCAACAAAAATTATTTTCTTGATTTTGCATTTATCTAAATATTTTTTAATTAGGGGAGTGGTTAATTTTTGAGCCTTATTTTGTGAAATTCCCTTTTTGATTTTGACTGTTCCTCTGGTTTTACCATTCACTTGAATAATTAAAATCAGATTCTTTTCTTCAATCAATTTTTTATTATAATTTGGCCATTTGCTCTCTGAGGCTAAACCGCGATGATGAAGAGAATTATGCCATAATTCTTCGCTTAAATGAGGAGCAAAAGGAGAAAGCAATAAAAGTAAAGTATCGAAATGCTTAGCATCTAAATAATCTCCAGGTATTTCGGTCATCTTATTCACATATTCCATTAGACTGCTAATGGCAGTATTAAAATGAAAATTCTCAATATCTTCAGTCACTTTTTTGATAGTACGATGTCGTATTCTCTCTAATTCTCCTAAATCTTCTTGTAATTTTTTCTTGGCTTCTTTTGTCATTATCAATTCCCTTTCTTTTTCCTTTTTTTGCTCTTTTGAAGAAAAAATCAAATCCCAAACTCGATTCAAAAAACGATAAATACCAATGATGCCTTGTGAATTCCAGGGTTTAGAAAAAGAGAATGGTCCGATAAACATTTCAAACATTCTTAAACTATCAGTCCCATATTGTTTAATGATATTATCAGGATTAATGACATTACCTCGGGATTTAGACATTTTTTCCCCATCTTCGCCTAAAATAATACCCTGATTGACTAACTTATGAAATGGTTCTGGAGTGGAAACTATTTTTAAGTCATAAAGAAATTTATGCCAAAATCTGGCATATAACAGATGTAAGACAGCGTGTTCCACTCCTCCAATATAAATATTAACTGGTAACCATTTTTTTTCTTTTTTAGGATCAAGAAGGACTTTTTTGTTTTTAGGATCAAGATAACGAAGATAATACCAAGAAGAGCCAGCCCATTGCGGCATAGTATTAGTTTCTCTTATTGCCGGGCCACCACATTTGGGACATTTTACTTTCACCCAAGAAGAAATATCAGCTAAAGGCGATTCATTTTCACCAGTGGGCTCATATTTTTTAATGACCGGCAATTTTAAAGGTAGATCTTTTCCATTGAGAGAAACATTTCCGCATTGCTCGCATTTAATAATAGGAATAGGTTCACCCCAATATCTTTGTCGAGAAAAAATCCAATCTCGCAATTTATAATTAATAATCTTTTTCCCATTAACATATAAAGTAATTTTTTCTCGAGCGATGCCAGACGTGATGCCATCGAAGGGTCCAGAATTCACCAAAAAACCTTCTCCAAGATAAGATTTCTCCATCTCTAAATGAGGTTTAGCATCAGAGGAAATCACTTCTTTAATAGCTAAATGAAATTCTTTAGCAAAAGCAAAGTCTCTCTCATCATGGCCAGGCACAGCCATAATAGCGCCAGTGCCATAATTCATGAGGATATAATCAGACACCCAAATAGGAATCCTCTCTATATTGGCTGGATTAATGGCATAAGTGCCAATAAAAACTCCAGTTTTTTCATTAATATCTTTTTGTCTTTCAAAATCAGATTTTTTTAAGGCCTCTTCAATATATTTTTTTACTTCTGGCCGGTAATTAGAAGAAGTAATTTCAGTAATTAAAGGGTGTTCTGGCGCTAAAACTAAATAGGTAGCTCCAAAAATAGTATCTGGCCGAGTAGTAAAAACTCTAATATATTTATCAGCATCTGCCAATTTAAAATTAATTTCTACTCCTTCAGAGCGACCAATCCAATTCCTCTGCATTGTTTTGACTCTGTCTGGCCAATCTAATAAATCTAAATCTTTAAGTAATCTATCAGCATAAGCTGTAATCCGTAAGACCCATTGTTTTAGTTTTTTCCTTTCCACTTCTGTCCCACAACGATCACATTTCCCTTCTTCTACTTCTTCGTCAGCTAAAACCGTTTTGCAATTTGGGCACCAATTAACATAAGCTTCTTCTTCGTAAGCTAATCCTTTTTTAAAAAGTTGTAAGAATATCCATTGAGTCCATTTATAATAATTTGGGTTAGTGGTATTAATTTCTCTTGACCAATCATAACTAAAACCCAGCGATTTTAATTGCTCTCTAAAACGCTTGATATTTTTAGGCACTATTTCTTGGGGAGGTTTTTTTGTTTTTAAAGCATAATTTTCTGCTGGTAAACCAAAAGCATCCCAACCCATAGGATGAAGAACTTCATAACCTTGCATCCGATAATAACGAGATAAAATATCAGAAGCAGTATAACCTTCCACATGGCCAACATGTAATCCTTCGCCAGATGGATAAGGAAACATATCTAAAATATAGAGATGCTTCTTTCTAGGCAAATCTTTAACATGCCAAATCCTGTAATTATTCTTGGCCCAAATTTTTTGCCATTTCTTTTCAATTTTTTGAGGAGTATATTTCATAAGGTAATCCTTATTTCTCTTTGTAAACCATTCCTAAAAATTTCTCTAATTCCATTGTTCCTAAATCCCCTTTCCCTCTTTTTCTAACAGCAATCTTTTTATTTTTTTCTTCTTTATCGCCTACGACTAAGATATAGGGAATTTTTTGCATTTCCGCTTCTCTAATTCTTTTAGATAAAGTCTCTCCACTAGAGTTGAGTTCTACTCGGAGAGCCTTATTTTCTAATTCTTGCTTAATCTTTTGGCTATATTGAGTATTCTTCTCTAAAACCGGCAGGATTTCTACTTGAACTGGCGCTAACCAAAAAGGAAATTCTCCAGCATAGTGTTCTATTAAAACTGCCATAAATCTTTCAATGCTTCCTAGTAAAGCGCGGTGAATCATAATTGGTTGTTGCTTTTTGCCATTTTTATCAATATAAAACATTTCAAATCTTTCTGGCAAATTAAAATCTACTTGAATGGTAGTGCATTGCCAAGAGCGGCCAATAGCATCTTTTAGTTTTATATCTATTTTGGGGCCATAAAAAACGCCGCCGCCTTTATCAGTTTGATATTTTACTTTTTCCTCTTTTAAAGCCTTTTCTAAAGCCTTGGTGGCTTTTTGCCAATTCTTTAAACTCCCGACATATTTTTCTGACCTGGTAGATAAATAAACTTCAAAATCAGTAAAGCCAAAATGTTTTAAAATTTTCAAAGAGAATTTAATTAATCTTTTTATTTCTTCATCTAATTGCTCTAAAGTGCACCAAATATGAGCATCATCTTGAGTAAAACCTCTCACTCGAGCTAAACCATGTAAAGTGCCAGATCTTTCATAGCGATAGACGGTTCCTAACTCGGTATAACGCAAAGGTAAATCTTTATAACTTCTAATTTGATGTTTGTAAATTAAAATATGGAAAGGGCAATTCATGGGTTTTATTTGATAATCGTCTTTTTCTTCTTGGTTAATTTCTTTTAAATGAATTGCCGGAAACATGCTTTCGCGATAAAAACAAGTGTGCCCAGAAGTATTCCATAACTGGAGTTTGGCAAGATGAGGAGTATTCACTAATTGATAGCCATTTTTCAAATACTCTTCCAGGGCATAATTTTCAATCAGGCGTTTTAAAATCGCTCCTTTGGGATGCCAAAGAATAAGACCAGGGCCAAGATTATCATCAATATGAAATAAATCTAATTTTGGGCCTAATAATCTATGATCTCTTTTTTCTGCTTCTTCTACTTGATAAAGGTAATTCTTTAATTCTTTATCTGTATTAAAAGCAATGCCAGTAATCCTTTGAAGCATGGCATTTTTTTCGCTCCCTCTCCAATAAGCTCCAGAAACTTTTGTTAATTTAAAACTCACAGGCAAATCTTTGGTATTTTTGACGTGAGGACCGCGACATAAATCAATAAATTCACCAGTTTGATAAATGGTGACTGTTTTAGATGGTTTAATTTTTAATTTTTCCTGCCTGCGCAGGCGGGAATTTTTAATTTTTAATTTTTCGTCTGGATCTGTCGTGCCATATTTTTCTAAATCCTTAAGCAACTCTAATTTATATTTTTGACCTAATTTTCTAAAAATCTCTTTAGCTTCTTTTAGAGTTATTATCCGCTTTTTAAAGGCTAAACCTTCTTTGATAATCTGACGTATTTCTTTCTCGATTTTAGGTAAATCTTCAAGCGAAAGGCCTGCCTGCGCAGGCAGGCCTAAGTTTCCTAATTTCTCGATAGAAACGTCATAATAAAAACCATCTTCAATAATTGGTCCCACTCCAAAAAGAACTTTGCCATAAAGTCTTATCATCGCTAAAGCCATTACATGGGCTAAAGAATGGCGAAAAGTATCCAAAGAATATCCTTTTTTCTTTTGAGGCATAAATTTATAATATTATAATATTTAACTACAAAATATAAGAAAAATCAACCCTTGCTCCTTTGCTTCATTACGCTTCCATCGGCTTAATTTCTTCTATTTTCTCGCCAATAATTTGATACTCTCCGTTTCTTTTATCCATTCTTCCTTCTACTAAAATAACCTTGTCTTCGGAAAGACTTGTCATATAATTAGCTAAAACCGTTGGATACAAAACTACATCAATGGAATGCTCATAATCAGAAATCTGAGTAAAAACCATCGGCTTGCCAATCTTGGTTCTGACTCTTTGGATTCTAGAGACAAAACCACATACTTTAATTCTTTTCCCTAAATATAAATGATCCAGTTGGCTAACAGTTAAAGCTATTTTCCCCAAGACTCCTTTGTAATCATCTAAAGGGTGGCCAGTTAAATAAATACCTAGATATTCCCTCTCCCAAATCAATCTTTTGGTTTTATCTGGGGGAAAGCTCTGTCCTAAGTGAGATAAAATATCATCTGAGTCCTCCTTAAATAATCCCATTTGGAAGTTATTATGATTATTGACACTGTAGCTCCATTCTAAAATTTTATCTAAATTATCAGCCATTAATTCTCTTGAACAAAAACAATCCAAGGCTCCTGATTTAATCAAACTTTCTAAGGTTTTTCTATTTAAAACTTGGCGAGGAATTCTTTTAAAGAAATTGATTAGATTGGTAAATTGACCATTTTGTTGTCTTTCTATTTGAATCATTTCCGCCACTCCCATGCCAACGTTTTTAATAGCTGATAAACCGAAAAGGATATTGCCAGTTTCTTTATCAGTGCCAAATTCAACAAAAGATTGATTAACCGAAGGTGGCATCACTTTTACTCCCATTCGTTCGCATTCCTTAATTTCAATGGCTACTCGATCAAGATTACCAAAGTCTGATGTTAAAAGCGCTGCCATAAAAGCGCTGGGGTAATAAGTCTTGAGCCAAGCAGTCTGATAAGTAATTCTAGCATAAGAACTGCTGTGCCCTTTGTTAAAACCGTAACGGGCAAAAGGTTCCACCCATTCCCAAATCCTTCCCGCATTTTCTTTTTGAATTCCTCTTTCCATCATTCCTTTAATCATTTTTTCTTTCTGGGATGAAAGCAGAGATTTTATCTTTTTCCCAACAGCCTTTCTTAAAACATCAGCTTCTGCCATAGAAAAACCAGCTAAATCATGAGCAATTTTCATTAATTGTTCCTGATAAACACAAATGCCGTAAGTTTTTTCCAAAATTGGTTTTAAATCCGGATGAAAATAAGTAATTTTTTCTTCGCCGTGTTTTCTTCTAATGAACTGAGGAATTAATTCCATTGGTCCTGGACGATAAAGAGCTAACATAGCGATGATATCTTCCAAAGAATTTGGTTTTAAATCTTTGAGGTAGTGTCTCATCCCTTCGGATTCAACTTGGAAAACACCAATGGTTTCGCCTTTACTTAACAACCCATACACTTTTTTGTCTTCGAATCCTAAGCTATCTAAATCTAAATCTTCACCATAAACTTTTTTAATAATCCTTACAGTGTTTCTGATAACTGTTAAATTGGCTAAACCTAAAATATCAATTTTCACTAAACCAATACTATTTAAAGAATGCATTTCGTATTGGGTCACAATTTCTTGTTCGCTCCTTGAAGAATGTTGCAAGGGAACAAAGTTAACTAGGGGTTCTGGAGTAATGACCACGCCAGCAGCATGAGTAGAAGCATGTCTAGCTACCCCTTCTAATCTTTTGGCAATATCTATCACCTCTCTCGCTTCGCTATTGGTTTCATAAATTTCTCTGAATTCTGAGACTGTTTTTAAAGCTTCTTTAAGGGGTAGGTTTTGGGGAATTAACTTAGCAATTTGATCGCCTAGAGAATAAGAATGGCCTAAGGCACGGTTAACATCTCGTACGGCTAATCTAGACTGCATAATCCCAAAGGTTAAAACCTGAGCTACGTGATCCTGACCATATTTCTCACTAATATAAGCGATGATTTCTTGCCTTCTATCATCAGCTACGTCCAAATCTATATCTGGGGGTTCGAGTCTTTCAGGATTTAAAAATCTTTCGAAATATAAATCGTATTTCATCGGATCGATATGGGTAATACCTAAAACAAAAGCTATTAAAGATCCGGCAGCTGAGCCTCGAGTATTAGTCAAAATGTTATTTTCTTTAGCAAAACGAATAATATCGTAAATGACCAGAAAATAATCAGCAAAATCAGTCTTTTTAATCACTTCTAATTCATGGTCCAAACGGACTTCGGCTTCTTTATTATTCTCGTCATAAAATTGAGAAAAATTCTCTCGGCTAAGTCTTTCCAGATATTCAAAAGGTAGTTCTCCAGTAGGAGTTTGAAATTTTGGAAAAATCAATTTATTTAATTCAAGTTCTACATTACAAGCATCAACAATTTTTTTAATATTTTCAAATAATTCTGGATGATCTTGGAAATTATTAATAACTTCCTTCGGCTCTTTTAAATGTAAATCAGTATGAACCATCGTCAATCTATCTTCACTTTCTGCATCAGAACCAGTTTGCACTGCTAATAGCACTTCGTGAACTCTTTTGTCTTCCTTCAGAGGATAATGACTGTCACAAGTAACCACTACTGGAGTTTTTGTTTCTTCGGAAAGTTTCAAGAGACCTTCGTTGGCTTTATTTTGTTCCTCTAACTCTGGATGATCTTGCAATTCCAAATAAAAATTCTCTTTGCCGAAAATATCTTGATATTCTTTAACCAATTCTTTAGCCTTGGCAAAATTTTTTGCTAATAAAGTTTGAGGGATTTCTCCTCTTAAGCAACCGGATAAGGCTATTAATCCTTCGGAGTATTTTCTTAAAGTTTCTTTATCAACTCTTGGCTTATAATAAAAACCCTCTAGTTCGCCAATGGTCACCAGTTTAATTAAATTGTGATAGCCAGTTTGATTTTTTACTAAAAGTATTAGATGATAGAATTTAGCATCCACCTTTGCTACTTTGTCA
>Ga0315294_10000339_pt1 | contig 50763 bp, 48 predicted proteins | sample YL17G13_40_MG_FD_203626 | JGI IMG/M metagenome (GOLD analysis project Ga0315294, IMG submission 203626) | Sediment microbial communities from Yellowstone Lake, YNP, Wyoming, USA - YL17G13_40 | ecosystem: Environmental > Aquatic > Freshwater > Lake > Sediment | place: USA: Wyoming | collected... | reverse complement strand
ATGAGGATCAAGTAGAAGAAGAAGTAATAAAAGGGGTAGTGACAGATAGCTTGACTATACAAGGCTGGAAAGTTTATAAGAATGAAGACTATGGTTTTACTTTTGAATATCCTGGAGATTGGGGAAATGTAACTGAAGAAGGAGAACCTTATGATGAAGAAGGTTGTGATGTGAGTTGTAACTTGGATTGTTATGACGGATTTACTGTTTTACTAAAAAAAGGGAACTGGTCTTACCTTATTGAATATAGTTCTTATTGGGATGATATTGCAGGTTATAAAATGGGATATGAAAAAAAGTTTAGTATCTATAATAAAGATAGAATGAGGGTAGGTTATCTAAACTGGGATAATCCGAGGTCTATAGATTTTATTCAAATAATAGAACTTAATAATTATGAAAAAAATAAACCTGAAGAAAGCGGAAGTGCTGGGACATTCGAAGATTTTGGAATAATGCTTGATGATAAAGCGTTTATAATTAAATATATACCTAATGAAAAATTAACATATGATATATCTAAAGATATCATAGAAGAAATGGATCAAATTTCTCAAACATTATCTTTAATTTAGATTATGAAGATTTTTATCGCTTCTGATCATGGAGGTTACAAGTTAAAAGAGGTATTAAAGGATTTCTTAAAATCTTTAAACTATAAATTTGAAGATTTGGGTACTTATAATGAGGAACCGGTAGATTATCCTGATTACACAAAAAAGTTATGTTTAAAAGTGTTAAAATACAATGGGAAAGGAATACTTATCTGCGGTGCAGGTATAGGAACAAGTATTGCAGCAAATAAATTCAAAGGGATACGCGCTGCATTATGCCACGATACATATTCTGCAAGAATGAGCAGAGACCATAATAACGCAAATGTTTTATGTCTTGGCGGAAGGGTTTTGGGAAACGAGCTTGCAAAAGATATTGTAAGAATATGGCTTGAAACGCCGTTTAGCAGAGATGAACGCCATATACGAAGATTAAATAAAATAGAAAAATATTAATGGAATATCTAGATATAATAAGTGAAAAGGATAAAGTTGTAGGAAGAGCGACGAGAAATTATATACATAAAAATCATTTAACCCACCGTGGAGTTCATGTGTTTGTTATTAATAATAAAGGTGAAATTCTAATTCAAAAAAGATCAAAGTTTAAAAAAGACAGACCTGGATGTTTTGACTCATCCATAGGAGCTCAGGTAAACTCTAACGAGAGTTACAGGGAAGCTGCGGTAAGAGAAGCCTATGAAGAATTAGGGGTGAAATTAAAAAAGGAAGAATTAATTAAAGTTTGTAAATATAAAGCATTTACAAGAAGACAAAGGGAATTAAGGATATTATATATATTAATATATTATGGACCATTTAAGATCGATAAAGAGGAAGTTGAATGGATTAAATTTTATAATGTAAAGGTGATTAAAAAGTTATTAAAAGATAAAAATTTAAATTTTACTAATGGATTTAAATTATCTTTTAAACTGTATTTAAGATATTTACATAAAAAATAATTTAAGATTAATTTATTATATTATGGAAAAGCAGTTTGTAATTTTATCAGGTTCTTCAAATAGAAAACTTGGTAAAAAAGTTGCAGGCAGGTTAAATAGTAAACTTGGGAAAATTGAAATAGAGGAATTTGCGAATAAAGAAATTAGAGTTAGGATACTTGAAGAAGTAAAAGATAAAACAGTTTTTATAATTCAATCAACTATATACCCTGCCGAACGCTATATCATAGAATTAGCTTTAATTGCGGATGCAGCGAAAAGAGCAGGTGCTAAAAAAATTATAGCCATTATACCTTGGTTTGGATACTCTCCACAGGATAAAGTTTTTAGAAAGGGCGAACCGTTATCTGCAGAAGTTATTGTGAAAATATTAGAGGCTAGCTCGATTGATGAATTTGTCCTTGTTGATATTCATTCGATGGACGTCCTGAAATTATTTAAGAAGGAAGTACATCATATAAGTGCTATGGAGACATTTATTAATTACTTTAAACAAAATTTAGCGAAGGAAGAATGGTGCTCAGTAGCTTTGGATAATGGTGCGTTAGAAAGAGCAGATTTATTTGCAAAGAGGTTAAATTTACCTATTGCAGTGTTTGACAAAACAAGAGATAGAGAAACAGGAGAGGTTACATTTCATAGTTTAAAAGGAGATATAAGAGGGAAAAATGTTATTACTTTTGATGATTATGTAAGTACTGGGGGAACGACTATTCAAAGCTGCGAATTTTTAAAAAAGAAAGGTGCTGAAAAGTGTTATTACTGCATTACCCATTTAATCGTTCCAGAAAGTATAGAGAAAATAAAAAAGAGTAAAATTGACAAGATGTTTATTTCAGATTCTATTGATTGGAAGATAAAACCTGATGTTAAAAACTTAAAGGTGATAAGTATAGGTAAATTATTAGCGGATTTTATAAAGAGTTATATAGATTGACACTATTGATTATTTCTATTTATCATATTATTTGAAAAATAACAGTAATTTAAACTAATTTAAGAATAGAGTTTAATGTTGAAGCATTTTATTTTATTATTCTTATCTACCAATATTGCTTTGAGTTTATACTTTTTAATCAATTTTATAGCATTTTCCCCGCTTGCAAATAGTGCTGTTGACCATGCATCTGCTTCTTTAGCTTCTTTAGAAATAACAAATGTTGCTTTAAGTTCATTCTGAGGTTTTCCGGTTTTAGGATTTATTAAATGATGGAAAAATTTTACTTTTCTTGCCCAGCTTCCAGAACAGCAGACAGCTTCATTATTAAGCTTAACAATTCCTATTTGCCCTAAAGATGGTACTTTTAAGCCAACAGGCCAGTATTTAGTATCTTTAAAATGACCCTTAGCTTTTATGTCGCCACCTGCGTTTATCAAAAAGTTTTCTAATGGCAGTAGTTTTTTAAATGCTAAATCTATTGCATATCCTTTTCCAATACCTCCCAAGTCTATTCTTTGTCTTTTTTTTAGCTGAATAGTTAATTTTTTGGAATTTAATTTTATGTCATTGTACTTAGGGCGGGTTTTTAAAATACTTGAAATTTCTTTTTCAATAACTCCTTTATTTGATAATCTGCTAAAATTGTAATTTGCATCATATCCGTAAGTTTCTAGAAAATCGATTATAGTTGGATCAAAACTGCCGTTAGTTTTTTTTGAAATATTTAATGCGAATTCTATAAGTTCAAATAATTCTTTAGTTATCTTTTTTCCCTTTCCAGATGATTTATTTAAGATTGAAAGCTCACTTTCGGGATTGAATCTTGAAAATCTTTCAATAACAAAATGGAACTGTGCAAAACCCATGTCAAATATTTTGTGAACTTCCGATGAATTAATAGCAGTCCATGTGTTAAATTCTACTTTGGTATTCATAAAGATTCGATCTTCGGAAATCAACTTATTCATGTCGTATTTTGTGATAAAAATGTAATCAATTTTATATTAAATGAGGATTTTTATTAAGATCTTTTGATTTAATACGTCTTTTGATTATTGCAATCACACCGATATACAGCATTAGAATACCTGCAAAGATGCTTCCAAGACTTGCAATAGAATCAGATATACCGCTGCTAGGCAGTTGCTGCTGTGATGTAGTTGTAGTTTGACCAGTAACAGTGTAATTAAGACTCGTAGTAGCTCCTATTATATTTTCATCTGTTGTATCTTTTACTGAGCTTTCAGTTTTATTTATACTTATAATACTTGTTCCGGTTTGCTTAGCTCTAAATGTTACTTGTGCAATTCTTCTGTTTATTGATTCACCACCGCTAGTTACACTCGCTGATAGTGTTATAACGCCATTAGTATTATCAGCGTTATTTGTTTGTTCTTCTGAAAACGAATCAAGAAAGTTAATTTGTATACCTGAACTCGTCAAATTTGTATCAACAACTTCTAAGACGTCGGGATCATAGGTTATTTGAATGCTATAATCTTGAATTTCTTCCTCACCGCTTTCTAATGAAAGATCGCAGGTTGCAGTACCGCCTACTTGTAAAGTTGAAACACTTGACGAGAGTTTGACTGCTGCTTGGCCGGAAGGAGTTGGACTAGGACCCTCATCAGGTCCTTCAAATGGACCTTCATAAGGAAATGTTGGTTCAGATTGTGCAATAACTTCAGAAACTAAATTTGACATAAAGTACCTCTAGGTAAAAACTATAAAAACATTTAGAAATAAATAATTTATCTTTTAAAATCAAAATGTTTTTGTTATTAGATTGTAATTATTTTTATATTGATTAATGATGACATTTTTAATAATTTTTGTAAAGAAGTTGTTCAGGTTGCATATTGTGATATTTATTCCCAGTATAGAGAATAGCTTAAATATCCAAGGATTGTGAATACATGAAAAGTATATTATTAAATCAGTTTCTTGTATTAATTATTCTTGTACATTTTTTATAAAAAGAATTTTTAAGGTACTTTTTTACACCCTTCGGTTAGAACTCAGGATAAACAAAAAAGTACCCCACCTGCCCGATGTCAGGCAGGAAAGTGCTGGAGTATTTAACTTGCTTCTCCCGTAAAACGGGATTACGCGAAGGCGGGAATTCGTCCATCCTTCGCTGTTGACTTGCAACAGCTATGGAGGATAAACTGGCGGATAACCCCGCTAAGCGGGGATAACAATCGTTTATTAATATTCCCACCCGAGTTAAATACTCCAGATCTCAGATTTTAACAAACCAAGCGAAAGTTAATAAAGTATTTTATCTTGCCTAACTCTAAGAGAACTATAGTACTTTTAAAGATTAATCATATTCTATTTGATTTGTGGAATTTGTAAATTTGGTGCTATAATCTAAATTATTATTAATTCACTTATAAACATATGAAAAGAAAAATATTTGACACATTATGGAGTATTTTATTATTTTGGGTGATTACTGATATGTTAAGCGGTATAGTAGTTCAAGATGGTATTGTGGGTTATTTAATATGCGGTGGAGTATTTGGTATTATAATGCTTTCTATTATACCTCTAATAAGATTTTTTACTCTTCCGATTAAATTTATAACGATATTTTTGATATCTGTTATGCTTTCTATAATTATATTTTTCTTTCTAAATTTTGGTGTGCCATTTATTGATTTTACCGAAGGAACATTTGTAGGTTTTGCAAATTCGTATTTCACATTACCGGATATACATTTAAGTATGATTGGTAACGTTTTAACTGGAGGTGTAATATCAGGTTTACTCTACTCTTTGTTAAAATGGCTGGAGAGTGAATGCGGGTTAGATTAATTAAATTATTTTTTGAAATCTATGGAAATAAAGAATATATTATTAATTCTTCAAATTGTATTATGCGTGTTACTTGTAATATCAATAATTTTACAAGTTAGAGGATCTGGACTTGGAAGTATTTTTGGAAGCATTGGGGGAGAATTTTATAGGTCCAAAAGAGGCTTAGAAAAGCTATTATATAAATCAACCATTATTTTAGCTATTCTTTTTGTTTCAAATTGTATTGCGATTACTTATTTATATGCAAAGTAGGATATGATTATTCCTTATAAAGATAATATTTTAAAAAGGGTTAGGGATAATATCTGGAACTATCCTAATAAATTATTAGGTAAAAAAGGAATTTTTAATAATTTGTTCAATTTATATATCCTTCTTAAACCTTTCAGCCATATAATTGTTTTTACGATAATTTCTATAGTTATCGGCAATTTAGTTGTTCAAGGTAATATATTTATTGTTAAAGGTCAGTCAGATACACTAATCGAAGGAGTTATAGTTGGTGAGGAAACCTTATCTAGAGTTAATCCTATTGTTCCAACTAACAAACAGTTAGAGAATGATTTATCAGCCCTTATTTATCTTCCTCTCCTAAATGTCAAACCGGATGGTGAAATCGATTTTGTTTTATGTGAATCTTATGACAAATTAGATGAAGAAGGAAAACAATATAAATTCAATTTAAGAAAAGATATTTTATGGCATGATGGTGTACAATTTACTACAGATGATGTTTTGTCTACTTTCAGTGTATTGAAAACTTTAGGTGGCGGGGAACAAAAAACTATTGTTAGCAGGCAGTCAGAAATGGCGCAGTCTCTTGAATTTGAGAAGATAGATGATTATACTTTTATAATCAAGTTGAGTAACATTTCACCTACATTTTTTGAAGATATAAGCTTCGGAATACTGCCAAAACATATAGTAGAGAATGTCAGCTTGTCAACTTTTAGCTGGGCTAAATTTAATTTAAATCCTATAGGAACAGGTCCATTTATTTTTAAATCATACAAGGAAAATAATATTCTTTTAACTGCAAATACTAATTATTTTAAAGGTAGCCCTAAGATTAAAAATTTAAAAATAATATTATTTAAAACTGGTGATGAAGCTGTTGAAGCTTTGAAAAACGGTCAAATTCATATTTTAACTGAACCTTCTACAGCTATTCTTGAAGATTTGAAAAATTGGAAGAATATCAAAACAAGTACTAGTGCTGTTTTGTATAAACGTTACTTTGCCTTATATTTTAATTTAAAAGAAAGCGGTCCAGAAGTTTTTAAAGATTCAAAGGTGAGACAAGCTATTTCATCTGCTATAAATATTGAACAAGTTACTCAAAAAATTAGTAGTGCTGGAGAGGAAGCTTACGGGCCTATTCCCAAAAATTCATGGGCTTATAATAATGACTCGGTTCGTTATATATATGATCCTGTAAAAGCAAAAGAACTTTTAGAAAAAGCAGGATGGGAACAAAAGGAAATAGAAGGTAAAATATTACTTATGAAGGGTGAACAAATATTACGATTCGAACTTTCGTATCTTGATAAGAGCGAGAGACAGATTTTAGCAGAGATGATTAAAAGTGATCTTGAAAAGTTTGGAATTATTGTAAATTTAAACCCAAGATCTTCTAGTGATTTAAATGAAGCGTTGATCGCAACAAGAAATTTTGAGGCTGTATTATATGGTGTAGAAACGACTATAGATCCTGATAGAATACGACTTTGGCACAGTAAATCTATAGAGTACCCGGGACTTAATATATCTTCTTATATTTCAAGCGAGCAGAGATCAGTTATTAGTGAATCAAAAGATATAGAGAAAGTAAGTCTAATAGATGTAGCTTTAGAGAATGGAATAAAAAGTCTAGATAGGAATAAAAGAAATGGAGAGAAAGGCTTATCTACTGGTTATTTTAAATTTCAAGATATTCTCCTATCAGATTGTCCAGTAGTTTTTTTATATCATCCAGTTTTTATGTATGTTATGCATTCTAGGGTAAATGGTGTGGATCTTTCTGAAATGACTTCCCCAAGAGATAGATATTTATCAATAACTAATTGGAGTATAGAATAATATAAATTTCATGAAGACAAGTGGTATAATACGCCAGAGGCGTACAAGTTATGCTAGATGCTACAGTGGTAGTGGAATTGTTCAATGATTCCGCTAAGTGGGGTAGATAAGAAGTGAATTGGTAATTTAATATATGTGATATATTTTAAATAGTTTTCTATAATGCCAGAGTGCTGAAATTGGTAGACAGGCATGGTTCAGAACCATGTGTCCATTAGGATGTGAGGGTTCGACTCCCTCCTCTGGCATTAAGCTTCATTACTCAGAGTGTATAAAATTTAAAAAAAATTAGACTTGATAGTTTTGTCATAAATATTAAATCCCCTATTAATTCTTCGAACTACCGAATCTAAACTCCTTATACGGTATTGCGTTTATGTTGTAGCCTAATGAATAAATATTTGGGAATATTACTATTCTACCTCTTCTTTTTACAAGAAAGTAACAAACGTCAACATTATTTGGGGTTTCAGATGTTCTTTCTAAGTTAACCGCATTGAGTAAAGTTTCTTGTTGTGGGGTATAAATTGCTTTTCTCAATATGTTTACATTAAAGCTGTCTGGAATGCCGAATTTCCTTCTTGTAATCTGTTCAAAATTAGAAGGACTATTAGTTGATTTAATGAAGTTAAATGAAATATTTTTAATTTTATTATGAATCTTGGCATAGTAAATAAGATTAGAGATTTTATCCAGATACTCTTCTTTTGTTTGTCTTGATGGTATATTTTTTTCAAGTCTTCTCCGTCTTATGAATGAATTTAGATGTTCATCATCAGTTGAAATTATTAATTGAAATCTTTTAGAAAAATTACAAAACCAAAGTTTATTAATAAGTATTTTCTAATTAAATTTTCATTATACTTACCTGGTGGTATGTTTATCCCATTACTTATTACTTGTATTTGTACATTATAGTTAGGATTTTTAGTGTTTTTAAGTAGATATTTAATTTTAGTAGACAATTTTGAATCTAAAGTTGGTTCACACCAGTTACCTCCAAATCTAATATCTATAATTTTATTTTTTCCAATATAACTTTTTGATTTTAGAAAATTTATCACTTGTTGAAGTTCAGTTAGTGTGATTCTATTCGGTAATTTCTTAGGAGGTTTCAAAACTATATCCAATTTATCTGCATTTAGTCCTTGACAATGGTTGCATCGAAGATTGCACATAGTATGATTAACAATTATAAGTGCATAATTATTTTTCATAAAACGAATAATATCATATAAAAAGAGAATATAACATTAAAATTTATAGTAAAATAAACAAAATACGAATTTTATCCAAGTATGAGGATTCTAATTAACATTCATTTGACAACTAAAGCTGTTCAGGTTATAGTTATTAGATATAAATTAATTTTTTAATATTTAGAAATCATGGAACTATTTGGATTATCAGGAGTTACACTTTTACTTTTATGCTGTCCACTTGTTGCTATCGTGTTAATAGCAGGTTATCTAATAGGAGTTTATAATAGTTTAGTAAAACTAAGAGTACTAGTTGAAGAGGCATGGAGTGGGATAGATGTTCAGCTCAAAAGAAGATATGACTTAATTCCAAATCTTGTTGAAACTGTAAAAGGTTATGCAAAACATGAGAAGAAATTGTTTGAAAAAGTAACAGAACTTAGAACAGCAGCAATGAGTGCTCAAGGTGCAGACGCGAAAGGTAAAGCTGAAGCAGCACTTGCTGGTACTTTAAAAACTCTTTTTGCTGTGGCAGAAAATTATCCTCAATTAAGGGCAAATGAAAACTTTCTAAAACTTCAAGATGAACTTGGAACAATCGAAGATGAAGTTCAGAATGCACGAAGATATTACAATGGAGCGGCTCGTGATTTCAATATGAAGCTTCAGGTTTTCCCAACAAATTTACTTGCGGGAATGCTTGGTTTTAAGGTGAAAGAATTTTTTGAAGCAGGTGAAGAGGAAAGAAAAAATGTAAAGGTTGATTTTTCGGAGGAAGAAGAAAAAAAGTAAATTATGTAATAATAAAATTATAATTATAATATATCTCTTTCTTATTATAATTGATTAATTTACTAGTATTTATTTTCTATATATACTACAAGATAAAAATTTCTATCCATAAATATCTTTTATACCGTCAGAAGTTTGAACACCCCTAAAACTTTTTGTTGTACTTTTTGGTTGCAAAAAGTACTTTATAAACTTTTTCAATAATGCATAAAATAGGAATATATTCTTTTTATCTTTATCCTAATTACCTTGAGAAAGTTATATTCATAAGTTTTTAATTTCTAATAATAGTTTTATAATCTTATCCAACTATGCTAGAATAATTAGATATTTATAGTTATGAAATTTTATATGAAGAAATTAAAAATACTAATTATATTTACATTCATCCTTTTAATACCCTTCTTATTAACTCAAAAGGTTAATGCTTCAAGTTTGTATATAGAAGATTATAAAGTTGATGTAAATGTAAATAAAGATTCTACTATGGATGTTTTGGAAACTATTACATTTGTTTTTACAGGAGAATTTCATAGAGTAAATAGAGGAATAACCTTGGAAAACGAAGAAAGTGTTAAACAATGTAAATCTGATTCATCTTTACAATGTGGAGGCATTTCTTATGCTTCCATTTCTGGTGTATATGATTCAAATGGTGATAAGGTGTCTGAAAATCAAATAACCACTTCTGAAGTTGATAACGGTTATGATAGAGAACTACAAGTTGTATGGGAGTTTGCTCCAAATGGTAGATATTTTAATAATGAAAAATTTATATGGAGTATAGGTTATAAAGTATTTGGGAGTTTAGGATATTTTGATGATTATGATTTGTTTTATTGGAATGTATTCCCTCCGAGTAGAGATTTTGGAATAGAAAAAGCTATGTGTAGTATTAGTTTCCCTGAAGATATTGAATTTAAAGACGAAGATCTAAAGGTATTATATTCATATACTTCATATAATTTTAATTATGATAGCAGTAACCATAAACTAGCTGTTACCACTGAGAAAGTACCTGTTTCCGAGGATTTCACAATTCTTTTAAAATATCCAAAAGGAATAATTGATAAATATGCAACTTTAGACCTTGATTTATCACCAGAAACTCAAAATATGTGGATAGACGGCATAGAAATTTTAAATGTAAACGGAAGTTTTAGTGGACTAACTCCAGGAAGCCATAAACTTAAATTTACTTCAAGTGGGTATATAGATGAAGAAGTAGGAGTATCTCTAAAAGCAGGGGAGGTGAAAAATCTTGAAGTAAAATTAGAAAAGACTCCTTGGAATAAACTGTTAGTTTTTATATCAATTGCAGGAAATGTCCTTTCTTGTTTTGGCGGATTAACGATTATTGTTTTAATTTTTATTAATTATCAAAATAAGGGGCGAGATATTGGCGGCCGAAAAACTATTGTTCCATGGTTTAAACCACCACGAGGGATTTCTCCGGTAATAGTTGGATCTATAAAGGATGAAAAGGTTCATCTTACAGATATTACCTCAACGATAATAAATGCTGCAGTTAGAGGATTTATAAAGATAAAAGAAATATCTAAGAAGAATTATAAATTAATAAAACTAAAAGAATTTGTTGCAAGCGATGTCCAGGAAGGAAATAAAAGGATAAGATATGATACATTGGATAATGTTGAAGTGAAAATTTTGAATGATATTTTTGGTGAGAAAAAGGAAGAGGAAACTGATAGTCTAAAGAACAAGTTTTATTTAAAAATACCTAATATTGAAAATGAAATATATACTGAAATGGAAATAAGAGGGTATTTCGCTCGAAGACCCGACAAAGTCCGAAGTAAACATCTAGGTATTGGTATTCTGATATTAATTTTTGGAGGAGTATTATCATTTATTACCCCTTTGGTTACTATTATTACCTGCGGGCCGTCTCTCATAATAGCCGGAGTTATTAAAATAATGTTTTCATTTTTTATGCCTGCTAAGACATCTATAGGGACTGATTTATATGAGAAATGCAAAGGTTTCAGGATGTTTCTACATACTGCAGAAAGGTTTAGAATGCAGAAACTTACGCCTGAAACATTTGAGAGATTTCTGCCTTATGCAATGGTATTTGGAGTGGAAAAACAGTGGGCAGAAAATTTCAAGGATATATATACAAAACCACCTGATTGGTATGAAGGCGGCAGATGGGGTACATTTAATACTATATATTTTATAAATTCTATTTCTACAATGGGTTCAAGCGTCGGATCTGTAATGGCATCTTCTCCAAGAAGTTCTAGCTCTTCAGGATGGAGTGGTGGAGGCTGGAGCGGAGGCGGTGGATTTTCGGGGGGATTTAGTGGGGGAGGTGGAGGCGGTGGTAGTGTTGGGGCTTCGTAAATATTTATTTTAATATTTAATTCCTTAAGTATTATTCATATTTATTTCCTTTGTGTAATAATAGATGTGATAAATGTTAAATAATTGAGGTAAAAACAGATTTAAATTAACTTATATATATTTATCATTTACATACTTTTATGTTAATATAATTTATATTAAGTATCTCTTTATGACTGCCCAGAATATAAATTCATTATTAAATCCGAAATCAGTAGCAATAACTGGAGCTTCTTCGAATCCTGAAGATTTAGGGTCATATGTCCTTAAGAATATTATTTTTTCTAATTATAAAGGCAAGATTTATCCTATTTCTCAAGTATTAACAGAGCTTTATGACTTAGATACATATCCATCGATTAAAGATGTCAAAGAGGATGTTGATTTGGTAATTATTTCTGGAGAGTCAGATAGAGTTATAGACGATGTTAATGAATGCACCAGAGCAAATGTAAAAAACATTTGTATAGTATCAAGCGGATTTGCAGAAACAGGATCGAATGGTTATCTATTGCAAAAGAAAATAGTTAAAATGGCAAATGAGGCGGGAATAAATGTTCTTGGTCCTAACTCTTTAGGAGTTATATCACAGGAAGCAAGTTTAAATGCAACATTTGGACCATCTATGCCGTTAAATGGAAATGCCAGCTTTATATCCCAATCTGGGGCGTTAATTAATTCTCTTATAGAATACTCAAAAGTTTATTCATTAGGACTTGCAAATATAATTGGGCTTGGAAATAAAGCAGATGTTAATGAAATTGATTTTATAGAATACTACTCTAGGTTAAGTAAAGAAAAACAGCCGAGTGCTTTAGGATGTTACTTAGAAAACATTTCCAATGGAAAGGAATTTTTAGAGGTGGCTCCTAAATTAACTAGATATACTCCTCTTATAGTACTGATTCCATCAGAATCACCTAAAACTTTTGAATATATATATTCTCATACTGGATCAGTCATTCAAAAAGATGCAGTTTTAGATTTAGCTTTAAGCCAAACAGGGGCAATTAAAGTATATAGTGAAGAGCAGTTATATGATCTTATGCTGGCTTTCTCTTGGCAGATGATACCAAAAGGTAAAAATGTAGCTGTAGTGTCTAACGCAGGAGGTGGCTTGATATTAGCAATTGAACAAATTTATAGGTCTGGTCTTAAAATGGTAAATTTCTCGATAGAGGTAAAAAAAATGCTTACTGAAGAATTGGATTCTAAAGAATGTGAAGGAGGAGTTGTCGATTTAGGCGGGGAAGCCTTGTCTTTAAATTATCTCAAAGTTCTTGATATTATACTTGGTGACCGTGAAGTAAACTCAGTAATTGTAATTCTTTCTCCCCAGATTATGACTCAAATTGAACGATCTGCTGAAGTGATTGGAAAACTGGCAAGAGAACATAAAAAGACAGTTCTAGCTGCATTTATGGGTTACGAAAAGATTGAAAATGGTATAAAATCTTTATCGAAGTACTTTATTCCAGCTTTTAATACAGTAGGAAGAGCTGTTTATGTCTTATCTAAAATGTATGAATTTGGCAGGTGGCAGGATTTAGGCGGTGACCCACTGACAAAATTTGCATACTTGAAGCCAATAGAGAAAGATAGATCTATTGATATTCTGGAAATTATTGAAAAAAAGAGAGTAGATAAAAAATTAGAATTAAATCTGGATGAATGTATAGAAGTACTTTCAAACTATGAGATAGATCTAAATAACACAAAAAGGATTAAAAATCTTAAGGATATATTAACATTTGGTAAAAAGAATAAATATCCGCTTGAATTTTATTGTATAGGAAACAAAAAAGGAAGGATCGTTTACAGAGAAGATCAAATGAAAGCTTTATATAAAAGTCATTTTGAAAAGCAAGAGTATTCAGATACGCATAAATTTAGGGATCATATAATTAAAAGAGTATTTGAGAATAAAAAAAATTTCTGGATAAATATTCAAAAGGATACATATTATGAACATATAGAAAAAGGATTAAATCTAAAAGAATTGGAAAAGTTAAGTTTCGGATATATTTTTGAACTTAAAACGGGCAGCTTAAACGGGAATCACTCTATAAAAGCACTTATACCCTTTAGCAGGAGTACAATAGTAAATGAAATAGAAAACGCGAACTTTTTTAAGAAATTGGATGTGAAATTAGATAAAAGATATTTAATTTTAAAAGATGAGCTTATCGTTTTAATAAGAAAATTGTGCAAAATTCCAATTGATTTCCCTCAAATTCATGCAATAAGCGTGAATTGCATTATAGATAAAAACGATATTTGTATTGTTAATGCTAGGATAAAACTAGATTTGATGATATAATATTCTATACCTCTAAATATTTTTTATTACTAGATATTTACTAATTTTTAAAATAAAAACTGAATGTAATTTAATACATTTTTTTAACGTTTTATATATAAGCATAATAAGTTATTATGAGACTATTGATGGAACTTGCTTACGAGCAGGAACTAGTTAAAAAAGCTAAGGAATCACTTAAAGCTTTTGATAAGATTTACGAGTATTATCTACCCAAGATTTATGGGTATATATTTAATCGTACTTTTAGTAAAGAAATTTCAGAAGATGTTGTAAGTCAAACATTTATTAAAGCTATGACGAACATTAAATCTTTTAAATATAGAGGTTATTCATTTGGAGCTTGGTTATATAGGATTGCTCATAATGCACTTATGGATTATTATAGAAAGAATCCTAGTATAGAAACTGGAGACGCTGCTCTTAATCAGGAAGATCCGGATGTTGACTGCAAGGCTGAAAATGATGAAATGAAGTCAGTTGTATTAAAGGCATTGCGCAAGATTCCATCTGCTTATCAAGAGATATTATCATTAAAATTCTTTGAAGAATTATCTAATAAAGAAATAGCAGATATAATAGGCTGTAAAAAAGAAACATTAGCTGTCAAGTTGCACAGGAGTTTAAAAGCTTTTAAAAAGGTTTTAATAAAAAATAAGTACTTAAATATTTTGAGTATCTTTAACTAGTGATAATTTAAAATAATATTATGAAGAATAATTTAAGTAAAATAGAAAAATTATTAAAAAGTGCAAGATCTGTTAGCTCGGAGGAACTATCTGTTGATAAAAGTTTTAAAGAAACATTAAGAGGAAAACTATACAGAGAGTATCTAGATCAAACAAAAAAGGATTTTCAGATTTGGACCAAGTTAAAACTTATATATCTAAACAAGAGTTTTAGATTTATATCATTCGCATTTTTAAGTATCTTAGTATGTATCTTTGCATTAGTTAATCTTGTTGTTAAAGATTCAGATAAAGAAGTACCAAGTGAGGGAAGTAAAGTTATTGTTACTGCAAAAGCAATTCTTAAAGAAGGTAGAGGGTATATTCTCAAAAAAGATAATAACGATTGGGAGAGTACGATTGTGGGGCAAGAGATAGAAGCTGGAGATACCGTAAAAACCGAAGAAGATTCAAGGCTGATTATTGATTTTGAAACTGGTGATACTATTAGATTAAACTCTGGAAGTGAAGTAAAACTTGAAAGTTTAGATGATTCGGATATTACGATTGAACAAATTCAAGGTGAAAGTTTTAGCAGGTTGGTTAAGTTGGAAAGTAGAAATTATATAATTAAGATACATGGAGTTGAATGTAAATCGCTAGGTACAACATACATTATTAATGAGGATATAGATAATAAGTTAGTAAATATATACGTATTTGAAAGTAGGGTAAAATTTGAATACAAAAAGTTACAAGGAGAGGTAAATGAGCTCGAAAAAGTACAAATCAAGTTAGAAGAGAATGTTTCTGAGAAATCAAATTTAACAGAAGAAGAATACAAGTGTGAATTTGCTTTATGGAATAAATCGAAGGATATTGAAAAAGGAGTAAATTGGAATGAAAATGAGGGCCCAATTATTACGGTTTATGAGCCTATAGATGGAATTTCAACTGAAAATAAGAATATAACTATAAAAGGAGAAGTCACTAAACAGTCAGATAAATTTGTATTAAAAAGGTTAGTATTAAACGACCAGGAATATAATGAAATGACAGATGGAAAAGGTTTTGACAAGGAAAGTGGAGATTTCAATATAGATATAAGTTTATCTGAAGGAGAAAATCCAATAAATATTAAAGCATATGATATATATTGGAATGAAGGCAGGGAAGTAAATATTAAAGTAATAAGAACGATTCCAAGATTCTTTTATATTTCAAATATTTCTTCACCTGAAAGAGGGAAAATTTATGTAAAGTGGGCAATAAATAATATACAAGCGCCATACGGCGTTAAAGTTATTTGGGCTTACCATACTGATCCAATTTATCCCGAAGATGAATCTATTCTGATAAATCAAAATGAAAGAGAAGCTAATATTACGGAACTTTCTGGTGGAGCTTATTATGTACGTGTATGTATATATGATGGAAATGTTGGTTGCTCAAGATATACAGAAAATAAAAGTGTAATTGTTAAGTCGATGTTTGCTTCAAATATAGAAGTATCTGTTGTAAATGGATATGGGATGAAATCAGAAATTCGTCTTAAGTTAATTGATGGAGGAGCTCCATATGGGGTAAAGGTGATATGGTCATCAACACAGCCTGTGGAAGAATTTATTTGTTTTACATTTCCTATGTGTTTTAATTACTCAACTTATAGTGGACCTTTTTCTGAAGGTTATAATATTTTGACTTCTGATATTAGAACAGTTGGCAGTTTTTATTTCAAAGTATGTGTGTTAGACAAAAATGGAAATAAGATTGAAGAATTATGCAGAACGTACGGACCAGTTGAAATAACATTATAACTTATTACTCGTCTACGCTCATAAAGCTATGGGTAGAGCTAAGCGTTACACGTAGATGAAGAGAATAGCGAGTATTTATAAATAATAAATACGAGCTTCGACGAGTTAATTTATTAACGAGCCAGATGAGACAAAGAAGATACGAGTTTAGTAAACGAAGTGAGTAGGGCCTAAAGAATTTCACTTAGCCGAGGACCTCGTTAACTTATTGTAAAAGTTAAGAGGACTTGAAACGGGACAGGAGCTGGGAAATACCAGTTCCTGTCTTTTTGTTTAAAAATATAGTATTTTGATATAATATTAAAATTATCTTTTATAATAATTATTATGATTGTTAAAAATAAGGATCAAAGGATAGCAATTCTTGTTGATGTTCAAAATATGTATTACAGCGCGAAGCACCTATATTCAGCTAAAGTGAACTTTAAAAATTTGTTAGATGAAGCTATTTCCGGAAGAATTTTAACCAGAGCGATAGCTTATGTTATAAAAACAGATATAGTTAAAAAAGAAAAGAATTTCTTTGAAGCTTTAAACAAATGCGGGTTTGAGATAAAGTCAAAAGATTTGCAGATATTCCCTGGCGGAGAAAAAAAAGGCGACTGGGATGTGGGTATCACAATGGATGCTATAAGGCTTGCAAAAAAAGTTGATGCAATTATTATTGTAAGCGGGGATGGAGATTATATCCCACTAGTTAAGTATTTACAGCTTTCAGAAGGTTGTCTTGTAGAAGTATTTGCATTTGGAAAAACTTGTTCAAAGGAACTTGTTGGGGTAGCTGATGACTTTATCGATATGGATAAGGGAAAAGAGAAATTTCTTATGAGGAGAAGATTTATATAGTTCTATAAACTCTTTAGTTAGATTTAAAATATTCATATTTAATGTTAAAATTACTGCTTGAATCTGTTTAGAATTAACTTTATGAAGCGAAATTACTTTATTTACATAGGAACCCTGATTTTGTTCTTCTTATGTCTTATTATTGTATGGCCACATTATTATATCAACTTGGATTTTAAATCTTTCCATTACCATAAACTATGGCAGGGTCCGGATTTATCAAATTTAACTTTTGGGAAATTTGATAAGAAATTGGATATTTTGCTTGGAGCAGATTTTCATGATAAAACAGAATATAAATACAAAATAAATCTTCAGGAAGAAACTTTAGCAAATCAGAAAGCTGATGAAATAGTAAAGTTGTTAAGAAACCGTCTTTCTGGAATAGGTTATAATGAAAGTTCTCTCTATTGGGTTTACGAAAATGGGGAATATTTTTTGAAACTTTATATTGAAGAGAGTGATGTTCTCTTTTCGAAATACAAGAGTGGAATATTAGGTAATGGAAAATTAGTTATATGGGGTGAAAAGGATACAACACAGGAAAATGCTACTATCGAAGTTGAAGGGGAAAATGTAGATCCTCTACAAAGTTATCTTCAGCAGAACTTCGATAAATTGGAACTTGATGCAAACAAAATTAAAGGATTTAAGGTTGGAAAAGAAGACGAGAATTATTACTTTAAAATTATTCTTGAAGATTCAGAAAGTGAAACAATTACTCAAGCTATTTACAGTTACTGGGATAAAAGTTTAATTTCATCCTTAGACGGGCAGATATTTATGATAGACGGAAAAGATTTAGGAGAACAAATTCAATATTACAAAGAAATAAAAAGTGTAAAATTTATCGGTCTAACTGACGAAGATTTAGCTAAACTTTATGGATCGGTGATAAAAAACGGTCCGTTAGGAGTATATATGGAAGAAGTTGAAACAATTAGTACGAAGTCAAATTTTACAAAACAGGATTTAAAGAAAGTAATACTAATTAATTTATCTATTTTGACAATATTATCAATTATTTGCTTTTTAAAGTTTAAATTTGATGGTTTGGTTCGAATTCTTTCTATGATATTGTACGGTTTATTATTATTATTATTATTGAAGTTATTGTCTATAAAAATCACATTGGCGGTTGTTATTAGTTTTCTCTTGTGTTTAATAATGCTTTTAATTATATTTACGTTTGACCTTATTGTTAATCATAATGAAAAGAATAAAGGAAATTTAACAGAACTAAATTACTCTATCACTCTTAAGAATAAAGAATTTATTGATCTTTTGAATGAATTTATAATTATGATATCTGTAATTTTCTTAATATTCGGTACATGGCAGTTTAGAAATTTATCGCTTTTTATATTTACAAATATAATAATCATTAATTTATTGTATAGTTTATTTATACCATTTGTTTATCAATTTATATTTAATATAAAAGATGAATATAAAAATATTCAGAAAAAAAAATATTTATAAAGGATTATTTACATTCGGATCAATTTTTTCTATTGTGGTTTTAATTCTTTCACTCGTAAGTATTGTTTACCTAAAAGGGGAAGTATTAATTGGTGTGCAAGGCGGTGAGAACTTTGGTTCTATATTAAACCAAGATCATATTATACGAATGCTAATGTCGTATGCTATGTTTGAAGTTGTTTTCGTTTATATCATAACTAGAAGGATTAAAGAGATTAGATTGAATCAAAAGTTAAAAGCTATTTTAGGTTTATATTTCAGCTTATTGTTTTTTAATTTTACATTCTTATCTTCGTTTCTTGTTATATTAAATTTCCTTGGAAAATTAAAATATAATATATTTATAGGGGATATATATCAGATAATTTTTATATTATTTAACTTTATATTCTTTTTGCTTTTTACTGCATTGAAGAAAATGTTGAAAAAAGAAAAGGATTTTAAAAAAGAGTTGCGTGATTACAAGAGTATTTTTGTAAAAACAGGATTAATTTTATTATCATTATTTATCATATTATTAATGCCTTTGATTTATTTATCCCAATATCAAATAAGGATAAGTTTATTAGTGTTTATAGGATCTTTGATAATAATTTTGTATACATTTATCATCCTAAGTTTTGATCTTATGAAATTATTACAGGAGGAAAAATAATTTCTCTTACGTTTTATTCAATAAAAGATGGTTGTAAAGATAAAACTAAATAAGAAAGAAAAAAAGGAAATAAAAGAGAAGGATAAAACTATATTAGTGCGACCAAGAAATGAAAAATTTAAGAATTTAAAAAAAGGAGACTCTTTAGTTTGTGAGGACTTCAATTTGTTAGTTGTAGATATTAGAAATTATCCAAGAATTACTGATCTTATGAAACTGGAAAATAGAGCTTGGATACCAACTAATGTAGGAGATATAGTTGAAGCTATTAAAGAATATACGGATTTGTATAAAAGTGAAAACGATAACGGGGATGAATTTTTGGCTATTGATTTTGCTATACAGGAGTAATCAAGTATCAGACTTTACTTATTAAACTGAGAACTATGAAACTAAAAACAGCAATAATAACTGGAGCAAGTACTGGGATAGGTAAAGCTATTGCCCAAAAGCTTGCTAAAACCGGGTTTAGAGTTTTATTGATAGCAAGGTCATCCGGTAAATTAAAGCAAATCGTTAAGGAGATAGAATCAGAGGGAGGACAAGCAGAGTATTATAAAGTTGACCTATCTAATGAACAAGATATTAAAGGTTTTCTGAAAGAAGTTGAGAATAATATAAAAGCAGGGAATTATTCTCAGATCGATGCTTTACTGAATATTGCCGGAGTGTGGCATGACAAAAAACAAGTTTTTGCTGGTACTGACTTTGAGAAATTTGATGATAATGTCATTAAAAATACTTATGCTGTAGGATTTACCGCACCTACACTTCTTGCGCATGGTTTAATCCCGTTTATGAAAAAAGCCTGTCACATAATCAATATTTCTGGTACTTTTGAAAATGGAGCAAAAGGATGGCTTCCTTATTATGCTTCAAAAAAAGGTCTTGAGGAATTAACCTATGGATTAGGTGAAGAATTAAAACACAAGGGTATATGTGTAAATGGTATCTCGCCTTCTGATACTGCTACTGAGGAATACTCAAAATGGTTTCCAGATTGTATAGAAGATGCTATTGATCCGAAAGAAATTGCTAAGTTGGTTGTAGATATTATATCCTCTAATAAAACTGGAACAATTCAAGTTATTAAAAAATATGACTATAGCAAAGAGGATGTACAGTTTGTTAAGCATGCGATTGTTTTGGCAAAAAAATCACTTAAAAAAGGGATGTTCCCATCTGGAGCATTATTAGTTTGTAATGGAAAGATCATTTCAGAACATTTAGCTACACCTTACCCTAAAAGCAATCTTCATAGTGATTCAAAATGTATAGATGAAGCTATGAATATTTTGAATAAACCATTAAATCAATGTACACTATATTCTTCTATGGAACCTTGTTTAATGTGTTTATCACGAGCATATTGGTCTGGTCTGAAACGAATTGTATTTGCAACAAAAAAGGAAAGTCTTCCATATGTTTTATGTTATGAAAGTAATCTAAATAATTATTCTTTATTAGAGAAGTTTAATTCAAAAATTGAAATGATTCATATAAAAGAGCTAGAAAGTGAAATCTTGCCATTATTTGAACAGTGGCAAAAAGTGATGCTATGATTGGACAGATTATTTATGTTGATGGATGTTGTACTTTGAAATAATATCGGGGATTGACGTCCTTCGATAAGCTCAGAGCGGATAGTTTTAATATGGAAAGATAGTTTAGGATAAGTAAGTACTGAGCCTGGTCGAAGTACGGGGGTGTAGTTCTCTTCGGCCAGCTCAGAGAGAGTAGTTTTTATATATAAAAAGTATTTTAGAATAAGTAAGTACAGAGCGAAGTTGAAGTACGGGGTGTAGTTCTCTTCGGTAAATTCAGAGCGGGTAGTTTTTATATTTAAGGTAGTTTATAAATAAGTCAGTGCTGAGTGAAATCGAAGTACGGGGTGTAGTTCAGATGGCTAGAACGCTGTCATGGGGTGGCAGAGGTCGCCCGTTCAAATCGGGTCACCCCGATTTTAAAAGAAGATAAGCATGCTTGTCCCGCATAGCGGGAGGGTGCGTGCTTGTCCTACGAAGTCTCGTAGTATGGTACCCAACGAAGCTTTAGCGTAGTTGGGTCACTAGTTTCCCGATTCGATAAACTCATCGGGATTAATTCTATCTAAGATATTTACTACGTTTTATTTGTAAATATCTTGATATCATTGAACAAATCTGGTATCCCCGATTTTAGAAACTAGGGGTGCGTACTTGTTCTTAGAAGTTGGGTCACCAGTTTCCGACTCCGCTCTTCTAAAACTTTGAGCTTCGTCAAGGTAGAAAAATTTGATATCCCCGACAAATCAGACTTAAATATCGTAAAATACATGATATATTAGTCATATTACTATGATAAATACTATTTACCACTTATAGACTTTTAGATAAATTCAATACAATCTTTGTTATGTATGCGATTTCTTAATATTCAAATCCGAATACATCTTTTACCTTGGTTATTCTATAAGTATGGAAAGAATAGAACTTTTGGTGTATAATTAGTTACCTGAGAAATCAGTCCGCATTTTTAATGTTTCTTTGAATGCGGTGGCTCTATTGTATTATAGAGTTAGATTAGATTTTTACTCAGGTAAATCGTTCGCAGGACCGACTTACTGAGTTGGTCCTGCTTTTTTTATATAGTGGTGAGGATACCATGGAACAAAAGGTTAAAAAATTTATCTTCCTGCTTTCTTTCCAGGATAAGAAAGCTCAACTAGTCAATACGTTGAGAAGTATTACCAAAAATCCTACCTTTGCAGATATTAAACCTCTTATTGATTTACCCCAAATCAGCAATGAAGAAATCTTCGACGAAATATTTTTGAATAAAGTATGTCGAAATTACGAAATAATTAAGTATATAGTTTCCAAGAAACTTCCTTTTACAACTAATCAGTTGAAAACTATCTCTAAGACTAGATTTGTTCAGAATGATAAACGGCTAAGAGAGAAATTCGAGAAGATCAATAACTTTAAAGTAGAAGATAAGAGGTATTCAATTAATAAATTAAACAAGCTTACGAGAGAAAGGCGTCTTGCTATTTCTGATACTCCAGTTAATCGGACTATAAAAATTGGAGTTAATATCCATAAGGTTGATATCCAAAGTAAACACTGGTTAGATGAGTATCTAAACGAATGGGAGTGTCTTAGAAAGCGTGTCCTCGAGGATATTTATAACATTTTTAAAAGTAACGAAACAGAGATTTTGGTTAGAGCGTGTGATGTAAGCTATTCAGAAAAACATATAGAAAGTAAATTGAACTTTTCGAAAGAGGCATTAAAAGAAGGAGATGCTGTAAAAACGTTTCCTATTCGGGGTTCTAACCAACTGAAATATAAGCTGTATAGAATTTCTTATAAAAATAAAAAAGGAGATAAAAAGGAGAGGATAGAATATGTTGCAGATAATGGAGTCAACTGCTTGAAGTTAAAAAAGGAAGAAGGAGGATTCAGGATAAGTAAATTTTCTAGCCAAGATTTATATAACAACCTTATTTCACCTAAGTACTTCTCTATTAAACCTTCCAAAAAGTATAGTAGTAAATTTTACCGGGGTTTGAAGGTAAGTGAGTTAACCAAAAATATTAATTCGAATTCAGTAAGAGAAACTTTAGGTGCTTCTGTTGCTTCCACAGTATGTAGCTTTATTGATAAATACTACAATTCCATTGGTGAGATTAATTCAAAGCATAAACTAAATAAAAAAACTTTTATCAAGAATTATCAATACGTCACTAAGAATGTATTTGACTATCCAGATAAGCCTAAGCAGAACAACACTGAGGTAACAAGGTACAATGCTTTTATTACGACCTACAATCAGTATATCAACGAAAATGTTTGGCAAAAATCAGATGATAAAGACATAAAAGAAAAAGTTAAAAAACTTCAAATAATCAAAGATATCCCATCTTTCCCAATAATAGAAAAACAAGAGACAAGAGACTATGAAAAAATCCTAAGGGAGATGATTGACACTTATAAAAACGTGAAAAGTCATGTAGATAAGATAGATTTTTCAAAGATTGACCAAATAGATTTAGCTGATTGGTTAGGTAGGAAAAGTGCACGGGCAGGAAGAGAAATTAAATATTTCTTTGATAAAACCGAAAAGAAGAAGAATTTGACCCGGAATGACTACAAACAACTAGCTATTTCCAGTAAAGACTCGATAGAGATCTGGAAAGAGCTCGTTATCTTCTTAGACAGTAAGATAAAACAGATTAAAATTGATTTGAGCACACCGAAAAAAGCGCGAATAGTTGGAGATTTATATGCGCAATATGTATCTATCGCCTCTGAGTTGTTGTACGATAAATCAACCGCTGAATATGCAGACTTTAGAATCAGATTCAATACACTTACTGCTCTACTCAAGGCAAATCCATTTGAAGAACTAAAGCAGGAGAAAAGCGAGATTAGTTTTTCAGGGTTTTCAAGTGATGGAATACGACTAAAAAAGGGATTCGCATTATGTTTTAAGGAGTCTAAAGGAAAATTACAATTTTATGTGCTATTTAATCTTAAACAAGATATAAAGTTAGCGTTTTCTAATGAAGGTGAATTCAAGGCAATAGCTTATATCGGTTCAGGTGAAAAACAAACTGCGGTTATTAAACCATTGAGCTATGAACAGAAAGAAGGGACTTGCTTATTACCTTTGGCATTTGGAAAGAGAATCGGCAGAAAATATTTCTACAATAATTCAATTAAATCAGATACTAATTCATTAAAGTACTTAGAGAGTTTATTGGTGAAATTTTCAAATGTAAGAATTGTTAAAGAAATTGTCAATACTAGTAAGGGCAAACAGGCAAGATACTACTGTGCAATTGCCTTAGAGAAAAAATTTCCTAGATTTATACGAAACAAGGATTCTCTTAAAAACGTTAAATCGGTTATTGGTATTGACATGGGAGAAAAGATACCTGCGGTGGCAGCTTTGATCGATTCAAAGACCAATAAAATTAAAAGCGTATGGGATCTAAGGGCAGATATGAACGAAAAGCTGAGAAGCATACAAAATAGAAAAGATGAAGCACAACGGAGAATGGGAATAATCCCGCCTAATTTAAACACTAGAATTAAAAACTTTACTCAAAAACTTTTAGAGGATGTAGCTATTCAATCGTTAGAATTATCCATTAGAAATACTGCAATTATAGCTACAGAAGACCTTTCTAGGGGTTTCGGGAGAGGCGCGAGCAAAGGGACTTATGTTTGGATGAGGCAGTATACAAAGTTAAATGATATATTAGCAAGCAAGGCTAAAGAGCTTGGAATTACAAATTTAAAAAACGAAAAAGACTATAGTAATAAGGGAAAAACGTATATTTATTCTCCAAGGGGCTATTTGGTAAAGGTCCCTGCTAGTTATACTTCCAAGACATCAATTCAAACAGGTTTTATTTTAAGAAGTCCAAATAAGTTCACAATCGAAGAAGATGATATTTGCAACTTATCAAAATTGAATATAAGGGACAAGGAATTGGGAGTGAAGATCAATTTTGACCTAGATACAAAAACTCTGGATATTGCTTGGCGTGAGGGACATACAATCAAACCATTTTCTGGGAAGGCTAGAGAATTAGGAAAATTTTATGACGAGGTCGTTACAAAAGAAAGATTTGAAAAACTTATGAATAACATTTTTAATAATAGAAAAAGTAATTCCAAGGAACGCAAAGAGCAAATTAAAAAATTTGTATACAATTTACTAAATCCGAGAAGAGAACAAGCAGTTTATACCGATATATTAACAAGAAAGAGTGTAAATGCCGATGCACAGGGGGCAATAAATGTTGCCAGAAGCTATTTATTTTCCCTTAGTAAAGAATATGCAGACTACAAAAAGATTAAAGACAAAGGGAAAAAAGATCAAAGTTCCAAAAGCGGGTTTGGGTTTCTAAAGGCATGGCAAAACTGGTATACCAACAATTTAACAATCCTACCAAACTTTTTATATATTAATAGTAATGATCAAGCTCAGGCAGCTTAACCTAGAAATGCTGCCCATAGCTTTTATTGCAGAATATAAATACTGCCAAAGAGCTGCTTTTTACTTTCTTACCGGAGCTGAAAACGGTGAAGAAGAAAACTCATTTATACAATCGGGTAGAACTGTTCATCTTAACGTTGATATCAGTGGCAAACATTACCGTACCGGGTTTGAAGAGGCTAAAAGTGTTCGCCTTTTGAATTATCAGTATGGACTTATAGGCAAAACTGATTTGATAAGAGAGTATAGTAATGATCTTATTCCAGTTGAGTACAAATCAGGTGCATTTAAGCGTTTACGGTTCCACAAGTTCCAGCTATTGCTTCAAGCGTTATGTTTACAAAAACAGTATCATAAACGAATAAAGAAAGGATTTGTTTACTTTTACCAAGTCAATAAGCTATGCAAATATGTTCTCAGTAAAGAGGATTATTCTCAAACAATAAAAATATTGAAAGAGTTAAGAAAAAAATTATTAAAAGGCGATATATCACTGTTTCTTAAAGTTAATCTTCCAAACTGTATCCATTGCTCATTTTATGATATTTGTATACCTTTTTTAATATGAGCTACTTATCAGATAAAAAAACTTTATATTTATTTAGTAAAAGTTATTCTCTACAACTAAAGAACAGGAAATTGGTAATCTTTAAACATGATGAAAAAATTGACGAGATTCCTTTTTTCTATTTAACTACTATTGTTGCAAATCACAACTGTAAGATAGACCCAAAAATTTTAAGATATGCAACAAAGAACAAGATATCTCTTATTTTCATAGATGGCAATTTCAATTTCATTGCATCAATTAAGCACCCAGAATCGAAAAATATCTTCCTAAGAAGGCTTCAATATGAAAAGTTCGCAAATCCAATTTTTGCTCTAGGAACTGCGAAAAAGATTGTAGTAACTAAGCTAATCAATTGTGCAAGAACAATCAGGCAGGATAGATCAGATTTACATCAATGGATACATTCAATACAAGAGGCGACAACTATAGATAACTTACGGGGGTTGGAGGGAAGTTATGCCAATTTATACTTTACAAATTTCGGGGAACAGATAAAATGTAAAGATTTTAAATGGTTCGGTAGATTTAAACACCCGGCGATTGGTGAAATTAATTCTCTACTCTCTTGGGGTTACACTTTATTAGAAATAGAAATTCAAACTTTTTGCGAGATAATCGGACTTGATCCCTATCAAGGATTTATGCATACAAATTATTATGGTAGACCTTCACTAGTATGTGATCTTATGGAGGAATATAGACCTTGGGTTGTTGATCGATTTGTATTAAATCTAATTAATCTAAAACAGATCAAAAGAGAACACTTTAGAGAAGTTAACGGGCTCAAAAGACTTAATACTCAAGGTTATAAAATTTTTCAAAAGGCTTGGCTTGGAAGAATTAAAGGTATAAAGAAATATCAGATTATTTATAAAACTAAGTTATCTATAAGGGGAGTAATCGAGATGCAAATACGGCTTTTATCAAAATCACTAACAGATGAATATACTTATCAACCATTTATACAATGATCAGGTGCACTATTTGTTATGACATTTCGGAAACAAGTAAACGTACTAAGTTGTCGAAAATTCTTGAAGAATTTGGAGAGAGAATACAGTATTCAGTATTTGAATTCAATTTAACCAAAGCCCAACATGTACGATTGATAAAGACATTAAAAGCGAAAGGTTTTTTAGAGAAGAATAAAAAGAGCACTCAAGATAGGATCACCTTTTACTATTTTGACGAGTTTACTGAGAAGAAAATTTTTAGAATCGGGAAAAAGCCAATGATTGACCGAGAGAGATTACTATACCTTTAAAACCTTAGTCTGTGGATTGTTTGACTATCCTAAAAGGACATAAAATCCATTTATAGCGGTAATTTTAAGCTCTTTAACAAATCTTTACTTTTCTTATAGAAATACCCTTTTGTCATGGCATTTCCTAAAAAGTCTTTAAAAGTGTTATAATGGCTTTACCTGTGAAAAGGTTAATAAATTGGTAAAATTCACGGTCAGAACGATTTACCTGAGTCAGAACTAAATCAAAGTATTGGAGAAAGTATAAGTCCTTCGGCTTCACAGTCAGAACGATTTACCTGAGTCAGAACTAAATCAAAGTTGGGTAGAAAAGGACTATAAGGGCGAATTAGTCAGAACGATTTACCTGAGTCAGAACTAAATCAAAGTGCTTCTGGATTGACAGCTAAACTTCAATATTCTGTCAGAACGATTTACCTGAGTCAGAACTAAATCAAAGTGTTGGCACTGGGATTTATTGTAGAAGATTGAAGTCAGAACGATTTACCTGAGTCAGAACTAAATCAAAGCATGGCTTCTATGATGATTTGAGTCAAGTATTACCGTCAGAACGATTTACCTGAGTCAGAACTAAATCAAAGTCAAGTTGATTCAATAGGTGGATTTTGGTTTATTCCGTCAGAACGATTTACCTGAGTCAGAACTAAATCAAAGCTGATATCTCAAATTCAACCTCATTCGCTGTTGCGTCAGAACGATTTACCTGAGTCAGAACTAAATCAAAGTACATTCCCTCTTCGTATTTATCAGCCATTTTAGTCAGAACGATTTACCTGAGTCAGAACTAAATCAAAGAGTACCCTCATAACTTTTTCTCTTGTCATTTTTGTCAGAACGATTTACCTGAGTCAGAACTAAATCAAAGATTAAGCCATTAGTACCCTATAAAAGTGGTATAGTCAGAACGATTTACCTGAGTCAGAACTAAATCAAAGTTCTGCTAGTAGTGTTGATTCGATAGGTGCTAATGTCAGAACGATTTACCTGAGTCAGAACTAAATCAAAGTAGAGGATTAAGTGCGGCTGGTTCTACTTGGATGTCAGAACGATTTACCTGAGTCAGAACTAAATCAAAGTAATTAATGGATAGATTTGATAACTAATTAACTTCAAATTATACTGATAAACTGCTACTATACTTATTAGATTATCTTTTTCTTAGATAACTTATGAAACTATTTTTAGCATCGGAAGCAAAACATCCTGAAAGCGTAAAGAAATTTAAACAGTTTATTGGCAAGGATTTACTAAATAAGAAAATCCTTTATATACCAACAGCTGCTAACGGCGAGTACTACGGTTCATGGAAGGGTGGAGAAACTGTAAGAGTTGTACAAGAATTGTCAAATTATGTTGACATTTTACAGCTGGAAGATTTTTATTTTACTGATATAAAAAAAAGGATTAAAAATTCTGAAATCATATTTATAGCAGGAGGGATGAGCGGGTATCTTCTTTACTGGATCAAAAGGACTGGTTTTGACAAGATGCTTATTGAAGCTTTGAATAAAGGAGTTATTTATTTTGGAACAAGTGCTGGAAGTATGATTTGTTCAAAAACTCAGGAATCATCTGAATGGCTGATTGGTGATGAAGAACCTGGAGCTTCTTTAATCCCAGGATTAGGATTAATTGATTTTGAGATATACCCGCACTATGAAGATGAATTATATTCTCAGATTGAAAAGAAATGGAAAAAGGGGAAATTATATCTTTTAAAGAATGGCGAGGTCATTACCATTACAGATGGGAAAGTTGAAGTACTTGGGGAGGAAAGAATATTGGAGAAGTAGTTATATCAAATTAACTAAATAATCTAATTAACAACTTTAGTATTTTTTATATAATTTCAATATGGAAATAGAATTATCATCAAGTTCTGGAGATACAAAAATAATAATTAATTTATTGGATTGGCAATATCCCAAAGTTCGATCGGGTTCTGATTCTGAATGGTTATTTGCTGATTTATCCTTTAGAAGTCCCATGTTTTCTGCTCAAATTAAAAACAATCCCTTTATGCAATTTTCAGAATTGAGTAATTTAGCAAAGGGAATTAATAATATATTATCTAGAAATAGGGGAAAATTATCTTTTTCTACTCTGGAGCCGTATTTTAAAATATCATTAGAATTAATGCGAAATGGAAGTATTTTAATTTTAGGAACAATATCTGATTTAGATAGGAAATCTGGCCATCTTGACTTTACTTTTTCATCTGATCAATCTTGTTTAAATTTATTCATTAAATCTTTAGAAATAGAGTTAAAAAGATTGAAGAGAAAGTAATTTACACCTAAATTCTATTTGGGATACAAGAAAAGTTATATTCTCAGATTGAAAAGAAATGGAAAAAGGGGAAATTATATCTTTTAAAAAATGGTGAGGTCATTACCGTCATTGATGGAAAAGTTGAAGTGCTTGGAGAGGAAAGAATTATTGAGAAGTAGATTGATAATGAGTATTCTGTATTAAATTCAATTATAAACTACTATAATTTTAAAAAATCCTTCTCTTAAAAGTTTAAAGTATGATAAAGTAAGATCTTGTATGAAAGACATTAATGTTACGTATCAAAGGAGAATAGGAAAATGTAAGGTTTCTTTTCTGGATCTTTCTTCATGTGCAGGGATACAGGTTAATGTTATTAAAAATGTTCTTAGAAACGAATCACTTCTTAATAAATTTGGATATAAAAAAATTATTGACTTACCCAATATTATAAATATTAGATCTCTCTATGAAAAAACTATAGCTTTTTATGAAAAGTCTGATTTTAGGGAAAGAAGAACTTATTGGACTGAAGATGTTATTATTCCAATACTCCTTTCGATAAATGATTTAGATAGTGAGGGTTTAAATGGATACTTTAATCAAAAGTTTGGATTTTCTTTTCCAAAAGAATTTTGTGTAGTTACCTTATATTATGGATGTGGAAGTTTTGTATTCGGATCAGATAGATCATATACACAATATAATCGATATACTCAAGGTAAGCCAGGAATTTGTTTAAAAATGGAATTATGTAAACCAGTCAGAGAATTACAAAAAAGACTTTTTTTATCTAGATCTCGTCGTGTCGTAATTCATGAACTTTGCCATTTGGTTACTATAGATATAAGAGCTAATACTGTATTAGATGAAAGAGACGAGGTACTTTTTCGTGTTTCCAATTTTAATACTGAGGAGACAATAGAACGAAAAACTGCAAAAGAGTGTCTTATGGATCTAATGACTAGTAATTTAATGGCTGATTTACCGAGTTTGAGTTTAGGTACTGTTACAAATCCATTATATATGAAAAATGATAGATCCGTTATTCAATCTGTTAATCAAATATATGAGGATAATAGAGGAAATGTTCCTTTAATTATTGATAAGATTGGAAAATTATTTTCATAAAAGATATTAAAGAAGCAGATTATTCTATAGTTTCTTACTGTTGGGGATAGAATAGGGTAGTTTCTTATATACCAGCTTTCTTTTTCCAATTATTATAAAGAGTTTGATCTCCAAGGTATTGTATAAGCTCCTCTAGTTTTTTGCTTGCGAGTCTTTTATAAATAATTTCTTTAGCAAGTTTTGTACCGTGTGTGAAATCTTTAACTTTACCCATGACATACAGTGATGCGGAAGCATTAGCAAGTACAATATCTCTCTTGGCACCAATTTCTTTTCCATATAGAATTCGCAGAAAGTCAATAATATTACGCACTCTTCCACCAGTTCTAATTTCGTTTATTTCCGAAGTTTTTAAATTAAAATCATCAGGACTTACTGTATACTTTTTTACGCGTGTTTGTGTTTGTTCTATGATTATAGTCTTTCCTACATTTGATGCTTCAGGTATACCGCCTACACCATGTAAAATTAATGTCCGCTCATTACCGAGTTTAATGAACAATTCTGCAAGAATCTCCAAATATTTTTCCGAGTAACATCCATATATCCGTTTTTTTAAACGTGTTGGTGAATAAGCAAAAGCTGCAAGATGAAAGGGCGATCTAATATGCAATTTATTCTCGACGAAAACTTTTCGAGATAAATCAGATCTATTTTTCAATTTTGGGCTCAATGCAGAGATAAAGTATGGACAAATGCCTACTTCTTCGAGTGTTTTTTCAACTTGTTTTTTACTAAGTTTAAGATTGTCAACTCCATAAGCTCTAAAGATATCACCACTACCAGTAGGACTAGTTATTGCGTACCCTGCTTGTTTTGCAACTGTTACTCCAACTGCAGCAACAATAAATGATGCAGCTGTACTTACATTTATTGTTTTTATTTTACCACCGCCTGTTCCTGCTAAATCTGTTATATTATCAGACGGTACTTTAGGATTTATCTTTTCTCCAAGTAATTTAGTAGTATTACAAAATCCAATGAGTTCATCTACTGTCTCTCCTTTTGCATGTATAGCGGATATTAAAGCAGTTAAGTAATAACCCTTATGATCGTACGTGAAAATTGAGGAGAAAACTTTTTCTGATTCCTTAATAGTCAAATCCTCGCCATCAACAACTTTAGCTATTAATTCTATAGTTGAATTAATATTTCTTATCATACATATACGAATTTAATGTATTCTTTGAAATTATATTGTTAGTGAGTTATAATTGCTTATAAATTATACATACCTATGTATGAAAATCTTCCTAACAGTTTCTCGAACTGGAATAAAAAAATATTTAAAAGATTATCAAAAAGTTCTCGATGAACTTAAACGAAACAAAGTTCAGGTATTTGCTACGTTTGTAAAGGAATATGCAGAACAACTTAAGACTTTTAGGAAATATGCAAGATCAAAAAAGCAAAAACAGTTTGCTAATGACATTGCCATTAGAAGAGCGATTATTAATTCGGATGCAGTGGTAATAGAAGCAAGTTATCCTAGCTTTAGACTTGGATTTGAAACATTTTATTCACTTACTATGCAAAAACCAGTATTAGTTTTATCAAAAAATAGAAATTATGCAGGATTGATAGATCAACCCCATTTTTTTGGAGCGAAATATACAGATTTTACTTTGACTGATGAGATAGATAAATTTTTAAAGCATGTTAAACATTATAAACTGCGCGGTAGGTTTAATCTTTTCATTTCTGAAATGCATAGAGAACACTTAGAGAAATCAGCAAAACATTTTGGAGTTTCAATGTCGGATTATATTCGCAAACTTATAGAGGAAGATGTTGATAGATAGAAATAAATTTATTTGAATATATTGTCGTTCTGGAATTCCTATCTTTAGACAATTAAAATTAAAAATAATTCCAAATAGTTTTCCAAATGTTATATTGAATTTGGGGATTAGTATGCGAAGCGGGATGAAAGTCGGGTATTATAAATATATTATTTGACTTTATTACCTGATTATTTAAATATGAAATAGTGTCACTTATATTTACTGGATATTTTGCTAAACCGAAAATTATTCTAATCATTGTCCATGCAGTTCCACCAAGAGGTATAATTATTTTAGGCTGAACAATATCTATCTGTCTCTTTAAATATGGTAAGGAAACTTTCATTCCAAATTTTTCGTCATAAAATTCATTGCCTCTAAAATGATTACCTTGTCGGGTAAACATAACTGCTATTGTAAAAATAAATTCGTTCCAAATATCATTTGTAATTCTCTTATGGTAATGTTCTTTATATTTAGACTCTATGGTGTTAATGATAAACCTTTCTGTTCTTGAAGAGAAAGTTTTAAAAAGATATTTATCATAATTGAAATTGGATTTGTCTTTTTCTTTTTTATATATTGTTATATATGGTAGAAGTGCTTTATATGGTCCCCAATCTTGCCCAATAACCATGATTTTTGCGTTAACCCTTCTTTTCCAATCAAACCATTTGTTTGGTATGAAATCGTGTAATTCATATTGGTTTATAAATCCTATATTGATCTCTTTTCCTTTTCGCTTCTTAATATTTACAGTTACATTATCATCATTTGCTAAGTCCTTCCAAAGTTCTCGTATTAAATTAATCTTGTATTTTGTATTCATGATTAGTTTAGTTTATATAAATTTGTATGAAATGACCATTCTTCAAGCTCATTAATATGTTGTAACACTTTTTCAAGAAAAAGATAAAATCTGTTTGCTATCCTATTGGCAAGTAAGTAACTAGTCCTATCACGCTTATTGGTGAGACTCAAATATCAGAAAGTGCATGCTACGTAGGCATTCTTTCTGTTTAATCCTGTAATAGTGTCATGAATTATTCAATTTCTCCAGGTATGTACAATCCTATTAAAATTATCAGATTCATGAAAATTTAACTCAATCCAGTTGCTTTAGAAGTTTTTAAGTTATATTATATTTATCAAGATAAGTACAGTGTCTTTAAATATGATTACTTAAATTATTTTTTTGAAGAAATGAAAAAGCAAATTTTGTTTTGTGTGATTGGGGTCATTTTATGTTTTATTTTGCTCTTTAGTGTAATAGGATTTTTGTTAATACGTAACAGTCAAAGTAATTTTGAATATTATTCCGATGGACTTACTGTAATAGAAAAATACTCAAAGAGTAACGTTAGTCCCCAATTTACGCTATTTATTGAACCTCAAGAAAACAACTTATATCCTGAAGTACGTATAGTCTGTGGACATGAAGAGGAGAATATGAGTATGCCGAATATTAACGGAATAACGATTGATAATCATTGTATCATCGATAATTCTTATGGAAGTGTCCGTTCTCATATACTTTTTTCTGATGGGAGCATGATAAGTATGGGAGAAAATGCTGTTGTTCAGGTGAATATATCTGGAAATGAGACTGATATTATTCAAATTGATGGAGAGTCATATTATCGAATAGCTTCCCAAACAGACGTTGAAGTGAAGACCGAAGATAATGATATTGAAACGAAATATTATATCGATATTGCCGATTATAGATTTGAAGCTACTGGTACGGCAATTGCTGCGAACTTCAATAAAAGTGATAGGAGTATTATAGTTCATTTGCCTGATGGAACAGTAAGATATTATCCTAGCAAGAATCTTTGGGCAAAGGAGAATAAAATAGATTTGTGCCGATCAAGATACATTATTCCTGCAACTTCGATACAGATTCCAGTATGCAAGATTACCAAATCATATGATCAAAGTTCTTCAAAGAATTTAAATACCCTTGAATATTTTAAATACAGAGCTGATGGTTCTATGCAAACCGAAATAAAGAAGGTAAATGATATAGGAGAACTTCAATCTACTATGTCGGCCTTTTTAATGATTTCAAGCGTAGGAGATGCCCTTATTTTAAGCAAAATGGATAGAGCAGAAACTTTTATTAGACAATTCTTATTGGATAATGCATTGAATAATTGCAACGTTTCTTATCAAGAAAAGAAAGATTGGATGGAAGGAAAGACTAAGGTAGAAACTGATAATCAAACGAATGATGATTCGGGAAATAATACAGATTGTTCAGAAATTACGAGTGTTGATTCCTGTTATCACAAGGGGATCGGGATTATGAAATGTCCAGATGGTTGGCTGCAATGCTGGTCTTACTTTTCTAGTGCAGGGTATGGAGAGGGATGCGTTCCAATTGAATGTGTCCCCGAAAATGTTAAATGGGAGGATTAATAATTTTATTATTAGAATCCTTAACTGCTACTGCTCCAATTATTGCTGATACATATTCAAATGCAGAATTTGATTCGAAACAAAGGGCTACAGCAAATTCTTTTATTAATATGTTTGCAACTTTTACCTATGCATTAGGTGTTTTAATCGGTTTGGATTTGATTGGTAAATAAGGTAGTCAAGTTGTTTACACTGGAATTGATGCTCTCTTATTTGGTATTTCTGTATATTTAATAATTCATCTTAAAGAACTAAAATTTACTCCTAGGTAAATTATCCTATATTTTCTTACAGTTCAAGATAGAATAGGAAAGTTTTTATATACCTGCTTTCTTTTTTCAATTATTTAAAAGGGTTTGGTCCCCAAGGTGTTGTATAAGCTTCTCTAGTATTTTTTATGAAATTTCAAATGGGTATTGACTCATTTGGGGAGGTGTGTTAATATTATAATGGGTAGCTACCCATTACGGTTATTTAAATTATTATATTTCGAATATGCCAAACAAAAATGGTACAGGTCCACTAGGTCAAGGACCAATTACAGGACGAGGCAGAGGAGTTGGAAGAGGTATGGGAAGAGGACTTCGAGCAGCTGGTAGTGGACTAGGAGGAACTAAAGAATGTATCTGCCCGAAATGCGGATACAAAGAGCCTCATGTAAGAGGAGTTCCTTGTTCCGAAAAAAAGTGTCCTGAGTGCGAAACACCGATGAGAGGAGCTTTTTGTTCCTAAAAGATCGGATATGAGGTAGTATTAAGTGATTAATACTACCTCATAGTTTATTTTTTAAATATGTATCTATGCGACAAAGATGCAGAAGGCGATTGGGATTTCGTTTTAATGAAATATACTTTAAACCTCGCGGTGTTCCTTTAAGAGAATTAACCGAAATAAGAATTACAGACGAAGAACTTGAAACAATCAGATTAAGGTATCTAAAAAAAATGGATCAAGTAGATGCAGCAAAGAAAATGGGTATATCTCAAAGTCAATATCAGCGCGATTTAACTTCAGTGCTTGAGAAAATAACAAAAGCGTTAATCGAAGGGTATGCGATAAATATTGCAAGAACTCAGTAATTTTTTGTATTTCAATCTTGACTGAAGTGTTTATTTGTTGTATGTTTCAATATACATTGAAATGTATTTTAATGTTAATTTATTGAACAATATTACGACAAAAAAAATTGAAGATTTACAAAAGCTTTTAGTACTAAATCGTATCCGAATTCTTGAAATTTTATACAAGAAAGATACATGCGTCTGCAAAATGGTTGAAAAACTTAAATTAAAACATAATCTCATCTCCCATCACTTAAAAATACTTTCTGGTATGGGGTATTTAGAAAGCACTAGAAACGGTCAGCATATTGTTTATAAACTTGTTAAAGCAAAAAAAGAAATTGTAACTGGGATATTTAATTTAATAAAATAAAAAGATGAAGTTATCAATACTTGTAAACAACAATACAATTATCGATAGATATTTTTTAGGAGAACCGGGATTGTCTATATTAATAGAGGATACTTATGGAAAAGTGTTATTTGATACAGGATATTCAGATGCTTTTTTAATCAACGCTGGGAAATTAAACATAAGCCTGCTTGATCTTAAATATGTCGTTATTTCTCACGGTCATTTTGACCATACTTGGGGTTTAGCCTCGTTAATAAGATTATACACAGAAGCGCGGATAGAAAATATTACTTTTAACAAGCCGATACTTATCGCTCATCCTTACGCATTTAAGACGAAATCTTTTGACCCTCTTGCGCAGATTGGAAGTATAATAGCAATAGAGGATTTAAAAGCGCAATTTAAAGTAAAATTTACAAAAGAACCTTTCTGGCTGACAAAAAATTTAGTTTTTTTGGGAGAAATTCCAAGAGTCAACAAATTTGAGAATAAAATCCCAGTAGGTTTTACAGAAATTGATGGCAGAAAAGAGGATTTTTTACTAGACGATTCAGCTTTGGTTTATAAATCTTCAAAGGGGATTGTTATCGTTACAGGTTGTTCTCATGCGGGAATCTGCAATATTGTTGAATATGCAAAAGAAATAACGAAAGACAGCCATATTTTAGACATTATCGGCGGGTTTCATTTATTAAATGCGGATAATATTTTAATGTCAGAAACACTCAAGTATTTAAAGTTGCAGAAAATAAAACAGATGCATCCATGTCATTGTACTGATCTTAAGGCGAAAATTGAATTATCAGCAATTAGCAATATTGGCGAGGTAGGGAGCGGTTTATCTATGAAATATTAATTTAATTTTAATTATTATAAAAATAACATGAGCAAAAAACTGCCAATCGTTTTGGGAGTATTGATCGGAATTGGAATACTCCTGACAGCGGAATATTTCGCAGTCAAACAATACGTCTGTCCTAAAACAGAAGAGGAAGAAGCAGTTCAAGAAGAGAATAATATACCAAAAGCTATGATGCTTCTCATTGAATTTAGAAATACTGATGGACTGGTAAATATGGTTAACGATATGAAAGAAAGAAATGTAAAAGGAATACTGATGGTAAATGGAGATTTTGTAGATAAAAACGCTGATGCAATAAAAGAAGTTCTTGAAACAGGAGTTATTGAAATTGCGGCATCGTATGATCCAAAACCTTACTGGGAAATGACTTATGATGAACAGTATGAAACTATTACAGATATGATAGCAAAGATTGAAAAGGCACTTGATATCGAGGTTCGCATAATAAGTTCGAGGTATATGGCGTCAGATGAGAATACTGTAAAGATTGCAGATAAGTTAGGCATAGAATATATTACTGCGCGGGGGACAACAGAGCTTGCAACTACTGTTTATAAGCCCGAAGAATATAATGTAAAGATTATATCTGTATCAAATATAGATACACCCGAATTTAAATATGGATCTTTTTGCGATTATAGTTATTACGAAAGATCCGGAAGTCCTGAAGATATGACTTCTGATTTTGAGAGGGCTATTCAAAACAACAAATTTATAGGAGTCTCCCATACATATATTGGAGGGTATAAGGCCCGATGGAATGATATGTGGCATAATTTTTGGGATAATTATGAAGTCGATTGGGTCGATCTTGATACTCTTGGAACTGTAGATAAAGTAATGCCTATGTGGCAGATTCCGATAAATAAAAATGCCCCATATACACCTGAGAAAATAAGACCTGCAATTCCGTATGATGAAGAAGAAAACATCACAAATCCCTGCAAAGTCGATGATTTGAATGATACTGATTCAAGCCTAAGTAGTGATGCTGAAATTGAAGATAATACAGTTGTTATCTTCCATAACGGGAAAGGTCCTATGTGTCTTGATACTATTGATTTCTTTAAAACTAATAATATTAGTTATGAAGAACATTTGAATACTGAAATAGATTTTTATAAACTATTAAATCCCTATAAAGCCAAATATCCAACAAGTGAAGGTGTTTCTAGTAGTTATGAATATTACCCATTCATATTTGCTAAAGGTAGAGCGTTTTCAGGATTTAACGATGAGATAAAAAATGAAATAGAGTTAATAATTAAAGTAGATTAAAGATTTAAAGATTATTCTATGAGAAGAGGAGTTTTAGAAATTACACAACAAGAAATGAATTTACTTATTAGTGCTATAGATTGGAGGTTCTTGTCTAAAGTGATATCTGATAAACTTAAAAATGTTTATATAAAACTTCAATCGTTTATTTATTCTTTACGTAATGTTTAAATAATTAAATTATTAAAACATGATTATTAGTAAATTAAGAAAAATAATGTCACCAACATATTTGTTAATATTTTTAATATTGTCGATTGTTTTTCATTTAATTGTGCCAATTAAATCAGTTATTGTAAAACCTTATAACTTATTAGGTATAATTTTTATATCAATTGGTATATGGTTTAATATTCAGACTGATAATTTATTTAGAAAAAATGAAACAACGGTTAAACCTGAAGGGGAAACTTCAGTGTTAATTATTTCAGGACCTTTCAAATATTCAAGACATCCGATGTATCTGGGAATGTTGTTAATTACTATAGGAATGGGTATTTTACTTGGGTCAATAGCGTCTTTTTTGCCTTCTTTGTCTTTTTCCCTTGTATTAGAATTCATATTTGTACGATTTGAAGAAGATAAGTTGGAGAAAGTTTTTGGTCAAGAGTATATAAAATATAAAAAGAAGGTAAGAAGTTGGATCTAAAATAGTACTTGTGATATTAAACTAAAGTAATTTGTAAATGATTAAATTTATTAAAATAACAATAATATTTTTACTAATTGGATTTTTGTTTTCTCTTTTTATTTCTGTAGAGTCTTGTCATGCACAAGATGATACTTATAATCAAACTGATTCAATAGAGGACGGTGATTATATAGAGGATGTTAGTACCTCAGAGCAGAATATACCAGAAAGTACTGGGATAAATGGACCTGAATACTTAGAAGGAAAAATAATTGAAATTCTAGAAGAAGGAGAAATTAATTTTCAAGGGCAAAGTCAAAAATACCAAAAGCTAAAAATACTTGTTACGAAAGGCAGTTTTAAGGATAAAGAGATAATCGTTGAAAACGGCTCTTTTCCTACGGCCCAGGTAATTTTGTATCACAAAGGAGATAAGGTAATGATCTCCTATGATAAAGGATTTGATGGCACCGATGTATTTTATGTAACAGATTACATAAGGATAAACGGGGTGGTAATTCTTTTTATCTTGTTTATAATAATTTCCCTGTTAATTGGTTCTAAAAAGGGTCTTTTTTCACTCATCTCTATGGTTGTTTCATTTGTTATCCTTTTTACTTTTGTTCTTCCGCGTATCCAGGGTGGGAGAGACCCTGTTTTAACATCTATTCTTGCTTCAATAGTTATTATTCCTATAACATTTTACTTATCTCACGGTTTTAATAAGAAAACTACTGTGTCTATTTTTGGTACTTTTATAGCTTTAGTGATCACAGGAATTCTCTCAAGTATTTTTGTAAATATCACCCATTTAACTGGTACTTCTTCTGAAGAAGCGATGTTTTTACAGACATTGGGTGGTGTTCAGTATAACTTAAAAGGACTTTTACTAGCAGGAATCATTATCGGCACTTTGGGTGTCATGGATGATGTTACTGTATCACAGACAGCAATAGTTTATCAGCTTCATGATTTAAAGAACAATTTAACCTTCTCTGAACTATTTTTACGATCCATTCAAGTCGGGAAGGATCATATTGCATCAATGATAAATACTTTAATTCTTGTCTATACTGGAGCTTCGCTTCCATTTTTACTTCTTTTTGTAAATAATCCGAGACCCGTTAGTGAACTTATCAATTTTGAATTTATAACTGCAGAAATAGTTAGAACTCTTGTTGGAAGTATTGGTTTAATATTGGCAGTACCAATTACTACCTATTTAGCATGTTTTTTTGTAAAAAGAAAGATTTCTAGCTAATATATATAAATCAAATTTCAGCTAGTTAGTTAATCTGTATTATAGATGGCTAAAATCCATAAATACTATTAATTTATTTATCTCAATTTCTTATAGCTTCAACCGGGCTTACTTTTGCTGCCTGACCTGATGGAACGAGTGATACTATTAGTGTTATTAATAGTATTGCACCGGCGTACATTAGAAGCATTCGCGAGTCAAAACTCAAAAAATCTGCTTTTTGAATTCCACCTGATAACACTAACGTTTTTCCTATAGTTGAATTGATGAATTTTTGAGCAGAATTAACAATTAAATTACTAATAGCATAAACACCTAATATACCAAGTAGTGCACCGGATATAATTGAAATAATTGTGTAAGCAAGAGACTGTAGTATGAAAAGAAGCCTTATATCATTCTTACTTGCACCGATTGCCCTGAAAATTCCTATTTCCTTTCGGCCTTCAGAAACAAACTTAGCCATATTTATGAGAATAAATAAAGCTGTTATTACCATAAATACTATAGAAGCAGCATTGACACCTATATTTAAATATTTTTCAAGCTTATCAAGCTCTTTGTACTGACTATAGTCTTGATAGCTATATCCATTTGAATTTAAATCCGAGACAACCTGTTCTCTATTTGTTATATCGTTTAACTTAATAAGCATAGAATTACTTGCAATAGGCAAACTTTGTGTAAAATCAAAGCTTGTATATTCGCCAGTGATATCATTCGTTGATCGATCCTTCAGGTAAACAAGTCCAGGAATTGTAAATACTGTGCTTGAAGTCGGGTAACCTATACTAATACCACCTGCATTTAATGTATCAACACCTCCAATTGAAATCATATTTGGCAGATCTATTTGTGTTCTGGGACCACCGCCAGGACCTCCTGGACCACCTTCTTCGCCATTTTGCTGGTTCATTTCTTCAGCAAATTTTTCCATCGATTCTCTATTACGCTGATTAGCTTCACCGATTGCTTCGTTTTGTTCTTCAATTTGTTCATTAATTTCAGTATATTGTTCTTCAACCTGGCTTCGCATATCTTTTCTCATACTAGCAAATAGTGCGCTTGTACTATCATTTTCAAGATTAACCCCATCATATGTTAGCCCTATATAAGTTGAATTTCTCTCACTTTCTGGTATTTCTGTTACATTTCTAGCTGTAATTTCATATGATAAATAATCCTGCATTAATTTTTGAACAAATTCAAGAGGCACAAATGTTTTAGTTTTATCTGCTCCTTCAGATATTCCTACTATGACAAATTTATATGTGAGTGGGGTTGATATTTTTTCATAATCCCAATATTGCGAAATAGACGTTCTTCTTGCTTCATTTTCACTATTTAATTCCTCTTCTGTTTTTAAAGTATATGTAAATCCATTTGAAGAAGATTCTTGTTTATAATCGGAAAGGGTAGCTAGCCCTCCAAACTCAATAGTTATTTCTTTGCCAATTAGGTCTTCTCTATCGTAACTAACAGCTCTAACTTTTATCGGGCTTTTTGCAACTGAATTTTCCATTTCGGTCTGATCTTGCCCTCTTGTCATAGTTATTTCTATAGAAGTTTGTCCCTGCCAGTCCTCATAAATTTCTTGAAAATCATTTGCATTTAAAATAATTGGTATAATAGAACCGTCAACATACTGAAAAGATTCATTTGTATATAATTTAGAGTATTCTTTATCAAGTCCAGAAACACTGCTAATATTTACTACCTTTCCTTCAAACAGATCACTTGATTTTATTTCTTCAACCGGAAGTTCTGTGAGTAAACTAGCTTTTTCGATATTTCCAATAGTTGAAATAGCTTCTATGTCTGACTGCGTAAAACCAGATTCTTCTGTATTATCCATTGCTTGTCTTGGAGAAAAATTTGCACTTTCGTTGAGTTCAAGTACTTCATTCTGTCCTTGAATTGGGCTGAATACGCTGTCATGAGCAACTTTAATAAGATTTTGTGCTTCACTTGATCCAAGAACTATAAGTCCAACCATTAAACCAATTGGTATTATTATAAAAAGGGATTTCCCTTTAGCAAACTTAATTTTTTTAAAACCTAATTTTTGAGCTTGAAAAATATTTATCATTATTATTTATATTAAAATTAAATTAATCTTTTGTAATTTTTCCGTCTCTTAAATAAATTTTATTTTTGAATTTCTTACATAGTTCTTTATCATGTGTTATCATAATTACGCTTACACCCCTTTTTGATATATCTTTTTGGAATATTTTCAAGACCTTTTCTGCACTTTCTTTATCTAAATTTGCTGTTGGTTCGTCTGCTAGGATAATTTTTGGATCATTTGCCAAGCTTCTTGCAATGGCTACTCTCTGCATCTCACCACCTGAAAGCTGCCTCGGAAAATAATTTATTCTTTTTTCTAATCCTACTTCTTTTAATAAATTAAGAGCTTTTTCTTTTGATTGTTTAACTTTTGCAAAAATCATAGGAATCATAACGTTTTCATAGGCTCTCAAATATTCCTGAAGGTTGAAAAATTGGAATATAAATCCAATAGTTTTATTTCTAAAGTTTGAAAGCTCTCTATCATTAAGTCTGTTTATTTCTTTTCCATCTATTATAACTTTACCTTTACTAGGCTTATCAAGTCCGCCTATCATATTTAGCAAAGTAGTTTTCCCGCTGCCGGAAGGCCCGATTATTGCAAGATCTTCTCCTTCGTTTAATGAAAAGCTAATATCATCTAGAGCTTTTATATGAGATATACCGTCCTTAAAGGTTTTAGTTACATTTTCAACAATAATTCTTTTAGTATTCATAAAAATAAAATTTAGATTAAATATTGCTTATTGTATCTTAATCATTATGAAACATATGTGAAGTGGAAAGGTGATTTATACACTGATATTCTTTTCAATGCAATATTATTGAAAAAGACTGGGGTTTGGGGGTTTTCTATTGGGTGGACATAATGATTGACTATATGTTTACCCCGCCTTGGCGGGGTTTACCGTCAGCAGTTAGGAAACCCCCAAAACTTTTCCGCCTGCCAAAGTACTTTGTACGGTGGATAGGTTGCTTACTTTTTGCCTGTCATGGCGACATGCCATGGGTTTCAAAAAGTAAGAAAAAGAGGATATTTAGGTATTGAAATTCTTCGTTAGTTGTAAATTTAAATTTGAGAGAACTAACCAAATTTATACTCTTTTTTTACTACCTAAAGGTAGCAATAAAAAATATAAAATCTTACTATTTAAGATTTCTTCCTCTAATTTCTTTTGTACCTTTTTTAGAAAAAGGTACCTAAAAAGCGTGGGAGAATTAACTTCTGACGGCAAACAATCGTTAGAGATATTTACCACCAAATAATTCTCCCACACCCCTCTTTTTCAACCAGAATAAATATATCTAGAACGTTTCATATTATTTTCACCTACAAAACGATATAATTCAGATAATTGTTAAATTCTAGTTATTTAATTATGCGACTGCTTTTAATAGAAGATGATAATGAAATTGCAGGTCCATTAGTAAAAGCTCTTGGTAAAAGAGGCTTTGCTGTTGATCATGCAGATAATGGAAAAGAAGGTAATAAACAAGCTGAATTAAACGAATATGACTGCATAATTCTTGATTTAAATCTTCCTGATCTTGATGGAATAGATATTGCAAAAAATTTACGAAAGAAAGATATTACAACACCGATCCTTATTTTAACTGCACGATCAACACATTCATCACTATTAAATGGGTTTGAGGCAGGAACTGATGATTATCTTGTTAAGCCGTTTGATTTTAAAGAACTAGTATTTCGAATAAATGCTTTAATAAAAAGAAACAGCTATAACAAAAAAGAATTATTAAATATAGGCGATTTAGAATTTAACGTTTCTGAGTTGAAAGTTATGATAAATGGGAAATCAATTAAACTAAATAATAAAGAACTTGGAATACTCGAATATCTTGCGAGAAATCATGGAAGAGTTGTGAGCCAGGAAGAGCTTCTTGAACACGTTTGGGATAAAGAAATTGATACGTTTACTCAAACAGTTAGAACTAATATTAAAACTTTAAGAAAAAAACTTGATCCCGAGAAAAGAATAATTAAGACTATTAAAGGTAAAGGATATGTTATTGAAAAATAGACCGAAATTTTATAATTCCCTTAGTTTCAAGCTGACTCTATTTTATTCTCTTATCCTGTTCTTTTTTACTTCGCTTTTTGTTTTTGGAATAAATTTATACTTAAACCTTTATCTTAGAAGAGAGCCGCCTCCGATTTTTATTCATAATATAGAGTTTGAAGATTTTCCGCCTTCTACATTTATCTATAATGATCTTCCTCAAGAAGAAAAGATGAGAATTCGGGAGATAAGGTTTAAAGATTTAGAAACTATTCAATATCTAAGTGTGATATCGCTTGTCCCACTTGCCTTTGCAAGCTTTTTAATTGGCTATTACGTAGCAGGTAGTTTTCTAAATCCTTTGACAAATTTAAAAATAAGAATTGATAATCTGAAGGAAAAACATCTAGGCAGGCAGATACCTATTGAATTCGATGATGAAATTGGAAGTTTGGTGAAGAGTTTTAATGATATGTCCGTAAGGCTTAAAAAATCGTTTGATTCTCAAACGCAGTTTATAGAAGATGCTTCACATGAACTTCGAACTCCTCTTACCGTTGTACAAACAAATCTTGATACAGCACTTGATGACAAAAGAGCAACTAAAGAAGAACTAGAAGAATCGATAAGGAAAGCTTTAAATGGTATAAAGAACATGACGCGTCTTACGAATTATCTTTTAGAATTATCAAGACCGCATCAAATTCAGAAGAAAGAATATAATTTAAAGCAGATCATAGAAGAACAGATTAAGATGCTAAAAAGAATTGCAGAAAATAAAAATGTTTTTATAGGAAAAGTACTTTCAGAAAAGAAAGTTATTAGAAGAGTTGATAAGTTGATGCTTGGAGAAGCAGTTTACAATCTTATTGATAATTCAATTAAATATTCAAAAGATGTAAAGAATCCTAAAGTTATTATTACTCTTGAAGAGATAGAAAATAAAGCAGTTATAAAAGTATGGGATAATGGGATAGGAATTCCAATAGAACATCAAAGGAAGATATTTGATAGATTCTATCGTATTGATAAGTCAAGAAGCAAAATAACAGGTGGATTTGGGTTGGGTCTTGCTATTGTAAAGAAGATAGTTGAGGATCATGGGGAGAGATTCATCTTAGAAGCAGGAAGGGAGATACGGAGTTTAGGATAATTTTATAGACAAAAAAAATATAATAGGATTATTCTATTAATTAATACTTCTTAATCTTCATATACCATAAAAAGTTTAAAAGTTGTAAAATAATCCTAACTATATCTGAGGAAACTAATTTTTATATTAAATAAAGTAAATTTAGGAAAGGTTCTATAAATGCAAAAAAATATAATTTCATTATTTAATAAAATTAAAATTGATAATACTTGGTCTTTTTCTAATAAAACCAGAAAAGAAACCGCTTATATCACACATGGTTATCACCGTTATCCTGCGAAGTTCATTCCTCAAATAGTTTTTCGTCTTGTAAAAAAGTATACAAAGAGAGGTGACTTAGTAGTAGATCCTTTTGGGGGTTGTGGAACTACATTAGTCGAATCCAAAGTAATGGGCAGACCTTCAATTGGTGTTGATATCAATCCTGTTGCAGTTTTAATCACAAAGGTAAAAACTACTCCTATTAACCCAGTTAAAGTTGAACAAAATGTTATTAATTTAAAATATAAATTAGGAAGTTATGATAGAAATGTAAATATAAAAACTCCCAAACATGAAAGAATTGACTATTGGTTTAAACCTGAACAAAAAAGAAAACTTGCTTTTATCTTTTCTGAAATTTCCAAATTAGAGGAACAAGAGGTCAAAGATTTCATTTATTGTGGATTTTCAAATGTTTTAAAAAACTGTTCAATTTGGATGCAAAAAAGCAATAAGCCAACTAGAGATTTAAAGAAGAAACCATCGGATCCAATAACTACATTTATAAAGCAGTTAAAATCTATGTCTCGAGGAAATAGCGAGTTTTATAAATTATTAAAAAGAAATAATAACCTAAGAGTACAAAGTAGAGTGTTTTGTACTGATGCGAGAACAATTCCAGTAAAAGATAGCACAATTAGTCTGATTATAACTTCACCACCTTATGTTACATCTTATGAATATGCTGATTTACACCAATTAACGGTTTTGTGGATGGAGTACACTAAAAATTTAACTGATTTCCGAAAGAGGTTTATCGGAACTTCTTACCATAATAAGAAGGATATAAAGTTGAATAGTTTAATAGCTGAAAATATTAGAAAAGAATTACTAAAAGTAAATAAAAAAACTTCCGATGAAGTTGCAACATATTTTAGCGAGATGAACCAAGTTTTTATTGAGATGAAAAGAATATTAAAAAAGGGAGGAAAAACATGTATAGTTATTGGTAACACTAGTTTAAAGGGAGTTAAAATATTAAACGCAGAAGTTTTTACTGAGCAACTACAAAACTTAGGATTTAAAATAAGTGATATAATAAAAAGAGAAATACCTTCGAAGAATTTGCCCTCAACAAGAGATAAAAAAACTGGCCGTTTTGCTAAAGCAACAGACAAGAAAAAGATATTAGCATACCCCACAGAATATATTTTAATTATGGAAAAATAAAACTATGACAATAAAAGATTTAGTCAAAATTTATGAAAAGAAGAAGCAGAAATATGGACCGCAGGCTTATAGACATATTTCAAATGTTTTAAAGGAAGCAAAGGAACAACACAAGAAGGGCTTTAAAAAACTAGATCATGAGCAGTCTTGGCGAGCCTTTAAAGGTAAAAATCTTGAAAAGTTAATCGAATATATCATTGCAGATGAGGTTCGGAATCTAGGATTAGAGGTTGTAAATGGAAATACACTTGAAAGAACAAATGGTTCAAATTTATCTAAAAAATTAAGCTTGGTTAAAAGGAATATTTTAATTGACTATGGAGAATTCGGTTCACATCTTCCAGATGTGGACATTATTATATACCATCCAGTAACAAGCAAGATTGTGGCTGTCTTATCAAGTAAGGTAACTTTGCGGGAGAGGATTGCCCAAACGGGTTATTGGAAAATAAAACTTGCTTCTGATAAGGCAACAAAGCATATCAAAGTCTATTTTGTAACACCTGATGAAGATGGGACACTGACAGTAAGAAAACCAGCAAAGAAAGGTAGAGCAATTGTAGAAGTTGATACTGATGGAAGTTATGTTTTAAGCGAAACTAATATTGAAGAGAGTGCGAAGGTAAAAATGTTTGATAAGTTTATTGAGGATTTAAAAAAGTTGTTGAAGTAATTATGTTGGACCAAATTTATTCATACAGAGAAATGTGTGATATTGAAAAAGTACAAACCTTGCAAAGAGGTATGAATTTCCGTTTAAATCCTCAATACTCACTAATTCTTATGTCGCGTCGATCAAATGCGCCTTATAATGATAAAATTCTTAAAGATGGAATCACTATAGAATATGAAGGACACGATGAACTAAAATCATTATACAAAATGGATCCAAAAGAATTAGATCAACCATACCAAACGAAAAATGGAGCCTTAACACAAAATGGTAAATTTATAGAAGCAATTATGAGGTATAAAAAAGGAATCTCTGGTGTTGAACCTGTAAAGGTTTATGAAAAAATACTTTCTGGAGTGTGGTCATTAAAAGGTTTTTTCGATCTGCTTGATTATCAAATTAAATATGACGGAAAAAGAAAAGTGTATATCTTTTCACTAAGACTTTCAAATAAGCAAGATATTAAGAAAAGTAGCCATATTGATTTGATACACACAAGACTTATCCCAAGTAAAATAAAAAAAGAAGTATGGAAAAGAGATAATGGGAAATGTGTGATTTGTGGTTCAATAAAAAATTTACATTTTGACCATGATTTGCCTTTTTCAAAAGGAGGTACGAGTTTAACAGTAAAAAATATAAGAATATTATGTGAAAAATGTAATTTGGCAAAATCAGATAAAATTGAATAATTTATGAAAGATAAAGTTATTGAGTCAACAACCTTATGGGATTTTCCTACACAAAACTATGGTAATAAACCTCATGGTAACAATAAATATAACGGTGTTACTCCTGCTTTTGTAATTTGGAATTTACTCCAAAGATATACTAAAGAAGGTGATCTAATTGTTGACCCAATGTGCGGAAGCGGAACAACAATTGACGTTGCAAAAGAGTTAAAACGAAAAGTCATTGGCTATGACTTAAAAGTTGTAAGACCAGATATAATAAAAAATGATTCTCGAAAAATACCACTAGAAGATAACTCTACTGATTTTGTTTTTATTGACTCCCCCTATTCAGACAACATTAACTATTCAGATGACAAACGATGTATCGGAAGAATATCTTGTGAGAAAAAGAAATTTTACGATGAATTAGAAAAAGTTGCGAAAGAAATTGTCAGAATTTTGAAACCAAATAAAGTAATGGGTTGGGTTATCGGTGATCAGTGGATAAAAAAGAAATTTACACCAACAGGATTCTTATTATGGCAAAGATTAGAAAAATACTTTGAACCTATAGAAATTGTCTGTTTAACAAGACATAATCAGACATCAAATACAGGACTTTGGCACAGTAGAGCAAGACGATTTAACTTCTATTTGAGGGGATTTAAGTATTTATTTATAATGAAAAAACCAGAACTAAAAAAATAGAATAATAACCTCAAAAAAGGTTATCTAATAAATAAACGATATAATTATACGAAGTAATTTGATATAGTTTATAAGTAATAATTGTTTTTCCCTTTAAAATCCCCTTCATTTCCTATATAATATACATTCATATTCTTAAATTCTCATAATTTCAAATTAACTATCTTAACTTTTGCTTATATTCATTATGCTTGGTATTATAATTAGTTTCAGCATTATGATTATTTTATAGAATTATGAATCAAGAGAAGATACGAAATATAGCAATTATCGCTCATGTTGACCATGGTAAGACTACTCTTGTCGATGCATTTATCAAGCAGAGTAAACTGTTTCGCGAGAATGAAAGAGAGATGCAGAAAACTCAAATTCTTGATTCAAATGAACTTGAACGGGAAAAAGGCATTACAATCTTAGCTAAAAATATTTCAATAACATACAAAGATTACAAAATAAATATCATAGATACACCGGGACACGCTGATTTTGGCGGGGAAGTTGAAAGAACTCTAAATATGGCTGACGGGTGTATCTTAGTTGTAGATGCTCAGGAAGGTGTTATGCCGCAGACAGAATTCGTTCTTAAAAAAGCATTTGAATTAAACCTACTTCCTATTGTCGTTATAAACAAAATAGATAAGAAAAATGCAAATATTAAAAGGACACTAAATAAGATAAATGATATGTTTTTGAGTTTTGCATCACATGAATCTCAGCTTGATTTTCCTGTTTTTTATGCAATAGGACGGGAAGGAAAAGTATTTGAAAGTATTCCGGAGGGAAATTTAAATATACCTAATTCTACAGAGGGTAATATTCAACCGCTTCTTAAAAAGATTATTTCTTACATTCCATATCCAAAAGGAGATACAAATGGACCTTTTCAAATGCAGATATCTTCACTTGATCATGATAAGTATTTCGGGAGATATTTAATTGGAAAAGTAAATAGGGGTAAATTAAAGGCAGGAGAATCTGTTGTTATAGTTAAGCCGGATGAAACAGTTGATATTTCAGATGATAAACAAAACAATATTGATTTAAAAAGAGAAATTAAGGAAGAAAAATTCTTAAAAGTAAAAATTGGAACAATTGCGCGGATATTTGTTAGGAATGGTCTTAAATATCAGGAAGTAAATACAGCTGAAACAGGCGATATAGTCGCTCTAACTGGGATTGAATCAACTGAAATTGGCGCAACAGTATGCACAAAAGATAATCCTCTCCCGCTTCCTCTTATAAAAATAACTCCTCCTTCAGTAAAGATAAAAATTGAACCGAATACCTCACCTCTTGCAGGAAAGGAAGGGAAGTTTGTAACAGCAAAACAGCTTGAAGAACGGCTTGATCATGAAAAGTCAGTAAATATAGGCTTGAAAATAGAAAAATCAGGCGGTGGAAGCTATCATGTGTCTGGAAGAGGAGAATTACAACTTTCAATACTTATCGAAACAATGCGTCGTGAAGGATACGAATTTCAGGTTAGAAAACCCGAAGTAATTATGCAGAACCGTAAGGGTAAATATTATGAACCGCTTGAGAAACTATATATAGATGCTCCTGAGAAGTACTTAGGGACAATTACAAAAGAACTTAACGAGAGGGATGCAAAAATGGAAGATATGGAAAAGGAAAGCGGAGTTGT
>Ga0315294_10000337_pt1 | contig 50856 bp, 39 predicted proteins | sample YL17G13_40_MG_FD_203626 | JGI IMG/M metagenome (GOLD analysis project Ga0315294, IMG submission 203626) | Sediment microbial communities from Yellowstone Lake, YNP, Wyoming, USA - YL17G13_40 | ecosystem: Environmental > Aquatic > Freshwater > Lake > Sediment | place: USA: Wyoming | collected... | reverse complement strand
AATCCAGTCTAAATTGCCCTGGATTCCGGCTCAAGGCCGGAATGACAGACGGTGGTTTTGTCTTAAAATGTTTAAGTTTATTATTCAAAGAGCAATAGAGTGCGGCCATTTTTCGTAAACGTCTTGGGCAATAGCCGGACATAACTGTTTTACGCTAAAAAGACGGTTATGAATCCCATACGTTTGATTTTACCTTTGTATCTTTTTTTTCAGGTCTTAAACCAATCTGAATATCCAAATCTAAAACCTTTGTTACCAAACTATCGCGGACTTTCCGCCGGGCCCAAGGCCGTAGGTGTATAGCCAGAATTAAGTGTAAGAACAAACTTATCAATCCCGCATCTATCTTCACGCTGATAAATACTGATGGTATGCACACCGGCCGTGAGTGTGACCTGGGCGGCAGGAGTCAAAAATCTGTCGTCGTTCCACCAGACCCAGTTGCCGTACCCCTGTACTGCGGCAGCGGTTAACTGGAAATCGGCAACCAAAAACACGGAATTCCCGGGATTTTCGTTGCCACGAATCCATATATAGTAAGTCCCACCCGTAACGACATTGATCGCGTAATCCACTCGGGGAGCATTATTGAGGACATTCGGGCTAAAACTACCGTAATTAGCACTGACAGAGTTTGTGCCAACATACACATACTCACTATTGGATGTCGGGCCTTCGAGATAATGAGCAGTATCGTTTCTCAACTCCCAACTGACATTGCCGCCGTCCTGGCTCGGACGCAGGTTGTCATAATGCTCTGCCTCGATAACGATCATGCCGTCGACTTCCTGAAATCCGGGAGGCGTTATCTGCATCAGCCAGGAAATGGCCAGCATCCGGAAATCCTCCAGATCAACCGCCCCGTCGGCATTCAGATCGGTGCCGGCGCACAGAGCGCTCAGGTAACAATCACTTTCCAGCCATTTGGCGGCCAGGGCCGCAAGATCATTCAGGTCCACATAGTTATTTTTAACAATATCCGGATTGCCATGGGTAAAGGCACTGAATGAACCACTTGGCGCTGTTTCATTACCCGCAGAATCACGCATTTTAACCGTATAGGTATATTGGGTTCCTGGCTGCAGATTGGTATCGATATAGACAGGACTCGATTGCCAGCCGCTGACATCGCCGCCCGCTTCTGTAAAAAGATACTCCACTGAACTCATCGTATCTGTCCCGGTTACGGCCGTCATCGAAATACTCGTCGCGCTCTGGGCTGCAGGGACTTGAGCAAATTGAGCCGGATTCGGCGTCGGCGGATTTGTGTCCAGACTGGTATAATCCTTCAAGGCATCAGCATCATGATCATGCCAGGTATTAAAACTGTGATTGCGCTGCAAAGCCACGCCGCGATACAAACTGTCCATAAGATTTGTGTATTGCAGCCAAAAAGAGTTTGCTACTGAGATGGCATTCTGCGCCTGAGTCGTACTGCCCTGTTCGAGATAGACAGCCGCACGGAACTTATTGGCATTATAAAGACCCAGATAGGCCATCGCTTCCAGGTCTTTCATATTGAGCATTAATTCGGTATTGGATCCGGCACTCAGTGTTCCAAGTATGGATAGAGACTCTTGCGACAGTTGCTCTATTTGGTTGGCATTCGTCAACGCCGAGACCTTTCCCGAACAATTGTTGATTGCGGTATTTATAAAGCTGCAGAGATTGGAACCACTCATAGGATTGACGCTTCTTGTGCTGCTCAAGCTAAGGAAACCATCACCAGACGTCCATCCTTCAGGCCACCAATGAAAGTCCAGAGACCATGTGCCGGTTACCTGCTCATTGGCCAGTCGAACAGCCTTTGATGCTTTGCTCCAGGCCTGGAATAGCTGTTCGGAAGACACCTCCGGGTATTTCAAAGCAAGGTGGTTTTTGAACAAGTCGTCGGAGACAGACGGGTTGTAGGATAGTCTGCCCCACAGCTTTTGCATGTACCAGGTCTTTTGGATGCTCAAGGCGTTTTTGTCTTTATAATAAGGATTTTTGACTGTAAATTCCCGGGTGCCCACCCAGCCGTCTGAACCGATATAAAAGCCAGCGATGTATTTACCGACTTCAGGAAAGAGATTGATATAATCCCGGACAAATTGAGGATCCGCCCAATGGAGGAAGTACCAATCATCATTACGTATGGTAAGCCAGGATTTAACCACGTTACCGGTGCCGTCAAGTGAGTTTTTCATACCTGCACTATCCCAGTAGCCCGGATCTACCGCCGCATGGGCATGAGCTTGTGAATACTTGAACGATAAATCAAATTGAACATTCGGCAAATCACTCAGCGGTTTGAAATAATTCATTATATCGGATAAAGTCCCTTGATGCTGGCGATGGATGAATTCCAGATTCCTGTCGGGATGAGCCTGTGCATATTCCATCATCCCCATGCCATAGGTATCCCAGGCCCATTCTTCTTTTTGTGTATTAGTAATACTACCCATGTTTTCACCTACGGTGATGCCGAATCCCGTGAGATTGGGATAGGTTTCCAGAAATTTTTTCATGCATTTTCGTAAATAAGCGCGGGTTTCCAGATCACCTGGAGTATTTGTCATGCCATATTTATCTTTTGCGGTAGATAGAAATATATTCCAGGTTATAAAGTAAATATCAAAACCCCTGTTATGCCCATAGTCCATCACATTTTGCCAAAATGCGACCTTCTGATCAATCGTCATGTTATTGATTGTTATGGTGGCGCCATTTTCGTCGTATCCGGTTACGCCCTGAATGGCAATACCGGGGTACTCATCCTCCATATTGAGCATGGCCGTAAACGGATGAGGCGACCACAGGGACAGTGCATTGTAACGATGGCGGGCCATTTCGTCGAACCATTCGGTCCAGAAACTCATGTCCCAAACATGCTCAATTGCAATTTTATGGGAAGTACCGCCGTTATCATAGTAATAAGTCGGACAATCTTTATCCAGGGGAATATTGAACTTAACACCGCGTTTCTTTATATACGGTGATTCATCCTGGTTATAGGAGTTGGTAAATCCGGAAAAACTGATATTCTCGGCTACTTGCAGGCCGCCATACATCGCACCGTTGTCATCCCCGCCTAAGACCCAGTAACTTAACTGCGGGGCGGTTGTGGTACGCAACGCGTAGGCCTGTTCACCCGGACTGCCCGCCGTACTGCCGCCCTGGGCCGCCAGCAAGGCTGTGACCGTTGCGTTGGACGCCAGCGCAATAACCACTTTTTTCCCAGTATAACTGTCTGATAACGTGGAGAGGTCTTTGATTTCCACCGTGAAACCCTTTGCCTCCAGTGCTGTTTGGATATCCCCGGCCGCAAAGGTATGCTGGGGCGTTGCCGGATTGCAGAACACACTGACCGTCTCTCCAATCGCTATACTGGAAATAATCCCCAGTATCAGGCTGATTAAGAGTGATTTTACCAATCTTTTGTTTGTCTTTTGCATGGTATTTCCTTTCATTTTCTGGCGATTTAAATAAGTCCTATTTCTTGATTTAAGGTATCTTTTTTCGCAAGTTCTTAATGCGATATTTCAATTTAATGTCCAATTCTGAAATCAATGTAAATAATGCTACAATCCAGTTTCACTTTATTATGGGTTTAATTTGATCTATTTTGAGTAATCTTTAACATAGCACAGCCGTGCGCATTTACAGATATCGAGAAACGGTTGGTAAACAGTCCCACCGTTTTATGCTGCCATAAATCGCGGACGCTAGCAGGCTGATCTACTGATAGACCGATTTCTTCCCAGGTGAATTCAACCGTTTGCTGTGTTTTGGTTTTCTGCAGAAGAACAACGCATAATGAACCATCAGCAAGCTTCCTGCTCCAAAGCTCGGTGCGATCATCTTTACGGATTCTTTTTGCGGGAATAACCGCCGCATCCTGATTGACGGCAATGGCCTCCTTGTTCATCAGAATTGCTTTATTCTCATCGCTCATCGTTCGGACATCATGGCCCATAATCAGCGGTGCAGGCAGCAGGCACCACATAGTAAATTGCGTTTTGTATTCATCAACCGTCTGGTTGCCATTGCCGATTTCGAGCATATCAGCATCCGCCCAGCACCCCGGCTTAATCAGATGAGTAATCTCGGCCATTCGATCAATGATATCCAGGGTGGAAAACGCCCAGCTTTTCTTATTATCGGGAATTGATCCGTGATCGTAATAATCCTGAATGTCATTGGTAATCCGCCACATATTAGCAATCTCACATATATTCGACGGATTAGAATCTTCATCGCTAAAATGAATACTGTGAACAATGGGTCTGCCTGTCGCCAGAAGAGCGTCTCGCATCTTTGCCCAATAGGGATCCGTGGAGGGCGTTTTCCATGCATCATTTTTAATCAGATCAATTTTCCACTCGGCCCACTGCTTCGCATCACGTTCCTCTTTGCCGATCGATCTCCAATTCGTGTACAGCCCAAGCTTAAGATTTCGCTGATGCATATAATCCGCCAGATATCCGATGCCGTTTGGGAATTTGTCTGCGATAGCCTTGTTTGCATCGCTGCCGCACCAACCGCCGTCAATATTAACATAAACATAGCCGGCATCGGCTAAGCCGGAGCTGACAATCGCATCGGCCATCTCTTTAAATAATTCCTCCTTAATATTCCCAGCAAAAGCATTCCATGAATTCCACCCCATCGGGGGCGTCGGGGCCAGTGTTTTCTGTGCAGGGGCCGTCATGGCCGTCACGCTGTTAACCGTTATTATTAAACATACTGCCGATAAAACCATTCTCTTCATAAATTGTTTCCTTTCCCAATAATGAATGTTAATCTGTAGGAAACTTTCGTCTATTAAAATCCTATTTACGGCTTTTCGTATTTTTAATCCGGCAAATCAGAATATGTTAATCGCAGGTTGATTACTCTGTCACCTTCACCGTACCAATCCGATAAAAATGCTCCTTATCCATTATCTGCGGATCCAGACCCAGATACACGGTCCGGGCCGCTTGCGGCGAATAGAGCTTCAGCCCCAGGTCATACTCTCCCGCAGCAAGCGACGGCAGCCGCATCCGGTACTCCTGACGGATAGTCCCCTTCTCTTTCGACGGCAGCCATCGCTCGTTGCCCGATGGCATATTGACCGTCACCGAATCAGGACCCTTTAGACGCAATACTATGTCGTATGGATTGTACGCCGGCGCTACACCCCGGTTCTCCCAAACGATCGCCACGGACAGCTCCTGCCCGCCGCGGATCGACTCCGGCAGCTCCGCCGAGTGCGGAAAATACCAGTACCCGCAGCGATTGAGAAGTTCCACCGTCAGTTCGGGATTATCCGTCAGCCACTCGTGCGCATCACCGTGGTAGCCTATGTAGGTCGCGTGCAGCAATTCCAGCGAACGCCGGAAAAACTCCGGCCCATCCTTGCCCGGGGCGTGGGCGGCCATCATCGATCCCGGCTCGGCCGTCCAATTTCCCTGGCTTTTAACCTTGCCGTAATGTTCCAGCTCAAAAACTGTCAGCCGGTTACGGTACACCGCTTCGAAAAACTCCGGGCTGCGAACCGAATATGTGTCGGCATAACTCCCCAAAGTACCGTTTACCAGCGGGCTGTCATCCCGGTAGCCAATACCGCTATCGACAATATACTGGTGCAGTTTAATCCGTTCCTGCTTATCCGGCACAGTGTACACAAAGTCATCCGAAATCACCAGAGGCGACTTCTTGAAGTACTTCAGATGCAAATCAACATGGACCTTGCGCTGCTCATAGTTGTACGGGGTTTTGGAATGGCCCTCGCCCCAGGGGCCGATACTGCCGACGTCTACATAACGCAGCCATGGCTTGCCGTCGTATCGCTGGGCAAAGGCCTTCAAAAAGTTCTCGAGTTTCGCCAGAAAGATCGGGTCATCGAAGACCGGCTCCCATGAACCGTTCTGCTTTCCACCTGAGGAGAATCCGCCTTTGGCGCCCGCCTCCATCACCCACTTGGGCGTGGCGAACTGCTGCTCAATCCGATTGATAGTTGTCTCCAGGCAACTGATGCGAAAGGATATCCCCAGATTGTGGGTCGTCCACTTTTCTATCATTTGGTCGATAATATCCCAGTTGAACTGCCCTTCGTGAGGTTCAAGATAGGACCAGGCCAGGCGTATGTACAAGTGATCCATGCCTGGAAACTCCGTCAAGTCCGTATCCTTGGCGATGATATAATGGTGGAGGCCGTTGTCGGGAAAATGGTGATACCATCCCTTGTGCGGGTTTTCCAGCGGAATTTGATCATTCCATTGGCCCTTCAGGTCAATCACACGACCGAAGCCCTGGCCCGACAGAAGAAAACAAAAGGCCGCCGCAGCCCGCAAAAGTACAAAAGACAAATTAACGGCGTTGTTTCTTCCAAACAGTGATTTTAGATTCTTCATTTCACTTCCCTTTCCATATTTATCAGACATTTCCCATTTACACGGTTAAAAAACATAATTTTCTCCGTACGACACTGATAATTTTATAACAATCGACCTGAACGGTAAAGGTTTTCCTTTTCCGAAGCAGTTTTCCTGCAAATTCAGACAAAATGCCTTATTGTTAGTCCCGCACAGCTTAAAATCCCAGTTTTTGTACAGACCTTGACCGTTCTGGCCTTCATAAAATTAAGTTTTTCAGCAATTCTTAGCATCATCCCTAGTTTCCCACCGGAGTCTCCATCCGACTGGTACCGTCAACGATCGTGATGTTTTCGGTGAATTTATTGAACTGGAAATATGGTTCAGCAAGCGATGTTACCCGCTTGTTATCGATAACCAGATTAGAAAATTGCACATTTTTAACCATTTTAGTGGAATCCCATCCTTGCAGGGCAATCGTCTTGGTACCTGTACCAGTCACTGTAATATTGGTGAACCATACGCCGTCGATTTCTCCGGGAGTGCTTTGATCGCCGTTTTTATTGCTGCTGAAAAGGGATTCGGTAAAGAAGAGGTTAATCAAATTATGATTGGTGTTTACCGTGATATTTTCGTAGCGCAAATTCGAGTATCGGACACCATGCCGGCATTGAATCGCCATAGCCCCTTTTGAAGCGCCACCATAGCGTTCGTCATGATACATATCACAGTTGCGGACGGTGATATTGCGATAACAGCTAGCCTGCGATTCGGCCCCATACGTGATGCAGGTTCCATTGCTGTTGTAAAACAATGAGTTATCAATAGTGATGTTCTCATTGGGTTTTGAAAAATTGAATCCCTTTATGGCGATATTGTCGTCATCGCAAATGAAGAAGCAACTATCATAGAGTACGTCGGAGCAATTGAGAATATTATTGCCATCTGTCGAATAGTCGGCTGCGCCCAGATTCTTGAAGTTAACAAATTTCATGCCTTTTGACTCGGTGTGGCGTCCGCTCCATCCGTGGGTAATTGCATTAAGTTGGACAATTCCTGTTATGAGTGTATCAGTGCAATAGTCAAGGGCTATCCCGGGATTGCCATAGCCGCCCAAACCGCCGCTCTTGCGATAGAGAATCCCGCGTCCCATAATTTTGATGTTGTTCGCGCCATTGGCCTTGACTGATCCGGTCACATAGGCGCCACCAGCGAGATAAAGTGTCTGATTACTTGACAAGGTAATGGTCCCCGCGTCTGCCATACCGGGCCCATAATACACAACCCCAGGGTCTCCCTGCTTCGGCGGGTTTACTTCCAGGGGATTGGCAAAAATGGCTACAACGCCAACGATATGAATGTTAAGTGGTGAACGAAGCGTAATGCTGACCCCGCCATTGGTGTAGACCGGATTAAGATGAGCAAAAGCTGGACGAACTACCGTGCCTTTCGGAACAGGAGAAACAAAGATAGTGACTGAATCAGAGAAATCGAATTGACAGAAACGACCTCCTTGACCAGGTGTTTCGGGGCGTATCGGGAACGAATACACTGGAACAGATTGCCCATTGGCGGTTACCGTAACACCACTTGCCATGGCGGCGCCGGAAGGTGCCGGGTAGATCACAAGGGCAGCATGTGCTGCAGGGGAGAGTAGGCAGATGCCCTGGCACGACAAAAGAAAGCAAAAGGCCACAGCACGCAAAAGTACAAAAGACGAATTAACCGTATTGTTTCTTACAAACATTGAATTGGAATTTCTCATTGAAGTTCCCTGTCCATAATTATTTTTCATACATTCTTTATTTATCTTCATTTTTATTCACATAACGGATGAAAAGACAGCCATGCGGTTCAAGCTCGACTTGCCCAAGATTGAACGGCTTATCGCCCCAGATATCATACAGGCTATACTTTTTATCCGGTTCGAGACCGAGACTTTTGAGGGACACATGAGTCGTTTTCTTTTCGCCGGAGCGGTTAAAAACACCAACCCAGCCGGATTCTTTTTCGGCTCCTCGTTTTTGGGTAAGCCAGGTCTGAACGTAATCGCTGTATTCGATCATATGACCCATCTTTCCATTCTGGTTACAGGCAATCATCTCCTTGTTGGTCAGCAGACGCAAAGACTCCTTGTCCAGGGTCGGCAGCACCCCTCCCATGAAGAGAGGAGAGGCGCTCAGAGCGCGCATTGTTATGAAGGTTTCCTTCTGCGGCACAGTAAAATTATCAAACCGATGCTTTCCCTCGTGTCCCGCTTTGTCATCAGGGGTATCCTTCGGAGTCGTCACACGCAGCTCGCCGAATGGAATCATGTCCATATCAAACCAGAAACCTTCACGCACCGGCACATGCTGCCACTTTTCCCACGCAGCAAAGCTCTTGTCGATAGAGGATTGTTTATCCCAGACATCACCGGTAACGCGCAGCATGTCGGCCTTTTCGTAGGTAGCTATCTCATTGCCAAGTACGCGGCCTCCGGGGGACAAGCTCAAGGTGATCGGACGTCCAGTCTTCTCTATGGCTTTAACCACCGCTTCGATTTCAGCCGGAAATTCGACAATGTCATCGGCCTTAATGAAGTCCACCCCGTAATCGGCCAGTTGCTGGATAAACCCGTCATAGTATTCCTGAGACCCGGGTTTAGTCATGTCGACCCCGTAATTCAGAGAACACCAGACACAGATGCTCGCGGTATCCGCAATATCGCGGGCAAAATATTTTGTACCTTTGACGGGCGTGTTGAGCTTCACGGCTTTGCGAGGAATACCCCGCATGATATGGACCCCGAATTTCACACCCTGCTTATGACATGCGTCGGCAATCGGCTTCAGTCCATTGGGAAAAAAACAGTGAGAGGGTATAAGATAACCATATTTGTCCAGATTATCATCGAGAATCTTATCATCCCCGGCCACAGGAATAAGGGTTCCGGGCCGCAGCTTGTACTCGTAATACCATCCGGCGTCGATCACAAAATACTCATAGCCAAGAGGCTTAAACACCTCAACAAATGTCTTTAAGTTCTCCATGCACGCCTGCTCGTGTATGTCAAGCCGATAGGAATCAAAGCTGTTCCAGCCCATCGGAGGCTTCGGGGCCAGCGGCTTGAATGTTCGCTCTGCCATGACCGCCGCACTGTTAACCGTTATGATTAAACCTACTGCCAATAAAAACATTTTCTTCATAATCCCGTCCTTAGAAAAAATAATTCGAACTTTACTTGTTTTATCAACTTACAATATTAATTCATAATGGTTCATTTAAGGTACTGAGTGTACGTCTTCAGGTCAAATGGGACAAAATAGCAATTTAAGTTAGAGACAATTTTGGCTTCATGATGATTTTACCTCAACTTTCATAATCTGAGATTTCCCATGTATATGCCTAAAAAACATAATTCACTTTCTCCGACATCAATAATCTTATAAAATCACCTTGCACTGTCAAGGATTCCCTTTTCCGTTTTCTTTTCTACAGAGCAGGCCTGGTCCATTTAATTTTCGTCGATAACCCGTGCCAAAATATCCATTGGCTGAAGATATTTTTCCGGATGATCGGTAATGATCATAATGTTCTTGAACCGACCGAGCTGTTTCTCTTTTTCGGGCTGGTTTTTCAGTGAATGAATTTTCAGAGCAATATAGCCCTTTGTGTACTTGGAATGAACCATGTGGGTCGTGGGAATACCGTCGACCCATACTTTAAGCGTGGTCCCAATGGCCTCGACCCGAAAATGATTCCATTGGCCGATTGTGTAGGCTTTGCGGGCACGTTCATCTTTATCCAACGGATGCAGCCAATTCCAGGTTTTTCCAAAATCATCAAACACCCCGCCTGTCCAGGCCCGCGGGGTCGGATCAATCTTGATCTGGTAACCATACAAGCTGACATAACTGGTCGTACTGTTGGGATCCCTGTCGATGCAGCGCAATAAAATACCGGTGTTGTAATCCGGATCAGTTTTTACATCCATTTCGAGTATAAAATCACTGAATCTGTCCTGCGTGCAAACAAACGTGTGCTCTGGCGTGTTGGCAACCTGATGGCATTGAATCATCCCATCGGTGACCTCGGCGTGACCTGTACTGCCAACCATCTTCCATCCCTCAAGACTCCGACCATTGAACAACGATACCCACGGTATATTTGGATCTTGCGCATATGATGTTGTGACCACCGCAAGACTGACAAAAACGATACAGATTCTTTTCATAGAAGACTCCATTTCAAAATCCTGTTGAATATTTTCTTTATTATTTTTTCCACGTTACTGTTGTCACATGAGATGAATACCATGGCCGCGCAGAGATCCGGCCGTTGGGATGTGCCCCCAGTATCCGTACCACCTTGGTCTCGCCAGGCAGGAGATCGAAGTAGTTGTCCTCAAAGAACCAGCCAAAGGGATCGCCATTTGCGTCGCCTTCCAGTTGAATGCTCCGTGCGAATTTGTCTGTGGTAATGACCAGACGGCCTTCCTCGACTTTGACGGTAAGCTTAGCATCCGGGAAGGTCAGACGTCGCTCGATATCCGCAAAGGCGTCGGTGCGGGCCAGTACTTGGCCAGAGGTGTCTGTGAGGGTTGCAAAGAGAATGTGCTCTTTGCGGAAGGCACGTATCCCGGCTTGGTCTAAACGGACGACGACTGCTGACTTTCCGGGTGCCACGGTCACTTCCCGCACGATCTCCTTGCGGAATTCGTTGCTTTCAAGGTGATAGAGTTGGATCTTGACTGTTCCGGTGACCGGCATGCGTGTATCATTGACGGCCCACAGATAGATATAGGTATCAATATCAAAGGACAGCATCAGAGGGGCATACGCCCGGCGCAGCGCATAATAGGAATGTTTCGGCTCAAGGAAATAATCCACCTTGGAGCTATAGACCTGAGGCCAGGAATCGTTATACTTCCACACGATATACCCGCCGCAGCAGCGACGCTCCGATTGCTCGACGGCAGGCCGGCCACGGCGCTGCCGCTCAACGGTATCCTGATAATAAAGCGACTCGGCCATCCCAAGCCGATACACCAGCCCGGCGGCATCCGTGGCATCGTAGAACTGCTCAACCGGCCCGGTCTTCTTCCAGCTTTCAGCACAGGTATATCCCAGCCACGTTTCAGGAAAAGGATTCCTGTTGCCGGGCAGATAAAGCGTAGAATAGCCATCAGGCCACAGGTCTTCCGGAGACATAAATCGTTTAAGGCTATGCAGAGGCGGCGCCGAAATGCGTGTATCCTCGCTGGCGAAATTCAAATAGTCGTAGCCCGGCACAAACCACATATTGGTATAGCCATGTGTGTTGCCCTCGCGCGGATCATTGGGATTCATACCAAAGTACGGGCTGCTGGGCTGATAGTACCGGTCCGGGTCGAGTTCTTTACACACAACCCCTACTGCTTCGGCGGCAGGCAGACCCTGCCATGGACCGTGATCCGTGAAGTCTTTGTTGTAGTCTTCATGGGCCCACTGCGCCGCCTCATTGCAACCGCACCAACTCAGAACTGAGGGATGGTGCTTAAGACGTTTGATAAGCCCGGCGGCTTTTTCTTTGCATATGGCGATACTTTTGGCGTCCGAAGCCATCGGCAGTTTCGTAAAATCCTGCCACAGCAAAAAACCTCTCGCGTCAGCCATCTCGTAAAACCGGTCTTGCGGCGCATCAGCAGGCCCCCACACACGGAAAGCAGTAAAATTCGCGTTTTCAGCCAGCGCAAAGAGCCTGTCTTGGCGGGCCTGATCCCAGACGTCGCTCATCAGATTCGGAGTTACCCAATCGCCTCCCCGCAGAAACACCGGCACGCCATTGACGACAAAATGCAGACGTTCGGACATCGTGATACGCCTGAATCCAATGGTGCGCAGTTCGGTTTGCTGCACCTGTCCTTTGGCCAGCAAACTGACCTCCGCATGATAAAGCGGCTGGTCGCCGTAAAGACGCGGCCACCACAGACGCGGACGATCCACGCTGACAACGCAGCGACCGCTAAATGCTCCCTCTTTGACAGAGACAGGCGATGTAGCTTCCGCCGCAAGCCGGCCATCGGGATCCAAAAGACGCACACGCAGCTCAACCGAGGAAAGAGAACTTGTCCCCATCGCATCGACGGTTACAGTTCCCCTGGTCAGCGCCTCATTGACAGAGACGTCGGTAACGATTTCTTTCATGAGATGTCCGTCGGATATTTCAACAAAGACTTGGTCGAAGACCCCTACGGAAGTTATGGCCGGATTGGGACCAAGATAGCTGCCCCCGTTGGAACGGCGACCCTGCCCCGGCTTGGCGTCGCTATGAAAATGCAGTACCAGCGTATTCTCTGGTAGAAGAAGACCGCTTATGTTGACGGCTAAGGGGAGTTCGCCTGTATGCGAGGCTAAACGCTGACCGTTCAGATAAATGTCAACCGCGTTTTCTATTCCCATAAAGCGAAGCCAGGCCTCTTGCCCCTGTTCTTGAATAGCGAAACGAACCGCATAGACCCAATCTTTCTCGCCCACCCAGAAACACTTCTCAGTGCCTCCCGGCAGCCACGGCTCCTGGATCTTGCCCTGACGCAGCAGAATATCATGCACCGCCGCCGGCATAATCCCCGCATCCAGCCACGCCTGACCTTGTCCCTGACCGGCTTCGGCCAGAAACGCCGTATCCAATTCGGATTGGGGATCAATGGATTTGATACGCCAGCCCGTAGAGACCTCGATCCGCTTGAGACGTTCGCCCGCCCCGGCTGCTTTGGCCCCGCCTACCGCCAAGGCCAAAAAAAGGATCATGGCAACGCTCCCCAATGCAGCCTGTCTGAGCGATTGCCGCCGCGCCTGCCCTGGTAATCCAACAGGCGATCTCTGAAATCGTTCGGGTTTGATACGATGAGCTTGTGTGTTTGACTGTTTTTGGAACATCGCGTCGTCCTTTCCTGAATAAGGTGTAAATTTTTTAGCATCATGAAGCTGTTGCGGCAGGGGCAGGTTTTAAACCTGCCCTGACGCTCCAGTTTTCGTGTGCAAGGGAGGGAGAGGGCCCACCCCTTCAGAAAATTCCATTCATCTTTTTGCCTTGAACAGGTTATCACCCCGCTCCATTTTAATCAACAAAATTGCAGTTGGGGCTTTCCGGGATAACGTAACGGGGCCAGACACTGATAAAAATTAACAGGAATAATTTAGGCATTTTCGTTTTGCTCTTGGCATAATCCGCTAATTTACCTAAAAAATACATTCTTGTCAATTGATATATGTACCGGACCTTTTTACTCGATTTTTTTGTAAGCGTTCACGCGAAAAAATCCTTATTCTTGCGTCGAAAATAAGGATTTTTTCGCGTGAACGCTTACGAATTATTTTGTTTACAATTTGGTGCTTATGATTTATAATGATTTGGGTGGTGAATAAATGGTATGGTACAGGAATGAGAGGAAAACCATGAGAGAACAGCACAAAAGGATCTTGCCCCCTTATTTTTTTCAATAGTGGAGCCTGTTGCATAATTACCCAAACTTTTCATAAGTCCTTTATTTTTGATATAGCGAACAACGTAAAATAAGGACTTACGTTAATTGCACTGAATTGTGCAACAGGCTCAGTGTATAAACATAATCCTTTTATTTTTTCTGGATTGGGTGAATCATGAATCCTGTAAGTCCCCAAAGCGGTAACGTTTACCACAAAAAGTCAGGTTCTTCGTGGAGGCGATGGATAGCGCCTATCACCGGTCTGATGTGTTTGATATGGTTTCTCATCCGCGTCATTCCGAAACCCTCGCGGGCGGCATACCCCTGTCAGCGTGTAGCCTTCCCGATTGCCTCGGCATTTGTGCTGTGGCTTGTGGGATTAGCCGCCTCGGCGGCCATTTTCCGCCGGTCAAGTCGGCTTTTTACCAGCTCGCGTTATATTCGCGCGGTGTTGTGTGCGGCCGTCGGCATCGGGATAATCTGGACATGTCTGAGCCTGAGTACCAATACCCAACTGAAGGCAGAAGGCTCCACGCCGGCCAATAGTCCAATCGGAAATCCCAAGGGCGTTCATCCGGGGCGGGTAGTATGGGTTCATGATCCCATTGCCACCAATTGGGCGGGGCTCAATACAAATGATGGACACTGGTGGCAGAACAGCCACACGGACCCGCAACGCGTCGATTGGATGCTGCAGAAATCGATTTGCGCCCTGGCTGGAGAATCCGATCTTGCACAGGCCTGGGATGCCCTGATTCGATATTTCAATCGGGAACAAGACAAGGGCGATATCGGCTATACCCCCGGCGAGAAAATCATGATCAAAGTCAATTTTGTCTCAATGATCGCAGTCGCCTTCAACGGTGGGTCACCTCCCATTATTGATTACAATATACCTTCGTCCAAGATTGATTATCCTCTTAACAGTCCTCAACTGATGCGATCTCTTCTATATCAATTGGTCCATGTTGTCGGTGTCGCACAATCCGATATCATCATCGGCGACCCAATCTGTTTGTGGTGTCATGAATTTTATGATATGATTCACCCGGAATTTCCGGAAGTAGTGTATCTGGATTACCGGGGCAACTACAACAGGACCATGGCTGTCAAATCGACAGTCCCGTTTTATTGGAGCACATCCCATGCCGACGGCAAGGCGCAGGACTATGTTCTGCAGCCGTATGTAGATGCCGCATATTTTATCAATATGCCTGTCCTCAAAGCCCATTACAGTCAGGCAGGTATTACCATTTGCGCAAAAAATCATTATGGTTCGCTGCGGGGTCCTACTACCGATACCAGCCTTTATTACAGCCTGCACATGGATACACCCCTTTCCGAACCTGCCAACGGCAATTACAGGCCGATGGTCGATCTGATGGGACATCGGGACGTCGGGGGCAAAACGCTGCTGTGCCTGATAGATGGACTGTACGGCGGTAAACACGGAAAATCCCCGAGTATATTGAAATGGCAGACGGCGCCGTTTAATAACGACTGGCCGTCCAGCATTTTCGTTTCACAGGATCAGGTTGCAATTGATTCGGTGGGGTATGATTTTCTGGTGAACGAATGGACGGATACCAATGGTCCGACGATTTCCGGAACTCAGGATTATCTGCACGAAGCCGCACTGGCGAACAATCCGCCATCGATGACATTCTATGATCCGGAAAGAGATGGCACGCCGCTGGCCAGTCTGGGTGTGCATGAGCACTGGAATAATCCGCAAGACAAACAATACTCCCGCAATCTGGGGACGGGCAACGGCATTGAGCTGTTAAAATTGATGCGAGGACAAACTGCAGACTTCAACGATGACGGAATTGTCGATGGAGCGGATTTGCTGATCATGAGCAGTCAATGGCTGATGCCGCCATCGACTCCTTCGGCCGATATTGCGCCTTCAGGGGCCGTTGATGGCATAGTCAATCTGTTGGATTTTTATGTGTTATCGAGGACGTGGCTTAACGGAAACACTCCATAAGACCGTTCAGTTCTGACAGCTTTATCGACCGGTTTTCTCTGCCTCGACGACATCGACGCAATGCCGGACACCCTGGCCGAATCGAAATAATCGAAACCACAGTACCTAAGGCATAAAATTTCACCGATTACGCAGATTATTAGATATCGTTTCTGTACTACAATCCATCACCACCATTCCTTAAATTCATAACATCTTGTGTCCAATGTTGCCATCGCCTCCCGTTTATCCTGGCCTTTGAGGCCTCTCAGGACGGTCACCGGGCCATCGGGGCGGCGGATACGTTTGCCGTCTTTGTCTAACAGATAACACAAGGCGTTATATTCCGGTTCGACCAGCGCCTGCATGTCGACATTCTTCTCAAGCCACAGCCAATCGGCATACTTTGGCCGGATGAGGTCTTGATCCTCCGGACCGATATGTTCAAACGTCTGGGCCATCGCACGGCCAAGCCATTCGGGGTTGTCCAGATGCCGCTTGCCAGCTTGTCGCCGGGGTTATTGAAAATTCACCCCACGGTTGTATCGGGCATGTTGGAGTCGGAGTTATACATGCTGAAGTGATAGCGCTCGGCAGCAGCGCGATTGTGCAAATCAGGAATATACGGTTCATCTGCTATCTCCTTTCTAAAACGGGTTAATAAAAGACCACATATTCTCTCTGCCCGTTCTTTACGAAGACCCGCAGATTGCTTTATTCGGTGTTTTCCGTCTTCTCACCTGGGGTATCGCTCGGCCCCCGCAGTTGTTCGATTTGCTTGCGAAGCTCGATGTTTTCCCGTCGCGTCGCCTCAAGATCAAAAATCAGATACTTAACCCCGAGCCGAAGATAATCCACTGAGTTCTGCAGTCCCGAAATTTTCCCCTGCAGTATTTCATAATGTTCGCTGTTTTTGCGGGCCAGAAAAAGAATTTTGTCCCGTTGCGGCGTCGGAATATCGCCGGCAATGCTCAACAACTCAGCCAGTTTTTCCTCAAAGCTGGATTGGCTCATCATTCACCCCCGTTAAACCCCTATTATACTCCGAAGCCAGGACGCCAATCGCCCACGGCCTGTAAATCTCCACAATAAATGCTTTGGATACCCCCATAAGAAATTTGTGTTTCTGACTTACAAAGCTGATTATAGCAAATCCCTTGTTTTTTTTCAAATTCCGCCGTCGGGAATCCCCCACAACCAACAAAAACCCTCGTCAAAAACATCCTATGCGCATTTTTATCGCCCCTACAGGCGGATTTTTTATTTCCCAGAGAAAGGAATACGTCTTCTGTTATGGAGATTTCCGTGGGGGAAAAAGTTTGACAGATAGCGATGCTAAAGATATAAGATGCTGTTTTAAGGGCGTTTAGCTCAGTTGGTTAGAGCGCACGGATCACACCCGTGAGGTCACAGGTTCGAGCCCTGTACCGCCCATTTTGACAACTTTGTTTTATCCGCCCACAAAAACAGATGATACCTATCATATAAAACAAGGCGTTCTTTTTCATTTAATCTCTTTCGATGACAGGGACCTTGTAAATGCGCGAGCTGTTATAACAATCGCCGCAATAAGATGCTATATGATCGTAATAATACATAACGTAATCACCGACTCTATCGCAGGAAACAGGAGGCATCTCTGCTTTCAAATATGCTCGGCCAAGCTCCAAATCCAATTTCTCAATAACCATTGGTACCGCAACATACTCATCAGAGGAGGAGACACGGTAGTGAACCATGAATTTGCCGGCTTCTTTCTTTAAATTTACACGCCAATCTCTCGGATCATTTGTGTACATAACTGCAACGATCCATGGTTTACCACAGCGTATCAAGTCCCTCGGAACATGCATAGTCCCGCCTCCGCCCCACCAGCACCCGCTGGCTGTTAATAAAAATAGTGTCAAGAACAGGAAACATCCTGCTGTAAATTTATTGCACATGTCTTTTCCGCCTATTCGGGGTAAAATAAAGGCGAAAAATAAAGGGCTCAGACACGAATGGCACTGCCATCTTTTCATGTTTTCTCCTCTTTTTTCGGAAAAATCGTACTCTGCCGGATTTTGACACCGCCGTCTTTAATAACCAGACGGCCTTCCGCGAACAGTCGAATCGCCTCGGGATACGCCAGACATTCCTGTTCGAACACCCGCGCCGCCAGTGTGTCCGGCGTATCGTCACTCATCACCGGACAGGTCCGCTGGACAATAATCGGCCCTTTGTCATATTCATTCGTGCAGAAATGCACTGTACAGCCGCTGACCTTGCACCCGGCCCGCAGCACCGCCTCGTGAACATGATGCCCCCACATCCCCTGTCCGCCGAAACTCGGCAGCAGCGCCGGGTGAATATTCATCACACGGTTTTCATATCGTTTGGGAATATGCCACAGACACAGCCAGCCGCCCTGAACCACTAAATCGACTTTGGCCGCATCGAGCGATTCAACGATTTTTTGACTGAAGTGTTTTATGTCGGGATAGTCTTTGACGCGGATAATTACCGGTTCGAACCCAATCTGCCGAGCCGACTCGACGCCTTTAATCTCTTTGCGGGAGCAGATGACCACGGCGATTTGGGCGGGCAGATTTCCGGCCTTGATTGCCTGGTCGATATTCACCATAGTCCGACCGCTGCCGCTGACCAGCGCCCCAAGACGAACAGGCTGAACATTTTTTACCGCGGACGATTCTTCCCATTCCGTGTCCCGCTGCAAATCGATTGCACGGTTGGCCAGTTGGTCGGCCTGTTTGTTTTGTTCACGCGGAATATGAACCGCCTGCCAGGATTGAAATGTGGCCAAATGCTCCATCGCCCGCATAAATAAATCCCGCAGGTTGTCGCTTTTGACCTTGTATTGGCCGTGAATCTGGCGAACTATTAGTTCGCTGTCGCTCATCAGCTCAATTTGCGTTGTGCCGGCCTGGCGAGCGGCTTCGAGGCCGTGAATAACGGCTGTGTATTCAGCGACGTTATTGGTGGTTTGGGGAATGAAAAACGCTTTGCCCGCCAGAATTTTACCGGCGGAGTTTTTGAGGATATAGGCGGCGGCGCCGGGGCCGGGATTGCCGCGGCTGGCTCCGTCGGTGTACAAAACCAGTTTTCCCACGTCCGGACGCTCCTGTACGAAATGACGGCCCTATTCTTCTTCGTCTTTGAGATACAGTATCCGCGTACAATTGGAGCAGCGAAGAATCTCGTCTTTGTTGGACAGAATATTCACCACCTCGGTCGGCAGGCCCATAAAGCAGCCGCCGCAACTGAACGAGACGACGTTCTCATCCGTCTGCTCGACCTGCGCCATCGCTTCGCCGTCATAAGTCTCAGCCACACGCTTGAAAATACTCATCGCTTCGGAAGTAATTTTCTGAGCGAATAAATCCCATTCCTTCCGGATGACGTCAATCTCTTTCTGCAGTTCCGCCGCCTTGCCTTCGGCTTCGGTACGAATCTGTTCCAATTGAGCGTTCTGCTCGTCAATTTGCTTTTGAATCTCCTGACACTGGGCCTGGTCGGTCTCGACATTTTTCATCAGCTCCAGCACCTGGCTTTCCAGCTTGGAATCATCCGCCTTGGACATGTTCAACTCAGTCAGAATGGCCGAGTATTCTTTGTTGGTGCGAGCCGTATTTAGCGCGGCCCGCAGTTTGGCGATGTGTTCGTCCTGGGACCTGAGTTCCAGTTCCAGCCGATCCGTTTGAATCCGAGTCAGCTTTATTTCCTGCTGTTTAGTTTCCAAATTGCTTTGCAGTGTGCGAAGCTGATTTTCCTGAAAAAGAACGCTGCGCAGGCAGCGCGCCAGTTTGTTCTGGACGGCACGAAGCCGATTTTCCACCCGCTGTAGTTTGATTAAACCACGCAGTACCGGTCCCATTGACAATCCTTTTTTCACTTGTTAAGGTCGCGCAATTCTGCGTAAACAAATCATTATGTCCAAAAAAGCACCTTCTGCAAGAAAATTTTCCCCGGAATTTATGAAAGACTGGAGAAGCAAAGAGCCACAAAACAGGACATCTTTTATAACTTTTCATTCTTCTAAAGGGTTTCCTTTTCTCCATCTTCGCCTATAATAGCCCCTTATGCGGGAATTATTGAAAAAACTGATACAAACAGCCCCTGTGTCCGATACAGGTGAGATTCACACCGCCCAGGTCCTGCAAAATTATCTAAGCCCTTTGGATATCGAAACTAAAATATATTGTTTCAACGACAAAAACGCTAATTTCACAGGCCGCATCCACGGTACGGGACAAAAAAAAGCCTTGCTTTTGGCCGTCCATTTGGATGTCGTACCCGCCGAGCAAAAAGCATGGACCTTCCCGGCATTCCAGGGCATAGAGCAGGAAGGGAAAATCTACGGACGAGGCGCAGCCGATATGCTGGGAGGACTGGCGGCTGTGGCGGAGGCCATAGTTCAAATCAAGCGGGAAAATCACCCGCTTAAAGGAGACCTGATCTTCGTCGCCACCGCCGCGGAAGAGACCGACAGCGCCGGCGTTAAACACTTCCTGCGAACCGCCCGTAAATCCATCGGCCCGCTTGCCGGCATTATCGTACCGGAACCGACCGCCCTTGAAGTGGTGCGCGCACATCGCGGCATCCTGTGGCTGGAAATCACCGCCATCGGCAAGACCGCTCACGGTTCAATGCCGCATCTGGGCGTCAACGCCATCGAAAAAATGACGGCCTTTCTGAATTCGTTTAAAAGTTATCAAATCCCCCATCAGCCGCACCCGCTTCTGGGCGGATGCACTGCCAGCGTCAATAAAATCGCCGGCGGTCAGGCCGCCAACATCATTCCCGACCGCTGCTCGGTGCAAATCGACGTTCGTACTTTGCCCGGACAGGCTCACAATGTCATTACACAGGGTATAGAACATCTGCTGGAGCAGCTGCGACAACAGGATAAACACTTCAAAGCAAAGATAACCGTCCTGCGCTCTGTGCCCGCGATGGAAACGGAACAAGACAACCCATTCTTGAAAATGGTTTGCAGCGCCGTCGGCGCCAAGAAAACCGGCGCCGTCGGTTTTACCACCGACGGACCATGGTTTGCCAAATTAAACGCCCCCGTTGTGATTTTCGGCCCCGGCAACCCCCGGATGTGTCACAAACCGGACGAATACATCGAAATCGAACAACTCGAAAAAGCCAAAGATGCATATAAGCGGATTATACTGGAAGCGCTCGGTTAAACCACGGTTGTTCACTTGATCTCAATACGATAATTTTTCTCAAACACCTGTGGAAAATCATAGACGCCGTCGAAATCCTCAATGTGGTCGGTTTCCTGCGAGGTCATCCATTCGTTGCGTATCATCAGATAAACGATTTCCCCCCAGTCGTGTGTGGTTTTGACGCCCCAGTAATCAAGTACCATCGCCGCCAGTCGGCCCCAGTGTTTTTTCGCCACCTCAGCCAGGCCCCAGGCCAGTTCCTGTCCGCTGATATGCCGGGACTGGTCCACTTCCTCCTCCTGACGCAGTTTCTCAATGGTATGACTCAGACCCTCAAAGACAAACTTCAACGCCCGCGGGTCAAACCGCCCGTCTTCTCTGGCAACCTGTTCGATACTTCTTTTGCCCATCCCCGTTCATCCTGCTTATTGATCGCCTAACTGCTCCCGTAACCAGTTCAAATTTCGCCCAATGACTAACTCATATTTTTGATAATGAAGCGTCGTTTTCATAATAACCTTTTCCACTTCAAAATCATGTCGTTCGGCAAGTTCTAAGACATCCTCCGACTCGTCATACGTCATCAGAAAATCACCTTTAACCTGGCTTATCAATGAAAACAGACGTTCATGATCAATATCAAAATGACGATATAACCTGCGAGCAGCTTGAACATAGGGTGGATCCAGAAAAAAAACGGCATTTTCATCCCGGCTGTATTTTTCAATGATCCTGAAACCGTCGCCGTGAATAAAGGTTATTTTGTCTTTGATGGTAATAATATTTTCAATGCGTCGGCTTAAGGTGCTGGGATACCATCGGGACATTAATCCTTTGCCATTTTCCCCATTTTTTATCAACCCTGCCCCTTCCGCCAGAATCCCGCCGTGGTGCAGACGATTCTTCAGCAATGTTATAAACGCCTTTTCACGCAAAGACGAACCACCTCTTGACAGCGTTTTAGCTACATTTTCACGGGTCAATTCGAAATGCAGTATATGGCGAGCAAGCCATTTCCCATCATCTCCAAGGATTGCCTGCCAAACGGCGGCAATATCATCGTCTTTTTCTGCCAGAATTACTTTATCCGCCAATTCTTCAAATGCACAGGTAAGCCCGACAATCGCTCCGCCGGCAAACGGTTCAATATAGGTAATATCATCGTCAAACTGCTTAAGCCACCGTACAGCATACGGAACAAACCACGTCTTTCCGCCGGGATACCGAAATGGGCTTCGCTGTTTTACACTGGCCACATTCACGGGCTTTGGCAGAGTTTCCATTTCAAATAATTTCAACTGTTTCACAATTTTCTCATCGATTCAGGAAAGAGGTATATCCCTCAATGTCTCCGTATCCGGAGGATGGCCTTCCAATTTTTCATCTAACTTATTTTGAAGAATCTGAATAAAATCATTCACGTCGCCAGGCTGTGGTATAATAATTTTGTCCAGCGCCGGGGCAAACTGGGTATATACTGTTTTTGTTTTATAGAGCTTGTATTTCTTGTTTTTGGCGTCAAACTTGAGGTCGTAAAGCAGCCACGCCAAATCGGCCTTGTCTTTCTCGACTTCCGGCAATTCCGGAAGGGTTTCAAAAAAGTTCTTTTGCAGAGCGATAGCCTGTTTTTTATTCCAGGATTTCAAAATTCCGCCTTTATACAGAATCTGAGGAACCAGCCGCTTGCGGGAAGAAGAAAGAAAATCCGGCTTGGGATAATTCGGCTTGCCCTGCCAATTGAAATCCCGCCGTTTTCCGGGACTTTCGGCATAATACTCAAAAGGAGAACGAATATTGCCCGAAATATACACGGCCTGGACTTCAAGCGAACCAAACTCGACTATTTTCCCCGCTTTATCATAAGATACTAAAACCAAGTCTATATTCCCAGCGGTTTTACCATCCTTGTCTGACAGGGTTACTTCTGAAAGAGAAGTCCACCTGGAACCCGGAGAAAAAAAGAACTCTGCCGCATCCCCCGCGATAATCCAGCCTTCACGGAAGCGAACCGGGCATGTAATAACTGGTTTTTGACTGGCAAATATGCTGCATACCCCAAGAGGGTCTTTCGCCTTATCCTTCGTGCAGGAAGGAACTTTATTATTAAATGGACAGAGTTTGTTCTTCCTGAAACGAGTTGCTTCAGAACCTGCATTACAAATCGGAAACCCAAATACCTCTGCTAAAGGTTGTTGCATAGCTCCTCACCTTCCGTCTTAATGCACCCGCTGACCTGGTTTGGCGCCGTTATCAACCGTCAGCAGAAATATCTGGTCGCCGCCGGAGCCGGACGCACAGACCATTCCCTCCGAAAGACCAAATCGCATCTTGCGCGGCTTCAGATTGGCTACGCACACCACCAAACGGCCCACCAAATCCTCCGGCTTGTAGGCCTTGGCGATTCCCGCAAAGACATTCCGGGTGATGCCGCCCAAATCCAGTTCCAGACTCAGCAGTTTATCCGCTCCTTCCACAGGCGAGGCCTTGGCCACCCGGGCAATCCGCAAATCGACCTTGGCGAAATCCTCAATCGTACATTCCGGCGCCAGCGGCTCATCCAGCCCGGCAGGTTGAGGTTGTTGTTCCTGTGTCGGCGCAGCCGATGGCTCCACAGGTTTACTTTGTTCAATCATCGCGTCCACCTTTTCTTTTTCCACACGTTCCACTAATCGAATAAATTCACGAATCGGCCTGTCTTCCAGCATTGTTCCCACATCCGCCAACGTCTGCGGCCCAATATCGAGAAATTTCTCAATCTTTTCCGCAAAGGCCGGCAGCACAGGTTTTAGATAAATTGTCAATACTTTGACGGCGTTTAACACGGCGGTTAGTACAAGACGGGCTTTTTCAGGGTCAGTCTTGATTACCACCCACGGCTGATTGTCCTCGGTATATTTATTGCAGATATCCGCCAGCCCAGCCACCCGCCGAATCACCGACGCCGTATCCAGACGCTCATAGTCGGCCATAATGTCCTGCTTGGCCGCGACCAACCCGGCGAGCAGTTCTTTTGCTGCTGCATCGAGTCGTCCCAGTTTGCCGCCAAGGCGACTGGTGAGCATCGGGCCGCAGCGGCTGGCTAAGTTGGCTAATTTGCCCACCAGCTCGGCGTTGACCCGACTGATGAAATCATCCAGACTCAAATCAATGTCGCCCACATCGCCGGACAGTTTTGAGGCGTAATAATACCGCAGATACTCCGGGTCGAGATGTTTCAGGTACGTCTCTGCCATCACAAACGTACCCTTGCTTTTGCTCATCTTCTGTCCGTTGACGGTCAAAAAACCGTGTACGAACAGCTTGTTGGGCCGGCGGATATCGGCCGCCAGCAGCAGCGCCGGCCAGAATAGCGCGTGAAAATACATAATGTCTTTGCCGATGAAATGATAAATCTCATATTCGCCGCCGTTCCAGACCTTCTCAAAATCCATCCCCTTGCGGTCGCAGAAGTTTTTGCACGACGCCATATAACCGATCGGCGCATCGAGCCAGACATAAAAGTATTTGTCCTTCTGACCCGGAATCAGGAATCCAAAATACGGCCCGTCGCGCGAAATGTCCCAGTCTTTCAGGCCCGCGGCAAACCACTCTTCCAGTTTATTCTGCACCGAATCCTGCACGAAGCCCGCGGCAAACAGCTCCCGAAGCCGCTCGGAATAATCGGACAGACGAAAAAAGAAATGCGTGCTTTCTTTCATTACCGGCGGCCTGCCGCTGACGGCGCTGATGGGGTTAATCAGTTCCGAGGCCTGGTAATGCGAGCCGCACACGTCGCACGAATCGCCGTACTGGTCTTCGGCTTTACACCGTGGACACGTCCCCTTGATATACCGGTCCGGCAGCCACATCTTTTCCTGCTCGTCGTAGGCTTGCAGAATCTTCTTTTCGACAATCGAACCCACCGCCGCCGCGCGGCTGTAAATCAGTTCGCTCAGTTGGCGATTCTCTGGCGAGTGCGTCGTATAGTAATTGTCAAAGACAATATAAAATGCCGTAAAATCCCGCAGGTGCTCGCCATACATTCGTTCGATAAGCTGCTCAGGATTGATGCCCTCGCTTTTGGCCCGAATCATAATCGGTGTGCCGTGCGTATCGTCGGCACAGAAGTAATAACATTCGTTCCCGCACAATTTCTGGAAGCGTACCCAGATGTCCGTCTGGATATATTCGACCAGATGCCCAATATGAATCGGCCCGTTGGCGTACGGCAAAGCGGAGGTCACCAGAATCTTTCGCGTCATTGCCTTTTATTCTCCGGATTCGGGCGATTGGTTTTGTCCCGGCGGTTGTTGAAGTCGTCTTTGTTCTGCCGATCATTCTGACCGGAATGATTTTGATGATCATTTTGTCCTTCTGAAAGCACATCCGGCTCCGCACCCGCAACCTCTTTATCCGAAATACTCTTTTGCGAATCATCCGAACGGACTCGCCGGCTCGCGTCTTCCATTTCCGACTCGGCCTGCTCCAGTTCTTCCAGTTCTCGTTCCGTCACCTCTGGACTTTCCGCGGCGGTTTCCTGTAAATCCCCGGCAGCCGCCTGATTGTCGAGGACACGGACTTCCTCCAGCGGCCAGGCCTGTCGGTCGCCGTTTTCAAACTGTACCACTACAAGCTGCGTAAGAATCTGCACGTCCACCACGCACCCCTGTCCCTGGGGAGTGCTGACAACGACATTTTTTCTCGGCAATCTCTCCCGCAATTCTTGATAGGCGGCATCTTCGTATCGCAGGCAGCATTTGAGTCTGCCGCAATGGCCGCTGATTTTGGACGGGTCCAGCGTCGCTTTCTGGAGCTTGGCCATACGCATATTTACAGGCGCCAGAATCTTTAGAAATCGCTTGCAACAGCATTCCTGCCCGCAGGTTTCGTAATCCCCGATCAGCCTCGCCTCATCGCGGGAGCCAATCTGGCGAAGCTCTATGCGGGTCTGGTATTCCCTGGCCAGCCGCTTGACTAATTCCCGGAAGTCCACCCGTCCTTCGCTGGCGAAGTAAATAATGATGCGTTCTCCGCCGAATAGATGTTCCGCATCGACAATTTTCATCGGCAGGTTCATTTCTTTGGCGAATTTTTCACAGGTTTGTGCCTCGCTAACGGCCGATTGTTCAAGATGTTCCTGTTCGCGGATGTCTTCGTGAGTGGCAAAACGGACAAAACTGCCTATCTCGGTAATCACCGGCTGTCCTGTCTCGGTGGGGCCGAAGTATTCGGCCACCTGTTCCGGCGCACTGCGAAAATGCCCCCCGTGATAATTGCCCAGACCCACAATCTGTCCCAGTTCCAGCCCCCGGCTGGTCTTGATAATGGCGTGGCTCTTTGTATGAGGTACTTGGTTTTCGTTATGTTCAAACCAGCCAAGCGCCCCCATTTTGCCGAACCGAATCAGCATCAGCCTCTTCGGCTGCCCCTTGGGCTTGGCGGTACTCTCTGCTTGTGTCATTCTTTATTCTCGTTAAATTCTATCCGCCTGCGGCGGATTCCATAATTTTAACTTTTGACTTTTTTAACTTTAGGCCGGTACGGCCGATAGTATATCCAATCCCGCCAGATTTAACAACACCCCCTCAAAAATCAGTTTCTCATTAACGCTGTCATCAACCCATTGCATCTTCTGATAGACCCGCCAAACCAGTTCCCTCGCCTGGTCGAAATCCAGTTTTTGAGCCAGTTTTTCTATCGCCGCAGTCTGCTCGGAGTTGACAAGACCATCGCAAAGCCCCTGTGATAGTCGCATAGTATCGGAAACAGTCCACAGCATCATTTGAATCATCAGCTTCTGTCCCCGGCGGTTCAAATCGGTGGTACTGACATCACCGGCGACTTTGCCCAGCGCGGAGCTGACTTGTCTGGCCGATTGCGACAACCACTCAGCCAATTCAATTGTATCAGCCAGTTGAAAATCGCCGAGCCTTTCTATCAGCTCTTTCTTGATGTCATAGACGCTTTTGCCGCCGCAATCGAGCGTCGCCCATAGTAGCGCCTGACCCAGCGAACCTTCGCTGAATCCAGCCCAGTACGCCGCAGAGGATTCCAAAACGCTACGCTCTTTCAGAACAGTAAGAATATGTTCCCTGTCAATCGGCCCGAAGCGAACCGTCTGACAGCGGGAATGAATCGTCGGCAAAAGCGACTCAGGCTGGCTGCACAGCAGAATAATCACGCAAAACACCGGCGGCTCCTCCAGCGTTTTGAGCAGGGCGTTCTGGCCTTCAGGGTTGAGCTTTTCGGCCTCATGAACGACATACACCGCAAACTCGCCCATTTGAGGCCGGCTCGCAACTTTTTCAATCAGAAATTCCCGAACAACATCAATAGGCAAATCGACAGGAGTCCCTTTTTTTTCTTTGCCTTTCCGGGTAAACGGCCGCAATTCTTTATAGACCGACACAAAGTCCGGATGGCCGTCCCCGTCAAACAAAAGACACGATGGACATCTGCCGCAACTGTCGAAAAATACGCCGTCCGGCCCTTTTTTCTCAACGCGATTCTGACACAGCAGCATTTTGGCCCAGGCCTTGGCGGTAATCGCCCGCCCCACGCCGGCCGGCCCCGCGAAAATATAGGCATGCGCCATTTTCCCCGCCCCAAAAGCCCGCTGCAACGCGCCAATGGCCTTATCCTGACAAAAAATTTCGTTCAAGAACATCTTAAAAATCAGTTTCCATCAATAAGTTCAAAATTTTTTCTTGTACAGAAATTTCATCACTGTTACTAACATCAACTATCTCTATTCTTGACGGATAATATTCTTTTAACTTCAAAAACTCTTTTCGAACTTTGCGATGATAATCTAACGGACGCGAATCAAATCTATCCGGTATAACATTTGAGATAAGATAGAGTTGTTGGGCGTCCTTATGTTTATCTTTCGTTTTTTGATTCTTCTGTTGGCCGGTTCTTGCTCTGCCTTCTTCTGGTGAGATATCCAAAATTATTGTTAAATCCGGCCATATATCTCCAACAGCCAATTTCCCCAATGTTATAATCTCATCAACGGAATATCCTCCTGCTCCTTGATAAGCACAAGTTGCCGAGATATATCTATCACATAGAATCACTTTCCCATTTTCCTTCGCAGGCTTTATTACTTCCTGAACCAATTGAGATCTTGAAGCCATAAATAGGAACGTTTCTGTGGTTACATCCATCTTCCCTTTTGCACCATATTTCAGCAATTGACGAATTTGCTCTCCAATCTTGGTCCCACCTGGGTCTTGTGTAGCTACAACGGGTATTCCATTTTTCTCAAAATATTCTGCCAGCTTTTTAATCTGAGTGCTTTTTCCAGAACCATCTGGTCCATCGAAAACTATAAACTTACCTTTAAGTTTTTCTTTAATCTCAGCCAAAATTTCCCTCACTTCTTTAATATTTTGATTTTTCCTTTTGCCTTTTTACTTCGCTTCATTTTCGGCTGGCTCTTCCGACTTTGCAATCGGCGTCTGCCGTCCGACTTCCAGCACCGCCGCCAGAAACAGCGCCAGCATTCCTGAAGCCGACAAAACCGCTTGTACCGCCAGCGCCGGATAATACAAAATATGCTTCTGATCCACAAGACTGGAAACATATTCCACGGCAAACAACACTCCAAAAACCACCACAAACAACAATAAAAACTGCCCCATTTTCAGGACACAGAATTCCCTCAGCCGCCGAAGCGCCTCCCACATCCCACAATCCTGCACAAGCATCACGGCGGGAACAAAATAGGTCAGCTTGACCAGCACAACGCTTGCCGCCAGCATACTGAGAATACCCAGCCACACAGGCGTCTTCTCCGGACTTATTTCCAGATGCAGAAAAAAACTGACGCCGGACTGAATCATTAAGACAAGAAACAGAAATACCACAAACCAGGCTAATTGAAAAATCAGCAGTTTCCAGAAATAATTTCTGCCCGTCCGCAGTAATTCCATCGGCTGGGCGGATTGTGCCCCTCCAACGGCCGCCGTACGCAAAAAACCCCAGAACAGCATCTGGCTGATAATGCCGAAAACCGCGATCCCGATACCCACCAGAAAAAATCTTCCGAAAGACGGCGGCTGCTCCTCCAGATGCTGAAAATCCCCCAGCATAACCAGACAACAGGCCTGCAGACCTGCCACCATCATCGCCTCCGCCCAACGCGATTTAAGAATATCAAATATCTTCATCGTACACAGCTATTTCTTTCTGAATCGGATAATCAAAAAAACCATTACTCCCAACAATACCACCAGCCCAAACCATACCGGATAACATAATAGGTATAATGATAATAACCCAATTAAAGGAAACCCGCAAAGTATCAGCACTAAGCCGAAAACTTCTGTTTTATGGCTCCACTGCACCATTCTAATTTGACCTTAATCGTACTTTCCCCGCTCCGACAATCGCCTCCAGCTTACGGTAAAATTCAGCGTCCGGACGCACGGACAAATTCTTATCCGCCACGGCCACGATTTTATATCTTCCCGTCTGCACGCTGATGTGAATGGGGCTTTTGCCGCGATGGCTGCTGCACAGGCCGCGGATGCGGTTGATTTTCTCCTCGGTAATTTCATCGCCCGCCAGTTGTATCCAGACCTTCGCAGCCAATTTATCCACCACTTCCTCGGCTCCAATCAGTTCATCAACCAGAATATTAGGGTTTTCTCTGCGACAGTCAACCTTGCCGCGGACAAACACAATTTTATCCACCCCAATCTTTGCCCCATATTGCTCGTATGCCTTGGGAAATAGCACCACCTCGCACCTGCCCTGCAGGTCTTCCAGTTCCAGAACCGCCATTTTTTGGCCCGCCGCGCGCCCGTTGCGTGTGATGAGGGTGCGTACCTTGCTTATCATTCCACCGATTACGACCTCGGCCCCTTCTCGGATGGAAGCTAATTGCGAGGTATTGCAGGTCGAATAGGCGTCGATTTGGTCGGCATATTTGCTCAGCGGATTACTGGTCACATAAAAGCCCAGCACTTCCTTTTCGTATGTCAACATCTGCATCTCCGCCCACGGCGGTACATCCGGCAGTGTTTCCGCATCGGTCTTGTCGCCGTCAAAGCCGGCTTGTCCGAAAAAACTCATCTGACCCCTTTGTTTATCGACTTGCCTCGAAGCCCCGCTCTGCATCGCCTTTTCCAGTGCCGCCATCATCTGGGCACGGCTGCCGCCTAAATTATCAAACGCTCCCGCTTTAATCAGCGACTCCAGTACCTGCTTGTTGACCGCTCGCAAATCAACGCTTTCGCAAAAATGAAACAGACTCTTAAACCGTCCCGCTTTCTGCCGGGCCGTAATAATTTGTTCAACCGCCTTGGCCCCCACTCCCTTGACCGCCGCCAGACCGAAACGAATCACTCCCCCCGTTTTGCCGCCGTGTTCCTTGTTATAGACGACGGTAAAATCGACAAAACTTTCATTAATATCCGGCGGCAGTACCTCGATGCCCATTTCCCGGCATTCGCCGATATATTCGACGACCTTATCGGTATTGCCCATCTCGTATGTCAGCAGCGCCGCCATAAACTCCACCGGGTAATACGCCTTCAGCCACGCCGTCTGATATGCGATAAACGAATACCGCGTCGCATGACTTTTGTTAAAACCGTACCCCGCAAACCGCTCAATCAAATCGAAAATTTCCTCGCTCTGGATAGCGGTCAACCCCTTCTTGACGCAGCCCTCAATGAATCGTTTTTTCTCCGCCGCAATCACGTCGAGACTTTTCTTGCCGATGGCCTTAATCAGCGTATAAGCCTCCCGCAGCGGTATATCCCCCAGCCGGTTGCATATCCGCATCACTTGTTCCTGATAAACCATAATGCCGAAGGTCTCTTCCAGCGCCTGGCGCATAATCGGGTGCGGTGCCGTCCACTTGGCCCCGTGTTTGCGCTCAATATAATCAGGAATCAGACCCATCGGCCCCGGACGATACAGCGCGTTGGCCGCGATGAGGTCTTCAAGCCGGTCCGGTTCAAGTTTCATCAGCATGTCCTGCATTCCGCCGGATTCAAACTGGAACACCCCTTTGGTTCGACCCTGTGCGAAAATGTCCCTAAAAACCTTTTGGTCGGTGATGTCAATCGACTCAATATCGACTTTCTTGCCGTGAATCTGTTCAATCAGGTCCACCGCACGCTGAATAATGCTCAGCGTTTTCAGCCCCAGAAAATCCATCTTCAAAAGACCGACTTTTTCGACCATCGGCCCTTCAAACTGCGTAATGATGTCGTCCGAATCGGTCTGTTTATACAGCGGCAGAAAGTTCGTCAGCGGCTCATCGGCGATGACGACGCCGCAGGCGTGCACCGAAGCGTGCCGGGCAAGACCTTCCAGCTTTTTGCCGATGTCGATGACCTGCCGATATCGTTCATTTTCTTCGTATGCTTTTTTCAGGTCCGGCTCAACATTCAGCGCCTTGTCCAGCGTCATTTTCAATTCACTGGGCACCAGCTTGGCCAATTTGTCCGCCTCGGCCAGCGGCACATCCAGCACCCGGCAAACGTCCCGAATCACCGCACGGGCTTTCATCGTTCCAAACGTGATAATCTGCGCGATATGACCGTACTTGCCGCGGACGTATTCCAGTACCCGGGCGCGCCCGTCCTGACAAATGTCAATATCCACATCGGGCATCTCGTTGCGCTCCGGGTCCATAAACCGCTCAAACAGCAGGTCGTACCGAATCGGGTCAACGTCGCAGATGCCTAAGCAGTATCCCACCACCGTACCGACGGCGCTGCCTCTGGCGCCGGCGGGGATGTTGTTTTCGCGGGCGAAATTGCAAAAATCCCAGACAATCAGAAAATAGCTGGCAAACCCTTTGCCGAAAATTACCTCCAGTTCGCGTTCAATGCGCTCCTGAATTTCCGGCGTGATTTTCTTGTAGCGTTTTTTGACCCCTTCATAAACCAGTTTACTCAGAAATTCTTCGGCTCCGCTGCCATCGGCGGGATGATACGTCGGGGCGTGCCGGCTCTTCAAATCCAGTTCTATATCGCACCGCCGGGCAATCTCGACGGTCATATCGCACGCCTGCGGCGCGTAGGAGAACAATTGACGCATTTGTTGAGGACTTTTCAAAAACACATCCGGCGGATAAATCATCCGGTCCGCGTCGGTGATTTTCTTGCCCGTACTGATACAGCACAGCACAGCGTGGGCCTTGTGGTCGTCAGCATCGAGAAAATGCACATCGTTGGTCGCAACCACTCCAACGCCCATCTTCTGTGCCAAATCCGTCAGCATCTGCCCAAGTTGCAGGTGTTCACCGTCTTCGTGTTCCTGAATCTCAATGAAAAATCGGTTGATGCCGAAAATCTTCAGATACTCTTCGACCGCCTGTTGTGCCGCCGCTTCGTTCCCCTGCAACAACATCACCGGCACTTCGCCTTTGACGCAGGCCGTCATACAAATCAACCCTTCGTTGTATTGAGCCAGAATTTCTTTATCAATCCGCGGCCGATAGTAAAACCCTTCCGTATAACCGATGCTGCTCAGCTTAAGCAAATTCTTGTACCCGGCATTGTTTTGGGCCAGCAGAATCAGGTGAAACGCGTTTTCCTTAATCCCGCCGCCTTTTTGCTTTTCAAAGCGCGAAGCCGGCGCGATGTATGCTTCAATCCCCAGAATCGGCTTAATCCCCACGGCCTTGGCTGACGTATAAAAATCAATCGCACCAAACAGATTCCCGTGGTCGGTCATAGCGACCGTATCCATCCCCAGCTCTTTGCATCGCGCAAACAACCGCTCGCAGGAAATCGCCCCGTCTAAAAGCGAATACTGCGTATGCAGATGCAAATGTACAAACCCTTGCTCCGCCATAACGTCCTGTTTCTGTATTTATGCCCGGCAAAAGCTGGAACCCTGACTTGTGCCTTATGCCTCTTGCCTTATTCACTATTCACTATCAACTATTCACTCTTTTATCTTTTCATCATAGACCGTTTTGCCTGTAAAGTCAACGACACAATCACACCCTGTTGGGATAGGAAGGGAACATCGTATTCCAGCGATGCGGAAATATATTGTTGACATTTCGGGCCAACTGCCGACAATATTGTGCGAGATTGACAGTTTTACCGGCTCTTTGAAAAAATCATACGTTGGAGCTTATCCCGATGAAAATCGGGACCGACCCGCTGCGACGAGCGCATCGCGGCAAGTGGCCAAATCCTCAAAATTTATAACTGTCAACTTGAAATTGTAAATTGAAACGCTCGCCAAGAAGATTATATTTACGATGAATATTTTGATTGAGTTGGTTTGGGAGGATTTATCAAAATGCAAAATTCAAAAAATCCACTGAGAATTTACTTTAAGATAGCCATATTTCTTCTGTTTTGTTTTATAGTTAACATGTGTATGAAATATACCAGAGGAAAAGGGCTGTTTGAATCAAACTGGGAAGTAGTCCACAAATTCGTTACAATAGCTGGATTAGGTATATTCATATACTTTTATCATTACAAAAGTATTGTGGCTTGGTATGTAATCTTAATTACATTTATCTTTCTTTTGCCACTATTGTTTTTGATCCCCTTGCCGGAAAATTCAAAAATAAGTTCTGCGAAACTTTTGTTCATATTGACTATTTTTTGGATATTGGTATGTTCTGATTTATTGATTAGATATAAACCTTACAAAAAACATCTTGAGGAGTTTAAAGAACAAGGTGTATGAAAAATCATTTGCGGAAATGCTTGTGTGGTCAGAAATTGCGTTGGAGCGTATAATATGTTGTTATTGCTTGGAAACCGGGGACAGTTACCTATTAAATGGAAAATAAATGGTGCCTGTCCCTGGTTTTCACTTATGTACCGACATAGTGCTTCTGACCTGCTTTGGTTCACCCAGTTGGCTGGCATGGGCACAGGGCCATTGACAATCCTCAGCGATTCTTTGGAAACGCCCTGGCGAATCACCAGGCTTCTGTACGGCCAATCCACACTCCGTTGAACAATCCGGATTTCCTCGATATACCAAAGCACGGTGAGATAATGGCTGCCGGATTACACCGGAAAACTCTTGAATCGCATCCTTTGTAATTATGAGAAAATGCAACGAATTTACATAAGGTCAAGCCGAACTGTTTGGTTCTTCAATCCCTTTGCAATCAAATCTTGGCTCATTTGCTCAAGATTTATTTTGCCAAGATTAGCTTCTTGTACCGTATCAACCCATTTTTTCGGCCAAACCTCAATACCCTTTAAAGCCCCCAGCCACGATGCCGTGTTGGTCGCGATACTGTCAGCGTCACGTCCGCCTTTCACGGCGGTTAAAACTGTTTTATGCGGATCACCCTGGCCGTAGACAAAATAGGCCAGCGCCAAAGGCTGCTGTTCGGCAAATAAAATACCATTGTAATCGGGTTTGTCTTTGTTGTAAACGGGTTTCAGCCGCTCAGGCATTGGGCCGTCAACTTCTGTTTTGCACGATCGGACAAGGCAATTCTCATACATATTTTCATACAACTCAGTCGGGTTTTTTGCCTTGGCCGCGATATCGACCGCCCGGGTGAAAAGTTTTTTTGCCAAAGGACCGGAGTCATCCATCACCGCATTCACAACAGAATCAACCGTTGCGCCTTTCTTAAACGCCGCTGCCTGACCTGCGACCACGGAAGAAAGAATATCCTGCTCCAGCGGAGCTTTCCAGATTCGGCACATATCCGCTGTCACGGCCGACGCTTTTTGAGGATCACCGGCATAGAGGATGCCGATTGGCTGCCACCAGCCGCCGCCGCCGCCCTGGATGTGATGTAATCCGCTTTCCTCAGCAGTCACCTCTCCGGATTCGACCCTTTTGAGCGCTTTAACCGCCACGTTCCACCAATTCGAAAAATCCGCGTGCTCTGAAAGCCACGGAGCAAACTTAGTTGCAGTATAAGGAAGGTCGGTTTCCAGAACATAACGAGCCAATTGTATCCGAATCGCTGTATCGTCGGTTATGGTACCCGCCGCAGGTTGCAGGGCATAGCCGGAGGATCCTACTTTGAGCAGGGTTCCCGGTGTGTCATAGCGGATGAGATCCTGGAAATCAGGAAATTTCTCGGCAATACGCAGATAGTGTTGATTCTCCACAGGACCGCCCATCGCATCGCCTATGGCCGCTCCCAAGAAGCATCCCATCGCCCGGGAACGATACATCGCAATTTCTTCAGATCCCGTTCTGTCTGCGCCAAAAACGTCTGATGAATCTATACCGGCTCCAAGGGCTGACAACGTAGATAATGCTATAAATCCGCGTCTTGACATGTCCATGTCCGACTTCATGACCACATTCCTTTCTTTGAATTTGTTATGATAAAATCCGCATGTCTGAGGCCGTCCCCGCATCAAGAAAAGGGAGTGCCGAACACTATTGAAAATGTACCCCGGGCTTATTCCATTTTGATATACTCGATATAATCCAACATTACCTTTTCTCCCTGATCGGATTCTGCCACAACCCTGATTTCATCTCCTTTTTTCACTTTCATGTTTTTGAATAATCGGCTGCGCCAGCAATCCGTGTCTTCGTCCAAATAAAAACATACTTTTTCTTTATCAGCAACGAAAAGTGATACTTTACTGTGCCCAAATTTTTCATCGTAGTATGTTATCCTGATATCATAGTTGCCTGAAACATGATCGAAGCTATATGAGGCTTTGCCTAAGCCAGATGTCTCAACGCCCCACTCTTCAACAAAATCATTAATCCTTGTGAAATTAGTTAGTTCCATATCTTCAAACTCCTTACCAATGGTAGGCGTTAGTCCCTGGACACCTGCATCAATCATTCCCTGTTTAAAAGCCCTCAATAGTCCAAAAGACGCACCATCGTAATGTTTTAGTGCCAGTCCGTTCACTTTGGCAGGATGTTCCAGGGCAACTTTTATTCCTGCTTTAACAAGTTCGGGAGTTGCTTTCATACGAGGCGCAATACCGCATATCAATGGCATATCGGGACCAATTAATTGCCGGTCGGTGGCAAGCCATTTTTTTCGCCTTTTAAACGTTTCGGCAGAATCGCCCTCCTGTTCCTGATGATCCTGTGTTACCACAGAACCAAGGTATTTGGATACATCCTCAAGGTACATGCCTAAATCCCTCGGGTTCCAATTCATGTAGGGATAAGTATCGTTATAACGAAGATGGCATTGGGGATTTTTTCGTACACGTTTAATTTCTTCTGAAATGTCCTTGTAAAATTGGGTGGTGGAATATGCCCTGAATTTCATCCACTGGTCCCTTTCGGGTTGTGCATTTTTATTGACTGCTAAAATCTTCCCGGCTGCTTCGAGGTCGAACCCTGTTTTTTTCGCTTCGGCAATGCAATATTTACAAAAACAGGTGCCGCCTTTGTCAATATCGTTGTTCCAAAATAAATGCTGGCAGGTTTGGATGTAGTCCAGGTCATAATGCTCGGCCAAATCGCCAAACAGCGCGATGATATAGGTCCTGGGTTCCTGGCTATTCGGACAAAACCGGCTGTTGTCCCAACTTGTCCCATCTGTTTTTTTTTGTTGCCAATCCGGGTGTTCCTGAATAATGGATGTGGGAATAGGAAAATGCGAAACCTCGGCGCCCACTGCCAAACCCCTGGCGCGACATGAATCAACCATTAGCTTGAGCCAATCTGTTTGGCGTATCCAATCGAAATCTGACAACAGCGGTTTTACTGCCCCATATCGGCCCATGTCAGGAAAAAAGGATACACGGGAGTCTTCTGAGTCCCAAAAATCCCGAACCGGGTCATGGGGAAATTTTGGTGCCTGGAAGGGCCTGTGCTCTTTATGCATGACAACGACCATGTACACACTATTGATTCCTGCCATGGTCTGTAGATTATCCAGTATGGCCGACATTCCTTCATCGTTAATTTCCCAGGCCCTTAATTGTGTACCGACTTCAAACTCAGACGTGGCCCCGGGTTTCCATACAGGTCGATAGGTTGACCCGGCGGATTGGGCATAACCTATTTGTGATTGAAAAATTGTACAGGTGGTAATAAAAAGAATAATACTAACTATCTGTTTGTTTTTTTTATCCATAATTTAATCGTGTTAGACGTTTATCATCCTGCTTGTATTCATATATGCCTTCATTTACATATCCATTTTATGGTCCTGGTCCTGGCCCCTGCACCTGAGGCTGCTGCGGCGTCTGTAGATCTTTCTTGGCCTGGCTTTCAGCCGCCGCCCAAACCGCAGCCGCATACGTCAGCATCACAACAACCATTAGTCCAACAAATACTTTCTTCATTGCTTTTTTCTCCTTACCAAATTTTTCCGTTTCACAATCCCACTTAACAAACAAACATTTTCAGACTACCCGATATTGCAAAAATTTCAATCTCATATTTCAAATTTTCCGATGCCCCCACTCTTTAATAATGGTCTTTGCCCCCGGTTTATTCCAGGTTATACGCCGGGAGTTGCAATTCTGTTCGGTCTGCAAATTCCCCGCGTTTTTACGGGGAAAAGTGAGGGGGTCGAGCGGAGATTTCAATCGTGTCGCTGAAGAAATGCCGCCAAGAGCATACCAATCCTTTTTTCACACTGGTAATCCTTTACGCACCCTGCCTCGGAATCATTCCGCTTTGGCATTCCCAAAGCGCACCGTTCCTTTTCCGGTCACAGGGGTTCGTCTATAGTACTGCTCGCCGGTTGTACAATCACGCTGTTGTCGTCAAGTTTCTCTTCTGTCACAACACCCTCAAACTTCAGGTGTTCCTCATCCTGCACGCTGATGCGGATGACTTTCATCCCCTTGAATTTACCGCGAAGCAGGTCTTCTGACAGCGGGTCTTCAATATACCGCTCAATGGCTCTGCGAAGCGGGCGGGCGCCAAATTCCGGATTGTATCCCTTGTTAATCAAAAACTCCTTGGCGCTGGTTTCCAGTTCCAGGTGAAGTTGATGCTCCAGAAGCCGTTTAAATACCTTGTTCAATTCATAATCCACAATAGTTTGCAGGTCCTGGCGGGTCAGCGGCCTAAAGACAATCACCCCATCCAGACGGTTCAGAAATTCCGGACGGAAATGCCGTTCAATCTCCTTGTCCAGCATCTCTTTCATTTTTTCGTAATTGGCCTGTTCGGTTCGTTTGCCGAACCCGAAGCCGCCCTGGTTTCTAATCAGTTCGGCGCCGATATTGCTGGTCATAATCAAAATGACATTTCTGAAATCCACATGCCGTCCGAACGCGTCGGTCAGTCGGCCTTCCTCCATAATCTGCAGCAGCATATTATAAATATCGGCATGGGCCTTTTCGACTTCGTCCAGCAGCAGCACGGCGTAGGGCCGGCGGCGGATTCGTTCGGTCAACTGGCCGCCTTCTTCGTAGCCGACATAGCCGGGTGGAGCGCCGATAAGCCGGCTCACATTGTGCTTTTCCATATATTCGCTCATATCGATCTGGATCATCGCATCGGCGTCACCGAACATAAATTCAGCCAGCGCTCGGGCCAACAACGTCTTTCCCACCCCGCTGGGGCCTACGAAGATAAAGCTGCCCATTGGACGGTTGGGGTCTTTCAGGCCGCTCCGGCTGCGCCGAACCGCTTTGGCTACCGTCGTGATCGCCTCGTCCTGAGATATCACCGTCTTGTGCAGTTCCGCTTCCAGTTCCAGCAATTTCTGAGCTTCTTCCTTCTCTAATCGGGTCAACGGTACCCCCGTCATTTTACTGACCACTTCCGCTACTACTTCCGCATCGACGTCGCCGACGACTTTGTCGCTTTTTTCCTGCCACTGTCGCTGGATTTCGGCCTTTTCGTCCAGAATCCGCTGGATATCGTCGCGCAACGCCGCCGCCCGCTCATAGTCAGCGCCTCGAACCGCCTCGTCTTTTTCAGTCTGTAATTTTTCAATCTTCGCCTCAAACTCCGCCAAATTCGGCGGCGGTGTCATATTTTTCAGGCGAACTCTCGCCCCGGCCTCGTCAATGACGTCGATGGCCTTATCCGGCAGACACCGCCCGGAGATATACCGGCTCGACAGCTCCACCGCCTGGTACAACGCCTCATTGGTAAAACGCACGCGGTGGTGTTTTTCATATCGGTCTCGAAGCCCTTTGAGGATTTGCACTGTCTCATCTTTGCTTGGCGGTTCCACAACAATGGTTTGGAACCGACGTTCCAGCGCCGCGTCTTTTTCGACATATTTGCGGTATTCGTCAAATGTGGTGGCGCCGATACACTGTACTTCGCCGCGAGCCAGCGCGGGCTTCAGCACATTCGACGCATCAATAGCGCCTTCCGCTCCGCCGGCTCCGACGAGGGTGTGCAATTCATCCACAAACAGAATGACGTTGCCCGCTCGGCGCACTTCGTTAATGACGGCCTTGATGCGCTCCTCGAACTGCCCGCGGTATTTGGTCCCCGCCACCATCATCGCCAGGTCCAGAACCACAATTCGCTTTTCCTTCAGAATTTCCGGCGCCTGATGCTGGTCAATCTTCTGAGCCAGCCCTTCCACAATCGCCGTTTTCCCAACGCCGGCTTCGCCCAGCAGAACCGGGTTATTTTTCCTCCTGCGACAGAGAATTTGTATCAGACGTTCGATTTCGGTGATTCTGCCGATGACCGGGTCCAGCTCGCCCTTGGACGCCAGTTCAGTCAGGTCCCGTCCAAAGCTGTCCAGCGCCGGCGTCTTGCTTTTGGGCTTGACACCCGCTGCGGCGGCGCCATTCGGAGGATTCATCTTCATCCCCAGTGACGGATAGGTCCCGGTATTGTCCTCCACACCCGCTCCCAGCAGATTCAGCACCTCCTGGCGGACGTCTTCGAGTTTCAATCCGAGATTCATCAGCACCTGCGCAGCAATCCCATCCGCCTCCCGCAAAAGTCCCAGCAGAATATGCTCCGTCCCCACGTAGTTATGATTCAGCGACCGTGCCTCCTCGATGGCAAATTCAATCACCTTCTTGGCCCGGGGCGTCTGCGGCAGTTTGCCCATCGTCACCATGTCCGGCCCGCTTTTCACCAGCTTCTCTATCTCCAGACGCAGTTTCTTGATATCCACGTCCAGATTTTTCAGCACTTGTGCCCCGACGCCGCTGCCCTCTTTGACTAATCCCAGCAGAACGTGCTCGGTGCCGATGCAGTCGTGGTTAAAACGCTGGGCCTCCTGATTGGCCAGCGCCATTACTTTTCTCGCCCGGTCCGTAAAACGTTCAAACATATCTTCTATCTCTTTCTGACTCTGAAAATTCACTTGGTTCAGTTATCTTTACCATTGTAGGCCTTTATGGCCTCGCTGTCAAATCTTTGACCCTGTTAAAGCCCCGTAAGAACTATAGTCCCGCTTGTCCCATCTTGTTCATTTTCCACAACTTGCGTTTCATCACAATAACACGGGTTTCTTTGGCAAATATGAAGATATTATTGACCTTAGAGCCAATCTGAATAGCCATCCTCGCCTTTGATTTTTTCCCGGCACACCGGGATTTAATTTTTTATTTGGAAAAGCTGCTACTGCTATCGACAAAAAACCACCCCGACTTTCACCCACGCCGCACAAAATTTTCCCGCTTTTCCCCCCTCAAAACCCCAATACCCAACATCCTGTGTCTTTTTATATTTCGTCAACCTTTAGCCCTCGAATTTATTCGAGGGTTGTTTTTGTCCACTTCGTCCATGTAGCCTGCCCTCGCGCAGCTTGCCCTCATGTAGATGGGGGGCGGGGGTCCATTACGTCCTGCATGTCCGTCCCTTTTATCTTCGCATAAATTATTTAGTATCTGTTGCGGAAACAGGTTTTTGTCATTCCCGCGCAGGCGGGAATCCAGTTATTCGTCCCAGATACCTGCTTTCACGGGTATGACATTCTCGGTTTTATTTTTCCGCAACAAGAACTATTTAGAGCCTCTGATGCTCTTATTCAATCAACACAATGCCGTAATAATTGCCCTTGCAGTTTTGTGTCTTTAACACCTGAATCGGATATCCATTAGACCTTACGGTGGTATATACATCTATCCCGCATGCCTCCATAGAGGGTCTTGTTTTGTCCGGATGGCGACAGAATTTAGCGCAACTTTCGCACAGTTCGCAGGGGCCGGCGCCCATCCCGAACGCCTTAAAATATCCATCTAAAAATATCTCCCGTTCCAGGGTCGGTATCATAGAATGAATGTCTTTGTATGCATTGCCGTGCACTAAGAGCGCATACTTGTAACAGGACAACACCCTGCGTGTTTCCTCAGGCGTGGGCGAATTCGGCGGACAGGTCAGGCATTGTCCGTAACCACCGCAGCCAAACTTGCATTTTAACCTCACCCATTCAGCGGCAACGATACTCTTTGCCGCGATGACCTTGGCTTCTTTTGCGCCCAATTCCTTCGCGCGTTTTATATACTTCACATATCCCCGCATATTTTTATAACCCTTCGCTTCTCAAATTTCAAATTCTCTGCCCTGTCCGTGTTCGCCCGTGTCATTCCGGACTTGACCCGGAATCCAGTTCCTTGTCCGAATCGTCCGACATGTCCTACGGGTCCGACCTTCTGTAAATCAATTCTTCTCGAATTGTCTTCACAAATCTCGGCGGCATAGGTTCTCTTCCCCGGATGGACCCTCGTCTATATGACGTGCTTGAAAACTTGAGATAATATTTATAAAATTATCTCTGTTAATTACTAATACGTTATTAAAAATTGCTTCTATTTTGTCAACTTCAGTGGCAAACTGTATATATTTCTTTATCCTCTTAAAACCATTAAGCGTGCTTTTGTTTAGCGGTACAACAATGCCGATTGCCGCAATAATAGATGCGTTGGCTATATCTCCAAGCATATGCTTTCTTGTGCCTGAGTTCTCGATTTCGATAGCCAAAAAGCATCTAGGATTCTCGTTCTTGTTACTCAGAAAATTATCAACACTTCCCACCTCGGTCTCTGCCTTATCAACCAATTCAGCAATGAAAGCCCTATATTCTTCAATTTTTGCATCAATTATGCGGTTATTTCTTTTAATATTCCCTGTAGTATTAAAAGGTCTGACTGCAACATCTATACGAGGGCAATAAAGTTTTCTTGACCAAGCATCTTGACTATCTTTAGCGACATCCCACTCTTTTTCAACCATATCATCGCCAAATATTCCCTTAAGCCCCACAACAATTTTATTTTGAAATGATTTAGTGGTATTTTTTCTCTTGGTTATAGGCAGCCTACGGGCCGTTATATTTTTCGTTTTCTTTTTCTTTCGTCTTCTCATTTTTCATTTTCCAATCGCCAATTTACAATTTTCACGTTCATCAAGAATGAAGCTAAAGAGCATAGACAATTCACAAGCAAAGGCCTTCCTTGCGCAACATATCTAATATTGTTATACATTCAATACTATAATATTTGCATACATCTGGTATCTTAGAGCGATCAGGTCCACCACTAGGTTTTTCTTCAGTCACCACCGAACATTTATATGCCATCGCAACAGCAATGATAAAAGGGTCCGCACCGGATTTATTTTTTTTGATATCTAAAAGATTAGAATGAGTTGATAGTATTTTTTTTGTATTGAGCTGTATTTCCTCGTCTAGCGGAAGAAATATATCTTTATTCTTACTTACCCAATCGCTCAAACTGTCAGTCTGTGCAATTATTTCAAGGTATACTTCTTCAACAGAACAGACCATTCCTTTTGACATAAGTTCATCAAATTTCTGCCATACACTGGGAAAAGTATCCTGCGGGTACACTCTTTGCAAATGAGTGAAGGAACATGTATCTATAGAGTATTTGAATGTAGATATTAACATGAAACGCTAAATTGCCTTATATTAACATAAAGTGGTCCTGCAATCTGCTTAAGTGCTTAATTTTGATACCCAAATAACTTGAGAAATCACTGATGTTTATGTAATTCTTGTTTAAATTTTCTAAAACCACCCCTACCAATTTCTTGCCCGCTGAACTGATTAGATTTTCAACTGGATGAATAAAACCAGCAGATTTGGGCTTATGACTAATAAATTCCTGCAGATATTTATTATATTTGTCTCTATAAAATTTATCATCAACGTATTTCAGAAAATGCAGCCTTTTGACAACGGCTATTTTGCTAACACAATAAATACGAGCCAAACAATTTATTGCTTCTTCTCCTGCTTCTCCTTTTGAACAAGCAACAGATAAATTAGGTTCCTTTGCTAGATTTTCAGCAGGAATTAATACAGAACCCGCAACGTTATTACAAAAAGACTCAATTTTGACATCATGTGCTGACAAGCCACTATTTTTTTCATCTATATTGCAAATACTACCAGTTCTTAGTAAAAGATGACAAAATTCGTGCAAGAGACTAAAAGAGCGAGCATTGTATGCGTCTTTTCTGTTTACTCCAATGATAGGCAACACATTAAAATACATTGAGTAGCCACGCATAACTTCAAGTGGAACATCTACACCTTGAAATACTAATATGTCTCTATTCTCTAATTTTTCCCGCCATTTATTAAAAGCGATTCGAGGATTTCTCCAAGAACTCTGTTCTTGATAAGACACTTGAAGTAATAATCTAATCATCTTTGCAATTGCTTCTGGACTTGAACGCAAAGACGCTTTATACCCAAACTCCTTAGGTTGAACTCTTATATTATTGAATAACTCAAGAGCAATTTCCCGCCTCTCTTCAGCCAAACGAAATTCACAACTTAATTCAGGTGTTATTTCTCCTATTTCATAACCCGGTAAAAACCGGCGGTCTTTGGGACGATTTGATAATAATGTTGGTGGTTCAGGCAAATAAAAAATGGCTATTGGAAACCTGTAAATATCAGCCATTTTTCTAAGTTGAGATATAGTTGGAGACTCTTTACCTGCTTCCCAGTTATTGATTAGATGAGGATCAAAACCTGTTTTATGAGACACATAATCCAAATCAAAACCAAGAAAAGCCCTGGCCCAACTTAACACCTGAGAATTTATTAAAGCTTTAATTGATTTTGTCATTAAAGTAAAATTCCCATAAAGATACTTAACAAAACGAGGAACAGTCCTATTTTTATCTCCCTTTTTCTTTCAACCTCATTTCTTTACCATATCGAAGAAAATTTCCCGCACCACCTATTTTTCGCCCAATTTTCCTTTTGCTTTTCTCGTCTAAGAACCACGAACAAAGAACTAAGAACTCCTCGGTGTCTCCCTATCGGTGCACGGATATTACAAGAAAACTCTGGCTTCTTATTCAAGACATATTTCCGTCATTTTTTAATCAAAAATACCTTTTTTCGCCCAATGTTTAATCCTCCTCTGCATCTTTATTTTCAAATTCACGTTTAATGGTTGCTATGACCTCCCCGAAAGTTTCTTTAATATTATTTTTTGAATATCTTATTTGTTGAATCCCCTGAGTATTCGAAAATTCATTCGTGCCTTCTTCGAGGAGCACTATTGCTCTCGAGAAACCAAGTTTCCCTTGAAACAATCCTAATTCATGAATTACATTTTCCCTCGCATGCATTACACCATCTGCATCTCGATCTTCTGCAGTCATTACTAATAAAGCAAAGGAGCTTTTAGTAAGCATTTCCTCTAAAATATCCCTTACGGTATGGCCCGCTCTTGCGCCTACTTCATAGGCCTCAATTTTATACCCATGTTTATCTTGTAGATGATCTTTTAAGTCCCGCCATTGGTTACTTTGGCCATGTCCAAGAAAAATAATTGGGCTCTTCATGCCTTGTTGATCTGGAGGTAATAAGCATTTTTTTTCATTTTGAATAAATATCTGATGTATGCTTTCTATCTGGTGTCTTTCTGGCGATTGAACAGCTATTTTTGTATTTGCCTCGCGGAACTCAATTGTTAATCCATATTTACCATAACTGTAACTTTTCATATACCTAGCAAAAGTTATATTCTGTGAATAATCAGCAAAAAATTCAGATTCATTATCGTGCTGCCATGTTTCCTTACCAATTTTTACGATAAATTCGTTTGATGTCTTCGGCTCTTTTTCATTTAAAAATGATTCGAGCTTTTTAATGCTTGAGCTGATTACCTCACATGAGAATTTTACATTATAAAAATAAACACTCTTTCTCATTTCATACTCCGCGAATTAAGGAAAATTGAAGAGATCATATATTTTTCATTCCTTTTTCTTCCAACCTCATTTTATCGCGTCAAATAATTTCCCGCACTACCTATTTTTTTTTATCGCGTCGAAGCTTTAGCGAAGACAGACGCCCATTTTTTTCGCCACCTGTTTTCTAGCTTATTCGGCGTGCATCGTCTTTCTTATCAGCGGTATTTTTTTTGCGATAAGGCCTGTTAAAGCAAACATCAGTACCTTTACGGAGCAGACCAGATGGGCTTGCGGTTCTCGTCCGAGAAGACCAACTGCGGCCCATCCTTCATCACGATCATCCCAGCGCGGGGATTGACTTTCTCATCAAACAAGATTAACTGTGGCATGTCCTCACTCACGTTCAGCCCGACGCGGGGCATGCCGTTCTCGTCGGCCAGAGCCAGTGCCGGCCCGTCCTTGGTTACGGCCAGCACGACGCGGGCGGTTTTTCCGTTCTCGTCCCACAGGCTCAGCATCGGCCCATCCTTGGGCACGCTCAACCCGGCGCGGGGCTTGCCGTTCTCGTCAAACAGGCTCAGCCTCGGCCCGTCCTTGTCCACGCCCAACCCGGCGCGGGGTTTGCCGTTCTCGTCAAACAGGCTCAGCCTCGGCACGGACTTGACCACGGCCAGTACGGCGCGTTCTTTGCCCTTCTCGTCAACCAGCACGAATCCGTTGGCGCGGATTACCTTTTGCACGGCCTCCGCCTCTTGTGCATAGGCAGCGGGCATGGTCTTCGTTAATGTCCAGACCAAGCCAAGCCCGCCGACAGTCAGTACCACGATGGTCAGCAGCCAATGGTTGCAGCGCTTCGCAGCGGCCAATTCCCGCTCTATCTTTTCCAAACGTTCTTCAGTAGTCATTTTGTTCCCTTTCACGAAACAAATTTCCCGCACCACCCCTTTTTCGCCCGTTCTGTTTTCCTTCATCGCTCAATTCAACACTAAACATTGAACACACAACATTTTCCATTTTCCTTCATCGCTCAATTCAACACTAAACATTGAACACGCAACATTTTCCATTTTCCTTCATCGCTCAATTCAACACTAAACATTAAACACACAACATTTTTCATTGATGGTTGCCAACATCGTAGCCGTTTTTCCTTTGAATCTCAAGACAAAAACAAACTTCCCGACAGATAATATCCTCTTTTTCTCCTGTTTTCCAAACCCCATTTTCTATCAATTTAGCCCCCAGCCGCTTCCAATATTCTCGAGTTCTTGGGTTCTGGGGTTCTTGAGTTCTTTTCCCTGTTTCGTACCAATTCCGACTGCACTATTCCGCTATCTTCAAAAATTCCATAAATTTTTAACCCCTTTTACAAAAAAGACTTACAGCTTTAACGCCCCCTAAAAATCGCCGATTTTCGACACAAATCCGCAACTCCGCCCCATAGTGGAGGCGCCTCTTTTGCGCCCCCGGAAAGGAGTATGTATCGTGTTGTCAAAAAGCATGGCAAAACAAGACGGCCGTCATTCCGAACCCCTTGCGGGTGAGAAATCTGTTGATTTAGGTCGTCGGCTTTGCCGACTCCTCAATTTTGATTTTTGCATTTTGATTTTTAATTTCAAAAATGCCCGCAGGCATTTTTGCAAAACGAACCCAATCGACCGGCAACGCCGGTCGTTCCCGCGAAGGCGGGAATCCAGATTGCTGGCCGTTGGCCACACAAAACGAAGCCATTTGGAATGGCTTAAAAAGCTCAATATTAAATCAAAAACGCAGAAATAGAGGCCAAAAAGTTAGACAAAAAAACGAAACGAACCCAATTGTGGATAACTTTGCCTGTACGCTGAACGCTGTACGCTGAACGCTGAACGCTAATCACTTTTTTCGTTCCCACGGCCTGCCCTGTCTGCGGTGAGTTTAATCCTGAGCTTGTCGAAGGGCTTGTCGAACCGAGCTTGCCGAATGGGTTCGCACGTCTTCTCTTCCCCCCAAATTATACAATCCCCCTCCATATTTTACAATCCCACTTACGCGTTTATACCCGTAGAATTACAGAGAAATAACAAAAAAAGCCGGCTTTGAGCCGGCTTTTGAATCCAAACAAATTAACCCTCTATTCCATCTTTTGCAGGAGGCTTTTTAGATATGCGTTTTCCCGCCGTGTCGCCTCCAAATCAAACAAGAGGTATTTTACGCTCACCCGCAAATAATCCAGCGAATCCTGCAATCGTCCCAAACTATCTTTTAGTTGTTGTCTGCTTTCCTGCGTTTGCCTGGCTAAGTTAATGATTTTTTCGCACGACGGCTCCGGCAACGGCCCCAATTCCCGCAGAAGCTCCCGCAATTGCTTTTCAAACATCGCTTCGTTGTTCATAGACCTCTCTCCCCTGCAATGTTGTTCATTGTTGTGCTATTGTACTTTATGGCTAAGGAGCAATTCTCGTTCCGCAGAGTCGATAACAGTATTTTTATTGACCATACGATGTACAAACTCCTGCTTTCCCACTAAAAAATCACTCTGGGAAAATTTATCAGCCAAACGGGGGTTGTAAGGAAGACAATAACGTGTTTCCCAAAATAAACACGGTTTTTAATACTTCCCGTTCTCTTTTAAATTAACCTCTTTCAATACAATCAGTTATAACATTTGTACCCCGTTTTCAACGCCGTCTTTCTTTTGGGTGCGGAAAACAACGAAAAAGTGATAAAAGTTAATATTTTTTCGAAAAAATTGCATTTATCAAAGGCATTAGTGGTATAATTACCTGATAAAAAGCAGGTAAAGCAAGATGAGGTTCGTATGAAATGGAGTTTTTGTATGTTCCCGATTTGAAATTACAGTAGAACGCGCGGAATTTTGAAAAAATGAAACCGTCGGGATTGCTATTATCTTTTTTATTTCTATTATCCACTTCGGTTCCGGGGCAGATTTTTAACAGGAGTTTCGAACAGGCTGTGGAACCGAATGCCACCTATTTTACTCCTCCTCTGGGGTGGAAGTGTGAAAATTATGCCGGCATTCACACCGGTCCCTTCGAGCCTAACAACAGCCATAGTGGCGGCATCAAGTGGACGATCCCCGATCCTAATAATGAGGGTGATTATTATCTTGTTCTCTCCACAGGCGACCTTGGACCCGATAGCGACCCTCTGATCAAGAAAGCCAGCGCCAGCCAGCGTCTCTATCTGCCGGCAGGCACTCGGATTCAAGGGGAGTATTTCTTCGGCACCTGTGACTACCGACCCTACTACGACTTTGGGGAGATTGACCTGATCCCTGCCCCCTGCGACCCCAACAACCCCAACGACCCCAACAGCCCATGTGACCCCAATGCCCCGCACTATTCCGGCAAATTGACTTCTATTCAACTGGCTCGTTGTTCTGTCGCTGACGTGGGCGATTTTGGCAGTACGGAACGATGGATATCTTTTTCTCGCACCCTTTTGCCGCGGGAAGAAGGGATTTACGACTTAATCTTGCGCGTCGAAGATGGAACCGACACGATTTTCGAGAGTTACCTTGCGGTGGATGATCTTGCTATCTGTGGACCGCAAACGCCTGTTGGAGACATGAGTTGCGACTGTACAGTGAATTTGCAGGATTTATCTCTTTTATCGAGGGCATGGCTGGAAACTTGCCCCACCGACCCAAATATTATTAACGATCCCAACTGCTTAAGCGTATACGCGGATTTCTCGAAAGATGGGAAGGTCGATGCAAACGACCTGGACTTGTTTAGAGAAAATTGGCTGCTGACCGGTCTCTAAAGACCAACAGACAAAATCAAAATTACAGAACCCGGTCCTTCTATGTGATTCATTTTGACAACCTTATTTCAAGCGGGTATAATCTGTCTCAGAATTTGGCCCTCAACTGTTCTAAACTAAGGAGAGGATTATGAACTTTCTGGAGGCACCGAGAGATTTGCGGTGGCGACGGATAAAATGGCATACTGTTTTTGCGGTTCTTTTGGCTGTTTCGGTTATTGTCCTTTCCCTCGGATGGCTCTTCCATGTTGCCGATCTGCCTCAGTACGCCGAGGTATTTGACAACATCCATATCTTCTTTTTCGCGTTCGCAATGGTGATACTGGCCTTTGCGATACTGGCTTTACTGGGCGAAATTTTTCGTGCTTCCCGTGATAACGGTGCCAGACTGGACAATATCGCCGAGATTCTCGTTCGGCACAATAACTTACTGACCCAAATCACCCAGGCCGTCCATTTGAGCGATACCGCCAAAGAGATTGTCTTCCGTGAAACGGAGCAGATGCAGCTGGGCGAGGCCGCTCTGAGCAAGCTTCACCAGCACGATTTTGATGTGGCCGCAGCGATGATCGAAGCGATGGAACAGTCGCCGCGATATAAAGACCTCGGCGCCAGACTGCGGAAAATGGCCGAGAAATACCGCACTGCCACGGAAGAAGGCAGGGTACAACAGGTTATCGCTTACGTTGAAACCCTGATGGATCAGGCCCGCTGGGCGCAGGTGGCCGTCCACATTGACAATCTCATCAAGACCTTCCCTTATTCGGACAGAGCCAAAATCATGCCGTCGCGGCTGCGGGAACGTAAGGACATGCGCAAAGGCGAACTGCTGTGCGAATGGGACAAGGCGGTACTGTCCAAAGAGACCGACCGGAGCTTAGACATCTTAAAAGAGCTGGACCAGTATTTAACTCCTGCCGAAGCGCTGGCGCTGCAGGAATCGGCCAGCACGGTTTTTCGGACGAAACTGCACAATCTCGGCGTTCAATTTTCCATGGCCGTAACCGAACGAAAATGGACCGACGCTTTCGAAACGGGCAGACGAATTGTGCAGGATTTCCCCAATAGTCGAATGGCCGCCGAAATCCGTTCGCGGCTGGACATCTTGCAGGAACACGCCCACAAACAAACGGAACAAAAGGCCTGCAAAAAATAATACCAACCTGCAGACCGCCGGCCAAATGCCCCATTCATCACAAATTTTTGCGGAGGACAACCAAATTGTCTGCTTGCACGGATTCAGGATGGATCGGTAAAGACGGAATTTACCTATGACGACCTTGCCAGGCCCCAAACTGTTACGGATATGTACGATCACGAGGTTGTCTATGCGTATGACGGCCTGGGCAGAAAAACAAAAATGATCGCCGACCCTAACAGCCCAAGTTATCCGGACAGGATCAATCAGGTTACCGAATATGCCTATGATACCGTCGGCAGACAAATCAGCATTTCCGGATATGCAAAAGATTCCGACGCCGCTACCAAGCAGAGCACGACCTATGACTATGACAAGATGGGTCGTATAACCAAAATTACATACCCCGATAGCGCTGCCATAGAGTATGCTTATAATGCCGCAGGCAAGGTCTGGAAACGTACCGACCAGCGCGGCATAGAGACTTTCTATACATACGACCACACCTATACTATGACCCAAAAACAGGTGACGGCAGGCGGAACGGCAACGACGGAGCTATTCACTTATGACGGCCTTGGTCGGATGCTGACAGCGCAGAAACTGGAAGGCCAAACCCAAATCAGCCTGTCGGAGTTTGCCTACAATGACCTGGGCAGGATGTCCGGCGCATCGGAAACGCTCTTGACGCTTTCCGAAAAGAATATTCAGTACGCATACGATAATGCCGGCTTCCGCACCCAGATTACCTATCCGGACAGTTCTGTAATCAATCGTACCAACGACTGGGCAGGCCGTATCAACACCCTGACCCAGGGTAGCACAACGCTCGTAGATTACAGTTATATCGGCTCCCGCACGGCACAAAGAGCCTATCCCGAGCCGGATGTTACAACAACTTCTATTGCTCTTTGAATAATAAACTTAAACATTTTAAGACAAAACCACCGTCTGTCATTCCGGCCTTGAGCCGGAATCCAGGGCAATTTAGACTGGATTCCCGCCTTCGCGGGAATGACAAATTATGT
>Ga0315294_10000333_pt1 | contig 50982 bp, 42 predicted proteins | sample YL17G13_40_MG_FD_203626 | JGI IMG/M metagenome (GOLD analysis project Ga0315294, IMG submission 203626) | Sediment microbial communities from Yellowstone Lake, YNP, Wyoming, USA - YL17G13_40 | ecosystem: Environmental > Aquatic > Freshwater > Lake > Sediment | place: USA: Wyoming | collected... | reverse complement strand
TTTCTGAGGATTTGTATTAAATATCTGGTTTTTGACCTTGAAGCGACCCGCCGGGAGAATGAGTACCTCAAGAAGATGCTTGAGGAAAAAAGCGACCAAGGGCCGACGTAGGATTCAGAAGGCATCAAACATACACACCCAATACGGGGGGTTTGAATAAATCCGCCGGAGGCGGATAAAATAGGTTCGACCCCTTCGACTGGTTCGACAAGCTCACCACAGGCAAGCTCAGGGCGGGCAAGCTCACTACAGGCGGGTTCGACGCGCTGCGCTTGCTCACCACGAGTTGGGTTTGATTGGGTTTGTTTTGAATAGTTCATTGTTTGTTGTTCATTGTTATTAGTCATTGCTTATACTGCGGTTACAGCCATTTTTGGCATTTCGGAAATTGGCTTTGTTTCGCATAATCGTTCAATTTTGATTGAACCGTATTGCGTGATGCGTATGTCGTATTGCGCAAAATAAGGTTCATTGTTCATATCTCGTGGTTCATAGCTAATTGGTTAAATGGTTAATTAGTTATTGACTTGGGTTTGCTAACCCTGAAGACCTTGCCCTACTGGGCGGTTTGTCGCTCGCCTCGATTCGCTCGTCGAAGCGGGTTTGCTTTCTTGCAAACTGAGGGGTATTTTAACATATTTTCGAGGAAAAGTCAACAAAAATTAACCACGGATGAACACGGATTTCACTGATTTTTTTAGCCACTAAGACACCAAGGCGCGAAGAAGAATTTTAGTCAGCATTGTGTACTCGGCGGTGGTTTTTCTCGATGCGAGCATCTGCGAAAACCAGCCGCCTTCGTCCACGGGGTCATTTCGCAATGCCCCATTTATGAAGCTGACTAAAAAAGTATCGACTATCTCTAATTGATAGGATAAACACCCGACTTCGTTGTGTAACTACGCCGGGCAGGCAGATTTTAATGTTTGCGGGAAAATAATTTGCGGGGTTATATCTTGCCCTCGACTATGGCCCGGCTTCGTTCACTTCGCCGCGGCAAGCGGATTTTTTGGACGCAGATTTTCAAGTTGTGGTTGTTGAGTTTGAGGGTAAGATAGGGGGGAATTCAGAGGACCTGTTCAATATGATCGAACCTGAAAGATGTTTCATTATGTTGTGTACTCATTACACAGAACGGGAATGTCTTGGGCGGAATCTGTTTGGAGATCGAGATCAGCGACTACAATATCTTGAGGCGATACGACCGGGGGATATTGGTATTTTGCTTAACATCAGCAAAAATGAGCTGATTGGGATTTTTAAATCACAATCAGAGGCACAACTTGATATCCAAGAGGATGCTTGGGACGGCGAGTTTAGGGCTCAAGTTACAGTCCAGCCATTGGGAGAACTCAAAAGAATCAGTGAGGCAGCATCTGTTTTAGCAGAGGCCGGGATTAAATTGAATGTCCTGCCATCTGGTGCGATGGTTCCTTTGTTGCCTGTTCAAGAGGGAGATTGTGTAAAAAAACTTTTGAAAAACTTCAGAGAAGTAAGTTCGGATTAGTGAAATAAGTAAAGTTTGCAGTTTTTTAGTTTGTGGGTAAAATGGAGGAAGTGATTTAGTGGTAACCGCATATCTGGCGGTATGGATGAAGAAGGATCTTTAATGGCAAACGAAAGAAAAACAGAAGCTTTAGTCAGGAAGCGGATAGATCGGCTTGGATACTTCAAGGATAATCGCCTGATAGTTGAAGAACAAAAGAGCGACAATCCTAGGATCGCCAAGTTGCTCAAGAATGCTTCCAAGAAGGGCGGTGGACAAGGCAACCCGGAATTCATCATCTCTTCGCGGGAGGTTTCGGATTTCCTGATCGTGATCGAATGCAAGGCTAACGCTAACAAGCATGTGAGCCCTGACAGAGACAAGTACGACGGATATGCTGTCGATGGGGTTCTCCTCTACGCCTCGTTTCTATCTAAGGAATTCGATGTATTAGCGATTGCGGTGAGCGGGGAAACAGAAGCCGCCTTGCGGATTTCGCATCACTTGTACTTACACGGCGCGAGGTCCGAAGTGGATGTACAGGATACAGAGATTCGGTCGTTCTCCGACTCGCTGAATATGGTTTTGCATAGTGAGGCCAAGAAACGTCAGGATTATGAGGCCTTGTTGACGTACAGCCGAAACCTGAATGAACAACTGCAAGCCAAGAAGATCAAAGAGGCCCATCGCAGCATGCTCATCTGCGGAACACTTGTCGCCTTGGAAAACCCCGCATTCAAGAAAAGTTTCAAGTCTCACAAAACAGCAAAACAACTTGTGGACATTCTAGTGCGCACTATCACTAACGAATTCAAGTCAGCCGAACTGTCAGCGGACAGAATTGCCAGCCTTGAGCAAGCATTCTCATTCATACGAACCAACGCAACGCTTACAACGGACAAGGACTTTGTTGTTGATTTGATTGAACAAATTGACAAAAACGTGAATGCTTTTGTCCACACTCACAAATACTATGATGCCATAGGCCAATTTTACATTCAGTTCTTGCGCTATGCGAATAACGATAAGGGGCTTGGAATTGTCTTAACACCGCCACACATAGCAGAATTATTCGCTGGCCTTACGGAGGTCAACAGAAAAAGCATCGTCTTTGATAACTGCTGCGGGACTGCTGGACTTCTGATTGCCGCCATGAGGGAGATGCTAAAGGATGCTGGGTCTGATGCGAAAGCAGAAGAGGCTATAAAGAAAAGACAACTGATAGGAATTGAATTTCAGGATGACATTTACGCTCTTGCCGTGTCGAATATGGTTGTGCATGGAGACGGAAAGACAAATATACTTGCCGGGGATTGCTTTGAGTTATCAAATGGAATCAAAGAGAAATGGAAACCTACGGTCGGGGTATTGAACCCGCCGTATAAAACAAAGGCTAGTCCAACAGAGGAACTGGATTTTGTCTTGAATAACTTAGAGGTTTTAGAGGTCAACGGGAAATGCGTAGCGATAGTTCCCGTCAGTTGCGCCATTGGCGACACCTCGGAAATTCGAGATCGAAAACGCAGACTGCTTGAAAAGCATACCTTGGAAGCCGTGATGTCCATGCCGGTAGAGTTGTTTCACGATTCTGACGCGAACGTATGCACTTGTATTATGGTTATGACCGCCCACAAGCCCCACCCGAAAGGGAAGAAAACATGGTTTGGCTATTGGCGGGATGATGGGTTTGTGAAGATAAAGAACAAGGGCCGTATTGATGCTAAGAATACTTGGGCCTCCACGAAAAAAAGGTGGCTGACGGCCTTCCGTAATAGAGATATCGTTCGTGATTTCAGCGTGATGCAAGAAGTGACTGCAAGTGATGAATGGTGTGCAGAAGCGTATATGGAGCCTGATTGGTCCCATTTGACTAGAGAAGCATTGGTCAAGACATTCAAAGATTACGTTATTCACAAACTTCTATTGGAGACCGTCAATGCCGACGGTAATTGATACATTCAATGTCATTACTGGCGTTGTGATATCTGACTTGGGTGTTTCCGAGAAACCACGAGACGATAGTTTTCTCCCAGTAATTAGGCCGAGCCATTCTTTCCAGAAGGTGATCGCTGGTTTTCTTAGTTCCTCTGCTGTACCAGAATCAAAGATTTTCCCACCCGACTCTCTTGTAATTTCTACGGATGGCCAGGGTAGCCATTCTCACTCTTATGTCATACCCTATCGATTCATACCTAACTCCAATGTGTCGGTATTGTTGCCGCGGCGAAGCATGTCCCTGAAAGCGAAACTGTTTTATTCTCTGGTAATAACGCAATCGCGATGGAGATTCTCGTATGGCCGTAAACCCAAGGGTGCAAGACTAGAGACGCTTGATTTGCCTGTCCTGCCAAAATGGGCCGAGGCTTGTGAACTTCCTGATCTTGAGCAAGAGTATCGAGGGTTGATGGCGTTGGCGAACAAGAATACTCCATTAAAGCTTGGGAAGCTACGCCCCATATCGGAATTGTTTACCATTCAATACGGCAACAGTTACGAATTGAACCATTTGAAGAAAGACGAAAAGGGTATAGCCTTCGTTTCCCGTACAAGCCGCAACAATGGAATTAGCGGGCGTGTTGCGAGAACAAGAGACGAACCAACCCCAGCGGGATGTATCACGGTTGCCCTGGGTGGGTCTGTCCTTGAAACGTTCTTACAAAACGAGCCAACTTATCAAGGCCGAGATATAGCCATTCTTACGCCCATAAATAAAATGACAAAGAATGAGAAACTGTGGTATGTGGCCGCGATTCGCCAGCATCAGTTTCGATTTAGTTTCGGAAGACAAGCAAATCGACAACTCCCTGCATTGCTGATTCCTGAATGTCCAAAATCTTTAGCTGAAGCGACACAAGCAATTTGACAGGGTCAGGTTGGAAAATTCTATCGTGATTAATTGAGCGTAAAGATAAGGGGAGCAAATAAATGGCGGGGGTGGTTTCGTATTGCGTAGTGCGTATATCGTATTGGGTCTGGGCCCCAGATAACGACCCGGTTAACTGGGTTCCGGATAACGGCATTCCGGAATCTGCGCTGCGCTTCGAGGGTCTTCGCTGCGCTGCGAGAAGCAAGGAAGCAACCCCCGACCCCCGCCTGAGACTTGCGAGGGCAGGCTATTCGAGGGCAGGCAATCGAGGATCTCCGCCCGCCAAACGGAGTGGCGGGTAAACTTTGCTTCGAGGAGCTAAATGTCATTTCAGCCAAAAGGCTGTTTTGTGGATTAGGGGGGATTTTTCGGTATCTAAAGAGGGTTTTTAGGGAAAGTCCGTTGTCATTTTTGTCGATAAAACCTGAACTTGAAAGGAATATGGTACCCAATACGAACATCAGCTTGATTTTAGGGATATAAAAGGATAGTTGATGGTGTTACAAAAAAACCGGAGCTGGGTGTGGCAGAGGTGGTTTGACAGTCTGACAGACTATGGTATAATGAGTATTGGTGGTGTAATTGAGTCCAGCTTCTGGGGTACGAATGACATTAATTCCGGGAAATTTTTGAGGTAAAAGATGTTTGAGCGATTTACAGACCGTGCGCGTAAGGTTATGGCACTGGCTAACCAGGAGGCGCAGCGATTTAACCATGAATATATAGGAACCGAACACATTCTCCTTGGGCTGGTTAAGGAAGGCAGCGGTGTAGGTGCTACGGTTCTTAAGAATCTGGATGTGGATGTAAAGAAGCTGCGGCTTGAGGTGGAGAAGCTGGTCAAGAGCGGGCCCGATATGGTTACGATGGGCAAGCTGCCTCAGACGCCGCGAGCAAAAAAGGTTATTGAGTACGCGATCGAAGAAGCCAGGGCGCTTAACCATAATTATGTAGGCACAGAACATATCCTGCTGGGGCTGCTGCGAGAGACTGAGGGAATAGCAGCTCAGGTTCTTATGAATCTGGGATTGAAGCTTGAGGATGTGCGTCAGGAGGTCTTGAATTTACTCGGCGCCAGCAGCGTGGACGAAGAACCTTCTGACCTAGGGATGAAGATGGGACCGACTATAGCCAGGGGTAAGCCGAAAAGCAAAACCCCTGCGCTGGATAGTTTTGGCAGAGACCTGACTCAGCTGGCGGTTGATGGTGAACTTGACCCTGTGATAGGCAGAAAGGATGAAATTGAACGATTGATACAAATTCTCTGCAGGCGCAGGAAAAACAATCCTGTTCTGCTAGGCGAAGCTGGTGTTGGGAAAACGGCGATTGTCGAGGGGCTGAGCCAGCAGATAATCAACAAGCAGGTGCCTGAGATTCTCAAGGACAAGCGAATCGTGGTACTTGACCTTGCAATGATGGTTGCGGGGACAAAATACCGCGGCCAGTTTGAAGAGCGGATAAAGGCGGTCATTAACGAGGTCCAAAGGGCCAAGAACGTTATTTTGTTCATCGATGAGCTTCACACATTGGTTGGCGCGGGCGGCGCGGAAGGCGCTATAGATGCATCGAACGTTCTCAAGCCTGCCCTTTCCAGAGGAGAGGTTCAGTGTATTGGCGCTACGACCCTGGATGAGTACAGGAAATATGTTGAGAAAGATGGCGCTCTTGAGAGGCGATTCCAGACGATAATTGTCGAGCCGCCTTCGAAAGAGGAGACGCTCGATATACTCAGAGGACTTCAGGGCCGGTATGAGTCTCATCATATGGTTCGGTTTACCGACGAGGCGCTTTATCAGGCAGTTGAGCTGTCGTCGAGATACATCTCCGGCAGATGCCTGCCTGACAAGGCGATAGATGTGGTTGACGAATCCGGTGCGAGGGTACGGCTAAAGAATATGACTCCTCCGCCGGATTTGGCGAAGCTGGAAGAAAGGGTTGAGCAGCTGCAGAAAGAAAAAGACGAGGCAGTCAAGAATGCCGACTATGAGCTGGCGGCATCGTTAAGGGACGAGGCCCAGCGTCTTTTAGATGATAAGACGCAGATGCAGAAAAAATGGTATGATAAGAATAAAGAGGCAACCGGTGTGGTGGACCCTGAGACTATTGCGGAAGTTGTCAGCAAGATGACGGGCGTCCCTCTGACCAGGCTGGAGAAGAAAGAGGCGCAGAGGCTTTTGGAGCTTGAGGTAGAGCTGCATAAGCGGATTGTTTCGCAGAATGAGGCGATCAATGCTGTGGCCAAGGCTGTCAGGCGCAGCAGAAGCGGCCTGAAAGACCCGAATCGTCCAATGGGCTGCTTCATATTCCTGGGCCCGAGCGGAGTTGGAAAGACGCTGCTTGCCAAAGCTCTTGCAGAGTTTATGTTTGGCGATGAGAGTGCTCTTATCCAGCTGGATATGAGCGAATTCATGGAGAAGCATAATGTGAGCCGGCTGGTAGGTGCTCCTCCGGGCTATGTGGGCTATGAAGAAGGAGGGCAGTTGACTGAGAGGATTAGACGAAGGCCCTATGCTGTGCTGCTTTTGGACGAAATCGAAAAAGCCCATCCGGATGTTTACAATATACTGCTGCAGATTATGGATGAGGGCCGTCTGACCGATAGTTTCGGACGTTCGGTGGACTTCAAGAATGTTATTCTGATTATGACCAGCAATATTGGTGCTGATTTGATAAGGAATCAGTCGGGCTTCGGATTTGGCAAGAAGACGCCGGAGGCGAGTTATGAGAAGATGAAAGAGATGCTTCATAAAGAGGTCGAGCATCACTTTAGGCCTGAGTTCTTAAACCGACTAGATGATACGATTGTCTTCAAGGCCCTGACGAGGGAAGATTTGCAGACGGTCGTTGATTACGAACTTGCGAAGGTTTTCAAGCGTTTGACCGATCGCGGATTGAAGCTGGAAGTGACTGCACAAGCCAAGGAATTTCTCATTGATAAGGGTTACAACCCCGAATTTGGTGCCAGACCGCTGCGAAGAGCGATAGAGCACTACATAGAAGACCCGCTTTCGGAAGTTGTGTTGCGAGGTGACTTCAAAGGGAAAAACCTTGTAAAGATTGACGTGCAAGACGAAGAGCACTTAAAATTTGAGGGCTTTGAGGTGCCCCAGCCCAGCGAAAGCGAACAGGCTGTCGCAAAATCACAATAGCGACAGCGGTGTCGGCGAAATTGGGGGACGAGACGGCGTGATGTCTTGCGACTACCTTTGGTCTGATTGGACTTCCGCAGGTTTTCGCTGTCTGGCCAAGAGCGATTCAAATTTCTGTTTGTTCATCCATGCCACGCTTCCGTCCATTCTTAACACAACAAACCCATGTCCCAAGAACAAAGAATGATATTCTCTTTCGACGTAAGCCAGGATTTCATCTGGGGGACATCCAAAGTCGATCCATCGTGCTCTGTAGTTCAAGGTGCCAATGCGGACGTGCCCTTCGAGGTCTTCTTTGATGTTATTGACGTAGGATTCAGGCGGTATTGAGCCGTGTTCTTTTCGGTACTCTGCGATTATTTGGCCGAGCTGCTGTGTTGCCCGCATTACCTCTGAGCGGTTGACCCAATTCTTGAAGTCGATCATTGCCGTCACTGCAATTGCGGTGATGATTATTATGGTCACGAAGTCTATTAAGATGGTTTTCTGCCGTTTGTTCATATTAGTTGTTAGTGCCGGGAGGAGGCGGGACTATTTTTACTTTGCCATCCTGGACAAGTAATTTACCTTCTGCGAAAAGTTTTATTGCCTGTGGATATGCGATACATTCCTGCTCAAAGACTCTGGCGGCAAGGGATTCAGGAGTGTCATCATCCTTGACTTGGCATGTTCGCTGAACGATTATTGGTCCTTGGTCGTATTTATTTGTGCAGAAGTGTACTGTGCAGCCGCTTACTTTGCAGCCGGCAGCAAGAACTGCCTGGTGGACGTGATGTCCCCACATACCCTTTCCGCCGAAGCCAGGAAGCAGGGCTGGGTGTATGTTCATCGCGCGGTTGATGTATCTTTCGGGGATTTTCCAGAAACAGAGCCAGCCGCCTTGTATGACAAGGTCGACATTTGCGGCGGAAAGCTCTTCTTCGATGCGTTTACTGAACTGGTCGACGTCAGGATAGTCTTTTTTTCGAACGATTTTTACATTCAGTCCGGCGTTTTTCGCTTTTTCGACGCCTGCTACAGTTGAGAGGGAGCTTATCACGATGGCGATTTCGGCATTGAGCCGGCCCTGTTTAATATATTCGAGGATATTCATCAATGTTGTGCCGCCGCCACTGATAAGTACTCCCAGTCGAATTGGTTTTTTATTTTGCGGGGCGGAGTCGGGTTCGAGCGAGACATCCTGTTCGAGGTTTAAGGCTTTATTTACAAGCTCATCGGTTTGTTTGTTTTTCTCCCTGGTAACGTGTCGCACCTTCCAACTTTCCAGTTCACTGAGCAGGTTGATGGTTTGCCGGAAAAGGGGTATGAGCTGCTCACTTTTGACCTTGTATTGGCCGTTAATCTGTTTGACGAGCAGTTCACTGTCGCTGAAGACGGCTACCTTTCTGGCACCTATTTGTTTAGCGGCCTGGAGGGCTTTTAGGATGCCGGTATATTCGGCCACATTATTGGTAGCTTCACCGAGGAACAGGGCATTGGCCTGCAGGCGGTTTCCGGTTTTATCTGTCAGGATAAAAGCTGCGGCAGCTGGGCCGGGATTACCTCTGCTACCGCCATCAGTATAAATGACTATTTCGTCCGGCAAGGTATTGGCTCCTGAATCGCTACTTTAGTTTCACGCCAGAGACCTTTGAAAGGAATGATTAATTCTGTGAGGCGCCCAGAACGAGTATTCGCGAGCAGGTTGGACATCGGATTATATCATCCTTGGTCATAAGCAAGTTGACGGTCTCAGTGGTGATGCCCATAAAACAGCCGCCACAGCTGTAGGTTTCTATTTTGTCTCCCTGTTTTTCAATCACTGCCAATGCTTCGCCATCATATGTTTCGGCGACGCGTTTGAATGTTTCCAGAGATTCTGCCGGCAGGGACTGAGCTTTGCTATTCCATTCGGTCTGGATTTGTTCGATTTCAGCCTCGTATTTAACCGCCAAGGTTTCGGCTTCTTTTCGAGTTTTATCGAGTTTTTGTTTTTGCTCTTCGATTTGGTCATGGATGTTTTTTGATTCAGCCTCATCGGCCTCGATAGCTCTCATCATTTCCAGGACCTGAGCTTCGACTTTGGAACTGTCGGCTTTGGTTGTATTAAGCTGGGTAAGAACTGCTGCGTATTCTTTGTTTGTTTTCGCCGTGTTGAGGGAGGCTCTGGACTTGGATATTATTTCGATTTTGGTTGCCAGCTCCAATTCCAGACGATTTGACTGCACCTTGGCCAATTGAATTTCTTCCTTCTTGGCCTCAAGTGCGTTTTGCAGGCTTCTGACCAGATTTTCCTGAATGATTATGTTTCTTCTGCATCTTACTAGTTTTGCCTTTGCGGTTCGCAAGCGATTTTCAACGCTCTGAAGTTCTATTAATCCACTCAATACAGGTCCCATTCATACTCCTTGAAACTGGCGAAAAAATCTTTTTAATCCTTAATTATGTTTGTTTTTAGCCCAATCCGCAACAAAAATTTTTCTATTTTTTCTTTTGCGGTAATTGGCTGTATAATCGCGGTGCTATGAAGAGATTATTGAGAAGGCTTATCCAAGCTGAGACGACCGTTGAAAAGGGCGAACTGGCCGCGGCGGATATAATCAGAGACGAGTTTGGGCGGTCTGGGATAAAATGTCGCGTTGATAAGTGGGACGGGAATAGGGCAAATATTATTGCCCGTATAAACTCAACGGCGAGCAGGGGCGCACTTTTATTTGCAGGCCACCTGGATGTTGTTCCGGCAGGTGCGGGCTGGAAAAAGCCGGCATTTGCGGCAGTTGAGAGCGGCGGCAGGATTTATGGCAGGGGTGCGGCGGACATGAAGGGCGCAATTGCATCTATCGTTACTGCAGTTGAGCAAATTGTAAAAGCCGGGGTCAAATTACAGGGGGACATCATATTTTTCGCTGCCGCCGGCGAGGAGACTACCAGCTGCGGGGCGAAGAGATTTATTCGCAGCTGGGGCGGCCGATTACCCGAGCTTGCCGGTGTAGTTATCCCTGAGCCGACAGATTTTGAGGTTGTGACGGCACATCGAGGACTGCTGTGGGTGGAAATCAGCACGGCCGGCAGGGCAACGCACGGCTCAACGCCGGAGTTAGGGGTAAATGCTATTGCTTCGATGAAGAAATTGTTGGATGAGCTGGAGGATTATAAGATTCGTTCCAGGCCTCACAAATTGTTAGGCAAGTGCTCTATGAGTATTAACACAATTGTCGGCGGCAAAGCTGTTAATATTGTCCCGGACAAGTGCAGTATCGGGATAGATATTCGCACACTGCCGGCGCAGAATCATCAGGGTATTGTGGATGATTTCAAAGAAATCTTTGGGAAATTAAAGATGGAAAATCATCGATTTAGTGCAAGTGTGTCAGTCGTGCGAGATGTAGCAGCACTGGAGACCGAGAACGAGTGTCGTTTTGTGAGGGACTTTTGCAATGTTGTCAGGAAAAGCAAAACGAGGGCGGTTGGATTTGCGACGGACGGGCCCTATTTTGCCAAGATGGGGGTACCTGTAGTTGTTTTTGGGCCGGGCAAACCAGAGGTTTGTCATAAGCCGGACGAATATATCGACATAGATGATTTGGGAAAGGCAGTTGAGTATTACAAAAGGATTATTTTGAGTTTTTTGGCTTAAGCGATAAAAAAAATATAAGGAGAAATATCTGATGAACCGTCGGGAAAGAATGCGAAGGTGTTATTTTAACGAGGAAATAGACCGGCCGGGGGTGTTCAGCAGGACTTTATTTCCGCCGAATGATCCCAGTTACGACAAACTCAAGGCGTATCTCGATGCGCACAGCGAGCTGAAGCTGACTTGGGACGCCACCACGTTGCAAACGAAATATCCTACCGATATCAGCACAGCGCCTTACACAAAGGATTTTGAGCGGCGTGTGGAGGTTGTTCATACACCCAAAGGCGATTTGCGGAAATCCACATTCATCGGCCTAAAGGGGCAGCCGCCAATGCACGAGACGTATCTGCTCAACAGCCGGGAAGATGCCGAGAAGTATCTGTCGCTGCCTTTGCCGAAGGTAGGCGGAGATGTGTCGGGATTTTTCGCTGCGGAAAAGCAGGTTGCGGACAAGGGGATCGTAAATATCTTTCTGGGCGTCAATCCCGGCGGGTATGTGGCATCGCTTTTCGGCACGGAGAATTTTGCGATTATGTCGATAGCCGAAAGAGACCTGATTCATACCCTCTGCGAGCGGGAAATTAAAATCCTCAGCGATCTGGTGAAATTTCTCGTCTCCAACAATATCGGCCCATATTTCGGGATGGAAGGCGAGGAGCTTATTGTTCCGCCTCTTCACGGCCCTGTCGATTCTTATGATTTTAATGTCAAATACGATAAGCCGATTATTAATCTGGTTCACAACGCAGGCGGGCGGATGCACATACACTGCCACGCCTCGATAAAGAAGGTGCTGCCAGGCTTTGTTGAGATGGGCGTTGACGTGCTGCACCCATTTGAGGCCCCGCCGATGGGCGATGTGACGCCAAAAGAAGCCAAAGAGATTATCCGCAACAAGATGTGCTACGAGGGAAACCTCCAGATTAACCGGATGTATGAATTTAAACCAAAGGACATAGCTGAAGAAACGAAGCTGCTGATTGCCGATGTTTTTGACGACCACAAAGGACTGATTGTCAGCCCGACTGCTTCGCCGTACATTTTTGGTGCAGGCGAGATATGTTTCCCGATGTATAAAGCGATGGTGGATACTGTGCTGGCCTATAAAGGATAAAATAATTTTAACTGAACAGGAGAGCAAAAATGCGAAGTTGCGGCAAATTACTTTTGGTATGTTTGGTAATCCAGACTGGCAGTGTCTTTGCAGCCGATGCCAATCAACCAATCTCTTCCAAAAGGGGGTACATACTGGGCAAAGATACCCTAAAAAAGCCAACAGATGTTAATCAACCAGTTCCAAACGACAGAAACAGAGAAAAAATGAAGGAAATGGAGGCGATGGAGAAGAGGATAATGGAAGATGTCTCAAGTAGAAAGGAGGAACGCAGAATAAAACATGCTTTGGATGAAGCGGTGGTGTCCTGGTTAGCCGATGCAAATGAAGCCGCCGGAGAAGAATGCGACAGGCTCGCTGAGTCGCTTTTGAGCATAAAAGAACCCGAACCTTCCGTCAAGGCGTATTTTACTGCTGCACAGGTTGCGAAATTGCGTGGAAAACCGCAAAAGGCAATCGCAATACTGGAGGACGTTGTCAGCAAATATCCTGACGACCAATTTATTACTATGACATTTCCCGTCAGAATTGCAGGCAGATTCTGGATTGGTGCAATAGCAAGACACAGCGGTGATATGACCAAAGCAAAGGATGCTTATGAAGCGGCACTGAAGGATATAAATGAGAATCTGCAAAATATGGAAGGCAGGGAGACGTTAGCAATTGTGTGCGGTTTATATCTGGCTGAAATCGAGAGTTCGCAGAAAAGAAATGACGCAGCTTTATCCAGGCTTGAAGCGATAAAGCAAATAAGGAAACCGGAAGGACAATGGGCCGCCCCCTACGAAGTGCTTATTAACTGGGCTGCATATCAACGTGCCAGAATAGCCGAAGGTAAAAAGTCAGCAGACCGCCTCTTAGTCTCTTATCCTGAAAGCATGGATGTAGCAGGTGTTTATCCAATAACTATAATGGCCCTAGGCGGAATGGTCGGTGAACCGCTTGTTGGTTGTGGTGCCGGCCCTGATGTAAGCGCGGAAAAAGCAAACATCGCCGGATATGTATCCATTAAACAAGCTTCAGAAAACAAAAATAGCAGAATTGACAGGGACCTGGCAAGGTTAACAGGCGGTTTAAGTTGCTTGATGAGCAAAGACTTCACCGGCGCCGAGAAATATTATTCGGAACTTTTTGCAGAAGATTCGTATTTTTCGCCCATAGCGGGAATTTATCTGGGCTGGTGCAAAATGGAAGAGGGTAAAGTCGCCGAGGGAAATGCCATACTCGACAAGGTAAAGGCAAAGTATCCCGGCTACGAATCTGCCGTCAATAAACTTAAAAGACCGCAAAAATAATAACGCTTTTAATGATGTCATTGAATTCGGAAATAGAATCTAATCTTGTTAAAGAGGGGGCCTGTTTGGTCGGCTTTGCGGATATAAGCCAATTGCCTGCTGATGTGAGAGGTTCGATGAAATCTGGCGTTTCAATAGCAGTTGTCCTCGACGCCTCGGTGATTAGAGGGATATCGAACGGCCCAACGATGGATTATTATCAGGAATACGGCAGGGCCAACAAGCTGTTGTCGCTTTTGTGCAAAAAGACAGCGGATACTTTGCTAAAAAATGGGAATAAAGCCCTGGCAATAGAGCCGACCGTTGAAAAACTGGATTTCAAGACTTTAGCTACAAAACTGCCGCACAAAACAGTTGCCACGCTCGCGGGATTAGGCTGGATAGGAAAATCATCGCTGCTGATAACGGAAAAATATGGTTCTGCAGTTCGGCTTGCCACGGTGCTTACTGATGCGGAGTTTGATGTTGGAGAGCCGATAGATAGTTCTCGCTGCGGCAATTGCGACAGATGCGTAGAGAGATGTCCTGTGATGGCAATTGTGGGCAGGAACTGGTCGGCTGGGCTGGAAAGGGAGAAAATTGTCGATGCTTTCAAGTGCTGCGATAATGCAAAGAAAATGTCCAGCGAGATAGGAATATCGGCGACTATATGCGGAATCTGTATAAATGCCTGTCCCTGGACGCAAAAATATATTTCACACCAGAGAGCATTTAGAAAAGGATATGGACAAAGGGAAAATCAGGAAACTATTGATAGGTGATTTCACCGTCAAAAGGCTGGTTCAGTCGCTGATTTTTGTATATGTGTCCATTTGTTTTTTCGCACATTTTTTCTCAGACAGGATGATTTTTCTTTTCCAGCCGCACAGCTACAGCGACAATCCGCAAATTCTTAAAATCAAAACTGCAAACGGCAGAAATATCTCTGCGGTTTATCTTTCAAAGCCTGATGCGGAATTTACGATACTCTATAATCATGGCAACGCAGAAGATATTGGGGATATCCTTGATTTGCTGGAAGTATATCGTGATGAAGGCTTTTCGGTGTTCGTCTATGATTATCGGGGCTATGGTACAAGCGGCGGAAGGACAACCGAGGAAAACACTTACGAAGATGCCGATGCGGCTTATGAATATCTGGTCAAGGAATTAAAAATCTCACCTGACAGGATTATCGTTCACGGACGGTCTGTTGGCGGTGCATTAGCAATGCATATAGCTTCCCGGCAAAAGGTTGCCGGCTTAGTTCTTGAGAGTTCATTTGTGACGGCATTTCGGGTGATAACGCATATTCCGCTACTACCCTTCGACAAATTCAAAAATATTGATAAGATAAAAAAGGTAGAATGTCCCGTGCTTGTGATTCACGGCAGAAGCGACAAGCTGGTTCCGTTCTGGCACGGAGAGAAGCTTTTTGAGGCAGCTAATGAGCCGAAACTCAAGCTGTGGGTTGATAACGCGGGGCATAATGATTTGGTTTTGGTGGCTGACAGGTCCTATTGGGATGCGATTAAAAGGTTTGCAGATGCTGTTAAAGGAAGCAGAGAAAAGATGGTTAAACAAAAGTAATTTTAAGCCCATCTTTATTGCGAGGATGTGATAAAGTAATAAAGTAAAAAACTGGAATGCAAAAGATATGAATAAGGCAAATTATACGCGTCGGGGCTTACTAAAGACTATTGGTATCAGTGCTGCTTCGGTGACGCTATCTGGGTGTGCCGGCGCAACTGAAGGGGAGGTAAAAGACAACAAGCAGCCTGTGAGTGTCGGAGGCGTCAGAAAAACGGATGTACTGGTGTGCGGCGGCGGGCCGGCAGGCGTGGCGGCTGCGATTATGGCGGCAAGACAGGGAGCAAAAACGCTGCTTATCGAACGGTACGGCAGGCTCGGCGGGATGGCGGTGCAGGCAAGAGTGGGGCCGATGATGGGAAATGTGGCCAGTCCCTTTGTGGATGAAGTGCTGAAGCGCTTGGGCGGCAGAAAAGTAAACCACGAACGACTTGATATTGAGTATGCGGCGATGGTTAAGGAGGCAGGGGCCAATCTTCTTTTGCATGCCTGGGCAGCGGATGTGTTTATGGATGGAAGATGTGTTAGCAGCGTGTGGCTGCTGACAAAGCAGGGCATGATTGCGGTTGAGGCAGGTGTAACTATCGATGCTACCGGCGATGGTGACATGGCCTGGAAGGCAGGGGCCGCATTTGAACAAGGCCGAGCTGGTGATGGGTTGATGCAGCCGATGACAATCATGTTCGGTGTGGCAGGTGTGGATGAGTCCGTGGCGATGCTCTGCGATTCAGAAGAGCAGGCGAGAGGAACAAAAGTGCCGGAAGGGACATGGGAAGAAGTGGTGACAAGGGGACAGGCCAGCGGGGAATTAGCTCCCAGCATCGGCGTTATTCGGACGTATGCTGCGGACCGTAAAGGCAAGCGCGTGATTAACGCTACTCAAGTCAATAATGTGGATGGGACAAAGGCCGACGACCTTACTTTTGCCGAGCTGGAAGGGCGAAAACAGGCATACCAGGTTCTGGCATTTCTGCAAAAGCATGCCCCCGGGTATGAAAACGCATATATTTCGGATATGCCGGCAATAGTAGGCGTGCGCGAGACAAGGCGGGTTCTGGGTTTGGAGTATCTCACACAGGAAGACCTGGTGAATGGGCGGAGGTGGCCTGATGCGGTCGTTCGGTCTGCGAAGTTCTCGATAGACATTCATAATCCAGCCGGCAGCGGTCAGGCAGCAGGAAAAGCAAAAACTTTTCAGGGGGCCTCAATAAAAGTCAAGCCATACGATATTCCATATGGCTGTCTGGTGCCGCGTGAGGTGGATGGTCTTCTTTTGGCCGGGAGATGTATCAGCGGAAGTCATGAGGCGCACGCATCGTACAGGGTGCAGTGTATCGCCATGGCGATAGGCGCTGCTGCCGGCGCAGGAGCGGCAATTGCAGCACAAAAAGGAATACAGCCTCGCCAAGTAAAGGCCGCGGATGTGCAGAAAGCTCTCGGGATTGGAAGTTGAGCGGTGTGGAGCTGGTTTAAGACTCGAATTGGTCTTTGAAAGCGGCTTTGAAATCGTAGAGGTCGTTAAAATCATCTATAGAGTCGGTGGGCTGAGCACTCATCCATTTGTTTTTTATCATCAGGTAGACAATTTCGCCGAAATCGCGGGTGGTTTTTATGCCCCAGCTATTCAGGACCAGCATAGCCAGTCTGCCCCATTTTTCGATGGCTAGTTTTCTCAGTCCCTCACAAAGGTTCTGGCCGGTGATGTGCTCTGGCTCGGCGAGAAGTTTTTTTGCGGTGTAGCCAAGTCCCTCATATACAAACTTTATCGCCTGTGGGTTGTATCTGCCATCTTCCCTGGCAATTGTTTCAAGAGTTTTTTTCATTTTCGAGACTTAACCAACTTTTTGTCCGGGTTTTGCGCCGGGGTCGGCCGTGAGCATAAAAATATCTTTTCCACCGGGGCCGGCCGCCAGAATCATGCCCTCGGACAGACCGAACCTCATTTTTCTTGGCTTTAGGTTGGCAAAATAGATTACGATTTTACCGACCAGCTGGTCCGGTTTGTAGGCCTGTGCTATAGCGGCCAAAACTTCTTTTTGCTTGTCGCCCACATCGAGCTGCAGGCGCAGGAGCTTGTCTGCGCCAGCGACAGATTCGGCCTTTACGACTTTGGCGATTCGCAGGTCAATTTTCGCGAAATCCTCGATTGTGCACTCAGCCGGTATGGGCTCAACAGGAAGTGAGTTTGTCGGTTTTGGACCTTGAGTTTCTTTACTTTCTTCTATCATGGCGTTTACCTGTTTTTCATCAATCCTTTCAGCTAATCGTTGGGATTTGTTTATCCTGTGGTTTTCCAAGACTGTTTCGGTGTCGGCGAATTTTAACTTATCGACATTGAGAAAAGCCTCGGCTTTTTGGGCATATCTGGGCAGGACCGGCTTTAGGTAGATTGTCAGGATGCGGAACGCATTTATTATTGCCGTGAGGCTTGCCTGTGTTTTTTGCAAATCGGTTTTAACGGTCATCCACGGCTGATTCTGTTCGGCGTAGCGGTTTGCCTCGTCGGCCAGGGCGGCAGTTGTTCGAATGACGGATGCAAAATCAAGGGATTCATAGCTTTCTATAATTTTGTTTTTTGCAGCAGCGAGGTTACCGATTAATTTTTTCCCGCCGTCATCCAGTCGCCCCAGTTGGGCGGCAAAAGTTTTTGCTAGCATTGGTCCTGAGCGAGAGGCCAGGTTTGCAAATTTGCCTACCAGGTCGGAATTGGTTTTGTTTATAAGGTCTTCGGCGCTGAGGTCTATGTCTTCGATACCGCCGGTAAGTTTGCTTGCGTAGTAGTATCGCAGATATTCGGGGTCAAGGTGCTTGAGATAAGTGCTGGCCTGTATGAAAGTCCCGCGAGATTTGCTCATTTTTTCGCCGTTGACGGTTAAAAAGCCGTGGACAAAAAGTTTATTGGCGGGTTTAAAGCCGGCGCCGATGAGCATCGCGGGCCAGAAAAGTGCGTGGAAGTACATGATGTCCTTGCCGATGAAGTGATACAGCTCGTACTCGCTGCTGTTCCAGAGTGTGTTGAAATCCAGATTGTTTCTGTCGCAGTAGTTTTTCGCTGAGGCCATATATCCAATGGGTGCGTCGAGCCAGACGTAGAAGAATTTATTTTCTTCTCCCGGTATTTTGAAGCCGAAATAAGGTCCATCGCGGGATATATCCCAATCTCTTAGGCCTGAGTTGAACCATTCATCGAGTTTGTTGGACACTGTTTTTTGGGTGTATCCCCTGGCGATAAGTTCCTTTAACTGTTTCTGGTAATCAATGAGTTTGAAGAAGTAGTGCTCACTTGTCCGGCGGGTCGGGACGGCGCGGCAGGTTGCACAATAGGGATTAATTAAGTCGGTGGGCTGATAAGTTGCGCCACAGGCTTCGCAGGAATCGCCATACTGGTCATCTGCTTTGCACCGTGGGCAGGCGCCCCGGATGTATCTGTCGGGCAGAGACATCCTGCAGTTTTCGCAATATGTCTGTTCGACATTTCGTTTGACGATCGAGCCCGCTTTATTTAACGAGGCGAAAACCTGCTCGCTAAAGAGCTTGTTCTCAGGTGAGTGGGTCGAGTAATAATTGTCGAATTCGACCAGAAAGCCGGCGAAATCCGCCATGTGCTCCTTGTACACCTGCTCAATTAGTTTTTCAGGAGAGATATGCCTGGTACGGGCACTTATCATAATGGGCGTGCCATGGGTGTCGTCGGCACAGAAATACAGGCACGTGTTGCCGCACATTTTTTGGAAGCGAACCCAGATATCGGTCTGAAGATACTCGACAAGGTGTCCTATGTGTATCGGGCCGTTTGCGTAGGGAAGGGCTGACGTTACAACAATCTTGCGGGGGCAGTTTTCCTCTTTTTTGGCAACCATTTTTTTGTCTGGTGCAGGTTTTGTCTTCATGGATGACTACTGAATTTCCTTTTCACTAGTGTCCCGGCTTTCATTATCGGACGGCGTATCTTGCTGCTGGTCTGTGATTGGCGGCGTGGAAACTATCTGAAGCTCGTTGAGGGGGAAGGTGATTTTTTCTCCGTTATCGTGCTCAACGGTAACAAGTTGAGTCAATATTTGCGTATCTACAACTCTGCCTTCGCCCTGCGGGGTTTTTACTCTGGTGCCTGTTTTAGGAAGTTGAGTTTTGAGTTCGGTATAAGTTTTGTCTTCGTATCGCAGGCAGCATTTTAATCTGCCGCAATAGCCGGAGATTTTAGATGGGTCCAGGGTTGCTTTTTGCATCTTTGCCATTCGCATATTGACGGGGCTCAAGACCTTAAGAAACCTTTTGCAGCAGCACTCCTGCCCACAGCTTTCGACATCGCCGAGTAATTTGGCCTCATCGCGGGAGCCGATTTGGCGCATTTCGATTCTTGTCTGGTATTCGTGTGCGATTTTTTTTACCAGTTCGCGGAAGTCCACACGAATCTCTGATTTAAAGTAGAAGATGATACGTTCGCCGCCGAATATGTGTTCTGCGTCAACGATTTTCATCGGCAGATTGAGTTCTTTGGCAAAACGCTTGCAGCATTTTATTTCGTCTTCTGTGATTTTCTGGAGGTGCCGTTCTTCGCTTACGTCTTCAGCGGTTGCAAGACGGATGACCCGGCCGGCCGGCTCGGTGGGAAATTCGACCTGGCTGTCATCGAAGTATTTTTTGACCTGGTCTTTGTTTAGTTTGAATTGTCCCGCTTTGTAAGAGGTGAGTTGGCCCACGATGTAGCCTAGTTCAAGCCCTTTCTCGGTTTTTATAACAACACGGGAGAACACTTTAGGTACTTCGGTTTCGTAGTGCTCGAACCAGCCGAGCGTATCCATTCGGCCGTAGCGAACCAACATGTATTTTTTATTTTTTGCCTGTTTGGGCCTTGTTGCTATGTTTTTATCCATCCGCGCTACCTAAGTTAATACCGATGTTACACTGTATATTGTTAGGCCTTTATTCTATCAGAAACAGCGAGGTTTAACAATAACTGTTCGAAGATAAGCTTCTCGTTAACGTTAGAGTCGATCCAGAGCATAGTTTTGTGCACCTCAGCGATTTTTTCGGCAGCTTGCCCAGGATTGAAACGTTCTGCAAGTATTTTTATCTGCTGCGGCTGGTCGAAGTTGATTATTTTTTCCATTCCTGCGAGGTTTAGTTTCATCGCATCGAGCAAGGCCGATATGACCATTTGAAAAATAGTTTTCTGGGCTCTTCGGTTGATATCGGTTTTGCTGGTAGCTGTTTGGAGTTTAGCCCAGGCGGCGGCGATTTTATTTGATTCGCCCAAGAGCGACTGGGCCATGTTGAGCGCATCAGCATATTCAAGGGTTGAAAGGGATTTCACCAATTGTTTTTTGGTGTCGTAAAGATTTACATCTGCCAGTTCAAGCTCTGCCCATTGACAGGCTAGTCCCAGACTTCCCTGTGCCAGGCGGGCAAAAAATTCGGCCTGTGCTTTATGAGCGCCTATCTGTTTTAACTTTTCGGTTATTTTTTCCTGGTCTATCGGCGAGAAGCGTATTATCTGGCATCTTGACCTGGTAGTGGGCAGTAGTTTTTCCAGACTGGTGCAAAGCAGGATGATACAGCAGTACCCGGGCGGCTCTTCCAGGACTTTAAGCAGCGAATTTTGAGAGGCGGCGTTTAGCTTTTCAGTTTCGGCTACGACAAAGACTTTTCTTTCCGAAAGAGTTGGTTTGGTGGATACTTTTTCAATCAGGAACTCCCTAATGACGTCAATCGGCAGTTCAACAGGGGTGGTTCTATCCTTGCCGTCTCGGGTAAACTCGAGCAGCTCTTTGTAAACAGGATTGAAATCGGGATGTGAGCCGGTTTCGAAAAGCAAGCAGGACTGGCATTGGCTGCAGCTGTCGGCAAAATTGTCTTCTATAAGCGGATTTTTACACAGCAGCAGCTTGGCCCATTCGCGGGCGGTTTTGAATTTACCGACACCTTCCATGCCGGCGAAGATATATGCGTGCGGGACCTTGCCGGATGCAAAGGCCTTTTGCAGAATATCAACCGCTTTGTTCTGACAGAAAACTTCTTTCAGTGCCATCTATGTAAAATCCGCCTTTGTTACTGCCTCTATTACTTTTTTGTGAACTATCTCGATGGTATTTGTGGTGTCGACTACGACGAAGTTTTTTTGCCGGCGTGCAAGTTCCAAAAATCCTTCGCGGACTTTTTGATGGTAGCTGTCAGGTTTGCGTTCCATTCTGTCGAGGTTCTGTTTTAGTCTGGCGGAAGCGGTTTTCAAATCGACATCGAGTACGATAGTCAAATCGGGCCAGACTCTTTCCAGAGAATCGGCGGCAATTTTTATGACCTTGTCCATTCCGAAGCCGCCGGCATGGCCTTGATAGGCACAAGTGCTCGATAACCACCGGTCCAAAAGGACGCATTTATTCTGCTTAAGGGCGGGTGATATTTTTTCCTCCCATAACTGCGCCCTTGCTGCCATGTAGAGCATCAGCTCGGTTCGTGTGCCCATAGCAATATGTTCGGGGTTGAGCAGGATATGCCTAATCTTTTCGCCGATAGCGGTTCCGCCGGGGTCACGAAAACTTTCCACAGGCAGGCCTTGTTGTTTGAGCCATTGGGCCAGAAGGTCTGTTTGCGTAGTTTTTCCGCAGCCGTCCGGGCCGTCGAGAACTATAAATTTTCCAGACAATTTATTTTTCAAGACAAAACTCCTTGGTGGTGTGTTAGTCAGCCACTTTATAATCTTTCAATATGTTCTGCAATGGTCAGCTTTGCTATTATTTTTACCGCGAGAGCTGGAAGTTTTCCGGGCTTACCAGGTGTCTCATTTCTCTGCAGAAGTCAATATCAGGATTAACCGACAGGTTCTTGTCGGCGGTTGCGTGGACGCGGCCTTTATCGGTTGTTATCGAGACGCAAACAGGGCTTTTGCCTCTGTGCTGCTGGCAGATGCTTTTTATCATAGCCACTTTTTCCCTGGTAACATCTTTGGCGTCCAGCTTTATTCTGACCCTGGCAGCTAGTTTTTCTGTCACCTGGTCCAGGGCTATCAGCTCCTCAGCCAGGATGTTTGTTTTTTCTCTTCTGTAGTCGAGTTTGCCTTTTACAAAGACAATCGTATCTTCTATCAGCAAGCGGCTGAATTTATTCAGCGTTTCAGGGAACAAGACCACCTCAACCTGTCCCTGCAGGTCTTCGAGTACAAAGACGGCCATTTTTGAGCCTGCATTTCGGCCTGATTTTGTCAGGTGATATCTTTTCTTTGTTATCATTCCGCCGATGATGATGGATTTGTCCTGGACAGAATCGGCCATCTGGGCTGTGTTAAGGGTGGAGTAAAGGTTTATTGTCTCGGCGTGGTGGCTGAGCGGGTTGCTGGTTACGTAGAAACCGAGGACCTGTTTTTCGTAAACGAGCATTTGCGCCTCAGGCCAGGGCTGGACATTGGGCAGGCGCTGGGCATCCTGCGAATAGTCGGTGCCTTTTTCTGTTTGGCCGAAGAAGTTCATTTGTCCCTCCAGCTTATCAGCCTGAGATTCGGCGCCGATTTGCATTGCATTCTCGGCGGCAGTCATCATTTGAGCGCGATTTCCGCCGAGTTTGTCGAAGGCACCTGCTTTTATAAGGGCTTCGACGACTTGTTTGTTGGCGGCTCTTGAGTCGACATTTTCGCAGAAATGGAACAGGCTGTGGAATCGGCCGATTTTTTCACGGGCGGCGATGATTTGCTCGACAGCTTTTTCGCCGACCCCTTTGACCGCCGTCAGACCGAAGCGTATGAACCCCTTTTTGTCGGGGCCATGACCTTTGTAGAGCGGCGTAAAGTCAACGAGACTTTCGTTGATATCTGGCGCCATGACCTCGATACCCATTTTGGAGCATTCGGCGATATAGTCAACAACCTTGTCGGTGTTGCCCATTTCATAAGTTAGGACTGCAGCCATAAACTCTATGGGCCAACAGGCTTTCATGTAAGCAGTCTGGTATGCAATAAAAGCATATCGCGTTGAATGGCTCTTATTGAAACCATAGCCGGCGAAGCGTTCGATAAGCTCAAAAATCTGCTGAGCCTGGTTTTTGGTCAGTCCCTTGTCGATGCAGCCCGCTATGAATCTTTCCTTTTCCTTGGCGATTGTTTTGGCTTTCTTTTTGCTTATCGCCTTGATTAAGCCGTAGGCCTCCCGCAGAGGTATGTCACCGAGGCGATTACAGATGCGCATCACTTGTTCCTGATAGACCATGATGCCATAGGTTTCATCCAGGATTTCTTTCATTATTGGATGGGGCAGTTCCCATTTTGCGCCGTGTTTTCGGTCGACGTAATCGCCGATTAGTATCATCGGCCCAGGGCGGTAAAGCGCGTTTGCGGCAATAAGGTCTTCTATGCGGTCAGGTTTCATTTTCATCAGCAAGTCCTGCATGCCGGCAGACTCAAACTGGAAAATACCTTTTGTGTGACCATTGGAAAATATCTTGAAAACCTTTGGGTCGGTCAGGTCGATTTTTTCCAGGTCGATATTTTCTCCGTGAATGTCCTTGACCAATTGTCGTGCCCGCTCCAGCACGGTGAGTGTCTTTAGGCCCAGAAAGTCCATTTTTAACAGGCCGACCCTTTCGACCATTGGCCCTTCATACTGGGTTATAATGTCGTCGGAGTCGGGGGCTTTATAAAGGGGGACAAAATTAGTTAAAGGCTCGTCGGCGATTACAACGCCTGCAGCGTGAACGGATGCGTGGCGGGCAAGACCTTCAAGTTTTTTGCAGATGTCGATTACTTTTCTGGTCTGTTCGCTTTGTTCGTAGGCATTTTTCAACTGCGGCTCGGTTTTTAATGCTTTGTCGAGTGTCATATCCAGAGACTCAGGGATGAGCTTAGCCAATCTGTCAGCCTCGCTCAGGGGCACGGCGAGCACCCTGCAGATGTCGCGGATGACTGCGCGGGCCTTCATTGTTCCGAAGGTTATAATCTGTGCGACATGGCCGTATTTTCGGCGGACATAGTCGATGATTTTTGGTCGGCCGGCCTGGCAAATATCGATGTCAACATCGGGCATCTCATTGCGCTGGGGGTCCATAAATCGCTCAAAGAGCAAATCATACTTGATGGGGTCGACATCACATAATCCCAGGCAGTATCCAACCAATGTCCCTACGGCGCTGCCTCTTGCACCGACGGGGATATTGTTTTGACGCGCGTAACTGCAAAAGTCCCAGACGATAAGAAAGTAGCTGGCAAACCCTTTCGATTCGATTACGTCCAGCTCTCTATCGAGTCGATTTTTTACTTCATCGGTGATTTTGCCATACTTTTGCTTTGCCCCTTCGTGGCAGAGTTTGGTCAGGAACTCTTCGGCAGTTGAACCATCGGGTGGTTTAAAGCCGGGTGCATGGGGAGTCTTTAGGTCGAGCTCCACGTTACATCGCTGGGCGATTGACAAGGTATTGTCGCAAGCCTCGGGGACATCCTGGAAGCTGCGGCGCATCTGTTCGGGGCTTTTCAGGAAAATGTCTTTTGGGTAAATTATTCTCTGGGGGTCATCGGCATTTCTGCCGGTGCTTATGCAGCACAGGCAGTTGTGCGCCTCGTGGTCATCTTCCTCCAAAAAATGCACGTCGTTGGTTGCGACCAGCGGCAGCCCTATTTTTTGCGAGAGATTTATAATTGCCTGGTTGACGTTACGGTCGGCATTTTCGTGGTTTTGGATTTCGATGAAGAATCGGTCTGGGCCGAATATTTTTGCGTAGCTTTCTGCGGCGGCGACGGCAGAATTCTGGTCGTCTCTTGCCAGTAATACGGCAAGTTCACCTTTAAGGCAGGCCGAGGTGGCGATTAATCCTTCATGGAATTCAGCCAGTATTTCCTTGTCGATTCTGGGGCGGTAGTAGAATCCTTCCATGAAACCGATGCTTGCCAGTTTCAGCAGGTTCTGATAGCCGGTGTTGTTTTCGGCTAAAAGTATCAGATGATACGCAGCATCGGCAATCGAAATTTTTTGTTTGTCAAATCTGCTTTTTGGTGCGACGTATGCTTCGATACCGATGATGGGCTTGATGTGGGCGGCTTGTGCTTTTGTGTAGAACTCTATGGCACCGAACATATTGCCGTGGTCGGTAACCGCTACCGCATCCATCTGCAATTGTTTGCACTGTTTGAACAGTTGTTCAAAGGCTATTGCGCCGTCGAGAAGTGAGTATTGACTGTGCAGATGAAGGTGCGTAAATCCTTTATTAGCCATAAGTTAAGTACCTTTTGAAAACACTGTTAGCGTTGATATGATAGAGGCTGTTTCCGACTGTGTCAAGAAAGTAACTTTGGGGGAGATTGTCGAGGGCGTCTGTTTACCAGCCAAAAATACTTGTAGGTCCTGTGGTTAGATACTATAATGTCTGTGAAAAAGATTTTAGATAAGCCAGGGGAGCTGAAGGCTGAGAAACCCGGCTGGTTGAAAAGCGGAAACTTTTAACAGGCCGGATGACCCTATGAACCTGATCGGGTTAGGACCCGCGAAGGAAGGCTGATAAAGATAACGTTAAAGCACTCCTTTTGCAGGGGTGCTTTTTTATTTTGTTGTAAGATGGCTTCGATAAACGAAAAATTAAAACGGGCTGTGGTTGGTATTGCTGGGCTGGGCGGCCTTGGCTCTGCGGCAGCCGTTGCTTTGACCAGGGCTGGCGTAGGCCGGCTGATAATTGCCGATTTTGACAGGGTAGACAGCAGCAACCTGACGAGGCAGCAGTATTTTATTGACCAGATTGGCAAAGGCAAAGTCGATGCGATGATGGAAAATCTGCGGCGAATAAATTCTGATGTGAAAATTGAGGGGCATGGGGAAAAACTAAATGCTGACAATATTCCAGGTATTTTTGCCGGGGCTGATGTGATTGCTGAATGTTTCGACAAGGCCCAGGAGAAACAAATGCTCGTCGAGACCGTACTTGGTAAGATGACTCGGCCAATTGTCGTTACGGTCAGCGGCCTGGCTGGTTACGGAAACAGCAATGCGATACAGACCAAACGCATTTCGGCTCGGCTGATATTGGTTGGTGACGGCGAAACCAGTATTGAGTCAGGGCCGGCAGAAAAAAGGATTCTTACTGCTGCTCGGGTCGGTATTGCAGCCTGTCACCAGGCAAACGCGATTATACAAGTGTTATTAGATGAAATTAAAAAGTGATATGGACCAAAGACGGATGGAAGTGCTCAGAATAAACGGCGTTGAGAAACAATTTCCTGCCGGCGAGTTACCTGCAACGGTAGCCCAATTGCTTGAGCAGTTGGGAGTTGAGGCGGCAACAGTGGTGGCTGAAATCGACGGCCGGATTGTTGAGCGGGCGAAATTTGCCGAAGCGCCGCTGCGTAAGGGCCAGAGCATTGAACTTGTGCGATTTGTACCGGGAGGTTAATGGTATGGATAAGTTAGTCATCGCAGGAAGAGAGTTTAATTCCCGGCTGCTCGTGGGTACGGGTAAGTTTGCATCGAGCAAGGTCATGGCCCAGGCTATCGAAAAATCCGGCACCGAGATTGTTACTGTTGCGCTTCGCAGAGTGGATATCACAAATAAAGATGATGACATGCTAAGCGCAATCGACCGCAATAAATACCTGTTGCTGCCGAATACTTCAGGCGCTCGCGATGCTCAAGAGGCGGTGCGTCTTGCAAAATTGGCGCGGGCGGCAACAGGAATTAACTGGCTGAAGCTGGAGGTTACGCCAGACCCATATTACCTGCTGCCAGACCCAGTGGAGACACTCAAGGCTGCTGAGATTCTGGTCAAGGATGGTTTTGTTGTTTTGCCGTATATCAATGCGGACCCTGTTCTGGCAAAGAAGCTTGAAGATGTTGGGACTGCGACGGTAATGCCGCTGGGAAGTCCCATCGGCTCAAATCAGGGGCTGAGAACGCGTGCGGCACTGGAGATAATAATCGAGCAGGCGATTGTGCCGGTTGTAGTTGACGCAGGATTAGGGATGCCGTCACATGCAGCTGAGGCGATGGAAATGGGGGCCGATGCTGTTTTGGTCAATACGGCTATTGCGACGGCAGATGACCCGATTCAGATGGCGATAGCGTTTAGGTTGGCGGTTGAGGCGGGCCGAATGGCTTACAAATCAGGTCCATCAGCATCAAGTAAAACAGCAATCGCCTCCAGTCCACTGACGGATTTTTTAAGAGACAAATAAAATGGTCAGCGTGGGGAAATATTCCGGTTGTGATATCGAAGCGACCTTGGCCCAAAATGGGCTCGATGGTGACGGGCAAATTTGGCAAAGGCAGTTCGATAAAATAAGCAGCAGTGAGGTTGAAAGGGTTTTGGCTTCGCCGCCGGGCTACTACAATCTCAAAGACCTAATGGTGCTTGTTTCACCGGCCGCTGAAAATTATCTGGAAGAGATGGCAAAGCTGGCCAGGAGGCTTACTATTCAAAGGTTCGGCAGGACAATCAGACTTTATGCGCCGCTGTATCTGTCTAATTATTGTGTAAACAGCTGTCGATACTGTGGTTTTAACAGAGACAACAAATTTGAGCGGATAAGGTTGACCCTTGAGCAGGCGCTGGCCGAAGCCGAAATTATTGCATCGGAGGGCTTCAGGGACATACTGCTGGTCAGCAGCGAGGATAGAGAATTCGTTAGCGACAGCTATCTTGCGGAGCTTGCTGAAAGATTAAGGGACAAATTCAGCTTCATCGCAATAGAAATATACCGGATGAACCAGGCTGAATACGCCAGACTATTCGAGGCAGGCATTGAGGGGGTCACGCTTTATCAGGAAACGTACAGCAGAGGAGCTTATGCGCATTACCATCCCGCAGGGCCAAAGTCCGACTATGAGGACCGATTGAAGGCACCTGACAGTATTGCTGCTGCCGGCATGCGGGAAATTGGGTTAGGGGTTCTTCTGGGTCTGGCCGACTGGCGTGTTGAAACGCTGGCCCTTGCTGAACATGCCCACTACTTGATGAGGCGCTACTGGCAGTGTCACGTGTCATTTTCCTTTCCGAGATTGCGTCCTGCATATGAGGTGGAAGCTTCGCAGTTTAAACATTTGCTTAGTGATAAGAATCTTGCCCAGATGGTAATGGCACTGCGGTTGTGCTTTGCTGATGCCGGGCTGGTACTATCGACTCGGGAACCAGCCCAGCTGCGAGACCATTTGATAAAACTTGGCATTACCAAGATCAGCGCAGGCAGCAAGACAAATCCGGGCGGGTATTCAAGGCAGGGCGGTTCTGTTGAGCAGTTTGAGGTTAACGATACCCGCACGCCGGCTCAGGTGGCTGCAATGATAAGAGCCCAGGGCGCAGAGGCTGTCTGGAAAGACTGGGACGGGGCTTTTATCAGAGATTAGTAAGCTGCGTGACTACAGACTGCTAGCCTGATGCCTGTTTCCAAGAGGGTCGCCTGGTAGCACTCAGACCTGAAACGACAGTAACAATCAGCATAATCAGCAACATCACCGTGGTAAGCCAATGTCCCCAAGCAGCGGTTGGCGCATGAGCGACTTTTATCAATATAGCGCCGATAGCGAAGGACTGTATGAACATCTTTATCTTGCCCGAAGCAGTTGCGGAAAAGTTGACTCCGCGAGCTTCTGCGATGTGACGCAGGATGGTGACGTAGATTTCTCTTAATATGGTAATGCCCGCTATCGTCCAGAGGACCAGTCTGAGGGTGCCGGCGGGCAAGCTAAAAAGTTTCGGTTCGCCGATTATTGCAAAACAGACAAACGCGCCGCAGACGAGGACCTTGTCTACCAGCGGGTCCATCATTCGCCCGAATTTGGTGGCGACGTTGAATTTTCTTGCGATGGCGCCATCGATCACATCAGTTATACCGGCAACGATGAAAAGGGCAAACGCAGTGTCGAGGAATACCGGCTTGTTTGGAACCCGGGGTGAGTAAAGAATCATAGCCAGAAAGATGGCAGTCAGAACGAGCCGGCCGAGGGTCAGGATGTTCGGAATAAGTCTTGTCATAACCAAAAGTTTACTTCTGTTTCAGATATAGTTCAACACTAAATTTGCCGGACGAGCAGGTCGTAGTTTTTTGAGTTGATGACTTTTGTATTTGCAAAAGAGCCGGGGGCTGCTGTGCAGTTTTCTATGATGCAGACACTGTCGATATCTGGGGCCTGGCCGTAGAATCGTCCCCGGCCGGTACCTTTATTGTCGACAGAATCAACCAGGCATGTAAGGGTGCTGCCAATTCTGTCTTTGTTTTTGGCGAAGGCTATTTTTTGCTGGGTCAGGAGGGCCTCGTCAAATCGCTGTTGTTTTATCTGCTCGGGGACTTGATTGGGCATTTTGGCTGCGTCGGTGCCGGATTCCGGATAGAATTTGAAGCAGCCAAGGGCATCGAACCTGGCCCATTTGATAAATTCCAGGAGCTGGTCAAACTGCCGGTCGGTTTCGCCGGGAAAACCGACTATTACGGTTGTTCGCAGCACAATGTCGGGAATTGCTGATTTTAGTTTTTCAATCAGCCGGCGGATGCGTTCTTCGGAGCTGGGGCGGCGCATGAGCTTTAAGATTTTGTCGTTTATGTGCTGGATTGGGATATCAAGGTAGTGAAGTGTCTTTTGGCTTTCTGCAATAGTTTCAAGCAGGCGTTCATCAATTCCCGTTGGATACAGATACATTAGTCGAATCCACCCGGCAGGAGCTGCGATTTTTTCAAGTTCGCCTGCGAGATTAGCCAAGCCATTTTTCATTTTCAAATCGCGGCCGTAGTAAGTAGTATCCTGGGCGATTATGTTTAGTTCTACTGCACCTGTCTGGACAAGTTCGGCAGCTTCGGCGAGGATGTTGTTTAAGGGCTTGCTTCTAAACGGGCCTCTTATTGCCGGTATTGTGCAAAAGGAGCATTTGTGGTTGCAGCCCTCGCTGATTCTAAGATATGCCCAATGTAGAGGCGCGATGCGTAATCTGACTCTGTCATCATTGATTGCGTGCGGTGACGGTTCCAGGTAAGCTGAGGTCTTGTTGGAGCGGATAGTTTTTTCAATTATCCGTGCAATGCTGTCCCGCTGACCGAGGCCGACGATGGCATCAACACCCTCGGTCTGGTTAAACAGCTCTTTGCCCAGTCTTTCCGAGAGACAGCCTGCGACGATTACCTTTTTGACGGTACCTTTGAGTTTGCAGTCCGCGGCGTGCTTTATTGCTTCGAGAGCTTCGGCCTTGGCGGGCTCGATAAAGCCGCAGGTGTTGATAACAACCACGTCGGCATTATCAGGTTCTGTGGTTATCACCAAGCCCGCCTGGGCGATTTCGGCCAACATCCTTTCGCTGTCAACGATGTTTTTAGGACAGCCCAGCGCATAGAAAGCTACAGTGGTTTTTTGGTTTTTCCTGTTTGCCATGACCTGATAAAGGTAGCAAAAAAACCTGATGCGGTCTAATATTTTAATTTGGTTAAAGTCGCAGACTCTGCTTTATAATATAATATGTTTACAGGAAGAAAAGCCAAGGTACGATTTTTATTAAGTGGAAGGATATGATGTATGGATAAATTTGGTATAGGCAAGAATTCTTCTGGTAAGAAACCCGGAGATTCAGCTGCTTTTGATAGTGATGATACGGCTGTTACGAACATTTCACACTCCCCTTTGGATTTGGGAGGCGGCGGTGCAGCAGAGGCGCCAACAGTCGGAGTATCGCCCCGGCCTGCTGTAAAGGTATCCGAGCAAATGGCTCCTGCCGAGCGGATCACAGGCGTAAAGACGTTTTTTGTAAAGCTCGCCGGCGGCTCTATAGAATTTTTGGATGAGCAGATTATCAACTGGCTAAAGGCCAACCCCGAAATTCATATAAAACGAACCAATGTGGTGACGGGCGAAGTTCAGGGCAAAAAGGCCGAACCTAGTCTTATAGTGATGGTCTGGTATTAAAAAGCTGCCAAGGGTTCAATCGCAATATACAGGAATGGCCGATCAACCATTTTTCCTGAACCGGTGGGGATTGGAAAGAATCTACAATATAATAGCATCTGGGCGGGATGTGGAAGCGGTGCTGTGTAAACAGAATAGTATGTGATGGTTCCAGCTGATATTTAGTTTATTTTTGTATTATTTCGGTTCCGCATTACAGAAAATTCAAGCAAAAAGCGTGCACAACTCCCAAATATTGCTATATTTGGCAAAAATCCTTGACATATTTGGCGATTTGCATTATCTTGCAGGGTTTAGCCGCCCGTGTATAAGGGGCGGGAAATTATGTATTGAAAGAAGTTTTGGAGGTTTTTGTGGCTAAAGAGTTGGCTCGTGAACTGATTAATGCAGGCGTGCATTTCGGGCATGGTGTAAGCCTGTGGAATCCCAAGATGGCCCCCTTTATTTTTGCAAAGCGCGGCAAAATCCATATTATTGACGTCAAACAAACCCTAAAGGGGCTGTTGATTGCTAAAAAGCTTCTTGCAGAGGCGGTTTCTTCCGGCAAAGATGTTGTTTTCGTAGGCACCAAACGCCAGGCGCAAAAGGCTGTTGAAGCTGCTGCGAGCAAGAGCGGAATGCACTATGTGTCTCAGCGGTGGCTTGGAGGAACGCTTACCAACTTTAGAACTGTACGCTCTCGGCTGCAGAGACTGGAAGAGTTGGAGTCTATGCAGAAAGATGGTACGGTTGAAAGTGAGAGTAAGAAGCAGTCGTCAAGATTGAAACGCGAGCTGAAGAAAATAAAGAGCAACCTCGACGGCATTCGAAGAATGACGCGCCTGCCCGGCGTTATTGTGGTGGTTGACGCCAAGAAAGAATATCTGGCTTTGCGTGAGGCAAAGAAACTGGGGATTGCGACTGTTGGACTTATCGATACCGATTCCGACCCCGATACGGTGGATGTGGCGATTCCGGCAAATGATGATTCCATCAGAGCTATAGATTTGTTGCTTAATGAAATGGCTGACGCAGTAGCACTGGGCAAGACGATGATTTCAGGGCGTCAGGAACAGGTGCAGCGACTCAAGCGTGTTCGCTCAAGGAGGCCCATACTTGCTCGTGCCAGTGAAGAGAAACCAAGGCATGCTCCGGCCAAGACCGAATCGGACAAGGTCGCGGAGACAGCCCCGCCAGATGCAGGTTTGCAGGGAAGTAAAACCGTGCCAGCTGAGCCGGAACAGTCGTGAGAGGTTGTAAGTATAGAGTAAGATACATTTGTCCCGGTTTTAATGTCAAGCCAAAGCACAATACAGGGGCAAATTTGCACAGACAAAAGTAAAAGCTAAGGAGTTTTTTAATGGCGGAAATTTCGGCTTCGACGGTGATGAAATTGCGGAAGATAACCGGCCAAGGGATGATGGACTGCAAAAACGCCCTTAATGAAGCCAAAGGCGACACTAACCTGGCTATAGAGATATTAAGGAAAAAAGGGTTTGCAACTTTAGCTAAACGGGCCGGACGGGAAACTTCGGAGGGCATGGTCGTAAGCAAAACCAGCTCCGACAATAAGACTGCTGTGATGGTAACGCTTTGCTGTGAAACTGATTTTGTAGCCAAGAACGATGAGTTTGTAGTCGCCGCGGAAGCATTGGTTGACTATGCATTGGCATGCTCAGCAAACGAAGGGGTGGAAAATATTCTTGAAACCGCCATTAACGGCAGGAAATTTAATGACATTTTGACCGAGCTGGCCGGTAAGATCGGAGAGAAGATAGAGGTTGGCGATTATGTAAGGTATAAGCTCGACGGGCCAGGGCTTATAAGTGTGTATATTCACTTCAATAGAAAAGTCGGCACAATGGTTCAAATTGACACCAGCGATAACAATGTAGCGGCCAGCGACCCGATAAAGCGGACAGCGGCTGATATAGCGATGCACATTACCGCGACAAAACCTCTTGCACTGGAGAAAGATGGGATTGGTCCGGAAATAATCGCACAGGAAAAGGCGATTTTTGCCGAACAGGTCAAGAATAAGCCCGCGAACATCGTCGAGAAAATTATCGAAGGCAAGATGAAGAAGTTTTATGCCGAAAATTGTCTTATTGAGCAGCAGTTTGTCAAGGACGACAGCAAAACCGTCGCACAGGTTTTAGCAGAGGCTGCCAAGCAGGCCGGCGGCAGCGCGACGATAAAGAGGTTTGTGCGATTTGGAGTGGGATAACAGGTAGGAAATCACGATGTTCGGCCGGGAGGGTGTGTTGGTTCTTCGACTTAGCGGGTTAAGATTTTTGAAAGAAAAATGGCAAAGGTCAAATACCAACGCGTGCTGTTAAAACTTTCAGGAGAAAGTTTTTGTAAACCCGGTGTGTTTGGAATTGACGGGGCTGCACTTAGCTCGATTGCTAAAAGGATAGCAGAGATTTGCAAACTAGGTCCGCAGGTAGCGGTTGTAGTTGGCGCGGGCAATTTCCTGCGTGGAGAGAATTTTTCCGAAGTCAGCCGGATACCCCGAAACACCGCTGATTATATGGGGATGCTGGCAACTATCATAAACGCCTGTGCCCTGCAGGAAACGATTGAGAAGCTGGGCCAGCCAACCAGGGTTCTCAGCGCAATCGAGGTTGCGGCGATATGCGAGCCGTTTATTCGCAGAAGGGCCCTTCATCATCTTGAGCACGGAAGGGTTGTGATATTGGCCGGCGGCACCGGCAATCCTTTCTTTACTACTGATACTTGTGCCGCTTTGAGAGCAACAGAGCTCGATGTGAACCTGCTGGTAAAAGCAACGAAGGTTGACGGTGTTTACAGCGACGACCCCAAGAAAAATCCGGATGCAAAGCTGTTTAAAAAATTATCCTACGATGAGGTGTTAAGGAAAGACCTTCGAATAATGGACCACTCAGCGGTAAGTCTTTGCAGGGATAACAGAATTCCTGTTATTGTTCTGAATATTTTCAAAGAAGGCAACATAACGAAGGCTATTTGCGGGGAGCAAGTTGGAACGTTAATCTGTTAGGTAGGGAGGTTATCAATGCCTGACCAGAAAATCATATCAGAGCACAAGCACAAAATGGATAAGGCCGTTGAAGTGCTGCGGGATGAGTTAAAAGCGGTTCGGACCGGAAGGGCTTCTACGGGGTTGGTTGAGAATATAAAGGTGGATTACTACGGCACTGCTACGCCTTTGAAACAACTGGCAACTTTGGCGACCCCGCAGGCTGACTTGATTGTGATTAAGCCATTTGATCCGGCTTCGGTCAAAGAAATCGAAAAGGCAATCAAAAACAGTGATTTGAGCATTGCACCGACGCTAGATGGAAAATTAATCAGACTCAGTATTCCGTCACTTAGCGAGGAAAGAAGAAAGCAGCTTGTTCAGCAGGCCAAACACATGGGGGAACAGGCCAAGATTATTATTCGCAACCTGCGAAGAGACGGTATCAAACAGCTCGAGGAAGAAGAAAGCAACGGGCTTATCACCGAAGATGGTCTGGAGAAGGGCAGAAAGCAGGTTGATGATCTTGCCAAGGAATACGTCGATAAGATTGACTCAATAATCAAAAGCAAATCAGATGAGATAATGCTCAAGTGATTTTAATGCAATTGATGTTGTTTCCTGTGATAAAGGTAATATAATGGGGGTTTAAGGCAAGGTTTAAGGCAAGGTTTAAGGTGACATACCTGCAGTCGATTTAAAACTTAGGTTTTTTTAAGACTCGATTGTGTATGTTTCTGCATTGTATTAGATAGCGTTGTCTCGATTCAAAAACTTTAACTTTTTCGGGGGACAAAAATTATGGAAGCGAAAGAAAATCTCGAATTTGGGCCGCAAAAGAGGTCCAGAAAAATAGTGCTTAAGTTGGTCCTGGCACTTTTAGTTGTCCTGATTTTGCTGGTTGGTATTTTTGTGCCCGCGTTTGTTTCATCCGAGAAAGGCAGGGAAACAATATTAGCCAGAATCAACAAATCTATAGCGGGCCGGGCAGATTTCGCAACTCTCTCAATGAGCTGGATTAAAGGTATCAAGATTACCGATGTCCGTTTCAATGACCAGCTCGGCCGGATTTCGGTCGCAGTAAAGCAAATCGCTACGAGACCTTACTACTTTTCGATTTTGACGGGCAGTTTATCTTTCGGACAAACAGTTATTGATGAGCCGAAAGTAGAAGTAAATCTCAATGCTCAGCAGGCAAAGACATCCGAGGGAACCGCTCAACAGGCAAAGGTATCCGAAAGAACCGTTCAGCAGGCCTCGGTTGGCAGAGAATCGCAGCCAATTGTTCTGCCCATTAAAAGAATCGACCTTATTGTCAACAACGGCGACCTTAAGGTGGCAGGCCGGCAGTTTGGAGCTGCGGAGCTTTCGCAGATAAATTCCAAGGTCAACTTGCGGCCGCCGGGACAGCAAACAAAGTTTGATGTTAATATGACGGTTGTGGGAGAGGGGAACCAGTCAAGGATAAGCGCAGCTGGTCAAATCGCTCCGCCGCGAAAAGGCTGGAGCCTCAAAGGCACCAGCGGCGATTTCACTGTTGAAGTCAACGATTTGAACCTGGCGACGCTGGGGTCTCTTTTTGCATTAGCCGGCGTTGAAATTCAGGCAAGGGGCAGCATATCGGCTAATCTGAAGAGCGAGATTAAAGATGGCCAAATCGGGAATTCGGGCGGAAGCATAAAGGGGAGGGATTTGGATATAAGCGGTCCGATATTGAAGGGCGACCGGCTGAAAACCAGCCGTCTGGATGTTGACATGAAACTGCTGCGCCAGAAGGACACAATAAATATTGACAAATTGGAGGTTAGTGCTGACTGGTTAAATGCGACGGCAAGCGGCGTTGTCCCTACGACGAGTAAATCGTTAGCTGAGTTTTTAGAGCCAGACTCCGCTTACAGTTTGAAGGGCAGCTTCGAGTGCGATTTGGCTGCTGTTTTGTCGCAGATGCCTAATATGTTTGGTCTGAAAGAAGGGACAAAAATGACCTCGGGACAACTAAATGGCAGCATCGAGACGGTCACCCTGGCTGGCCAAAAGGGGATTCGAGGCCAGGCAAATCTTGCGGGCCTGTCAGGTGTAGTTGGCGGAAAGACGATAACTCTTTCTGAGCCGGTCAAGGCCGAGGTACAGATAACATCAGATAAGGCAGGTGTAAAATTTGACAAGTTGGACGTATCATCGGCATTTTGCACAGTCAATTGTACCGGCACCACCGACTTACTCAAATATAATGCCGACATAGACCTTGGGAAACTACAGTCTGAGTTAGGGCAGTTCATAAATATCGGCCAGTACCAAATGGCCGGGGAGATTACGGGCAGCGGACAGGTCTCCAGCGGCAAAGACAAGATTGTTGCTGCCGGCTCATCGGTTGTAAAGAACCTTCGTATAACTTCCAGAGAAGGAGTAAGTGCCTTTGAACCGGAAGCCAATATTGGCTTTTCTGTTACTGCTGAGCCGAAGAAGGAAATTCTCAGCGTTGAATTTATAACGGCCAGCGCAGGTTTCGGCAAGGTAGACATAAAAGATACGGTTCTGCCATTAGGTAAGCAGGCCGAAGTTCCTATTAATCTGCATGCATCTGCCGATGTCGATTTGGCAAAGCTCCAGAGCTTTGCTGTGCTGTTTGCCTCATTCCCCAAAGACATGCAATTGGCCGGCATGGCTGAATCGCAAATCTCGGTCAGTTCCAAAAAGGATAGCTACAGAATCATAACAGATAAGACAAAGATCAAAAACCTAAAGCTCAACTATCCTGGACAGGTGGCTTTTGAGCAGGAAGAGATTTTGGTTGTTTTTGACGCCGAGGTCAATCCTGTCGAGAAGACTGTTGTTGTGAGGAAATTGCAGCTGGTAAGTCCGCAAATAAAGCTTGAGGGCAATATAAGTCAAACAACGAAGGCCGGCCAAACCACGTTAACTGGGCGTGCGGATTATGAATACGACTGGTCGGCTCTGAGCACTGTTGCCGGCCCGTTTTTGCCGAAAGGGCTGAGAATAGAGGGCAGGAGAAAAGACAGTATAGATTTTTCAAGCCAGTACCCATCAGGTCAGAATGACAGACTCTTGGCCAATCTTAACACCAGGGCCAAGCTTGGTTTCGAGCGGGCGGAGTATATGGGCTTGGTTTTTGGGCCTACCGAGGTGCTCGCCCGGGTCCAGAGCGGCGTGCTGAGGATTGCGCCGTTTTCGACAACTGTAAACCAAGGCCAGCTTAACTTTGCCGGCGAGGCCGACTTCAATCGTAAGCCTACGCTTCTGCAGACACCCGGTCCTATTCAAATAATCAAGGATATCCAAATCACCGACCAGACGACCAAAGAGCTTTTGATGTATGTTAATCCCATTTTTGCGAACTCCGTTAATGCCAGTGGTGTGGCGAATTTCAGCTGCGAAAGGTTTGCCATACCGCTGGGCGGGGCCAGCCCAAATGCCGCTGAAGTAATCGGTACTTTTTCACTAAGCAACCTTCGTCTGCAGGTGTCAGATTTACTCGGCCAGATTCTTCAAGTAATGGGCACAGGTTTCACCGGGCAGGAAATCACTATCCATCCAACAAGATTTGTCCTGCAGAACGGCTTTCTTCAATATGATAATATGCAAATGGATATTGGTGACAAACTGATTAATTTCAAGGGTGTCATCGGGCTGGATAAGAGTTTGAATATGACTGTGACCCTGCCGTATACCCTTGGTGGCGGAATGCCGGGAACCGGCCAGGAGTCTTCCGGCTCGAGGATATCGCTGCCGCTTCGAGGGACCGTCGATAAGCCACAGCTTGATGTTGGCAAGCTGCTTGAAGGCCAGTTAAAGCAGCAGTTGGAAGACCAGCTGCGAAAGGGTCTTGAAAAAATACTTAGGTAAGTTGGACCGAAAATTTATATCGATAAATCAAAGTAATGGTTGAAAGGATAGTGCCATGCTTAAGAAAATTCTGTCCACGCCGACTGCGCAGCTGGGCAGGGTAAGCCGATTCGTAGTTTTTCAGATTAAACTTTGGTCGAACTGCGTCAGGCTGCTCAAGAAAAATCGTGCCGGTCAGCAGGCAGCGGCCCTTTCATATCACACAATCTTTGGAATAGTTCCGCTGGCCATTGTGATTCTCTTGGTATTTCAGCTGCTTCCAGCTTATCAGGGTATAGGGGACAAGGTAAAAAATCTGATTTATGAACAACTTCACCTCTCAACTATCGAGTACCAGGACCCGGTAAATCCACTGGTGAAAATAAACCTTGCAGAACACATCGACAATATAGTCAGCGGCTACTTTACGCAGGTTAACAAAGGCTCGATTGCGATAATCGGCGTGATTCTTATAATCTGGGCGGCGGTGGGTCTGCTGGCAACAATAGAAAAGGCGTTCAATAACATTTGGCATATTGTCAGAGGAAGAAACTTCGTGCATCAGATAATAAACTATTGGGCGTTTCTTACTCTCGGCCCATTACTTCTTGGTGCCGGCATATATGTCAGCGCAGCGTATGCAACTATTGGACAGCTGCAAAAGACCGTTCTTACGCATGTCACACCACAGGTAACATCTTATATAATTGCGGCTGTTTTCTTTTTCTTTCTTTACTTTATTGTCCCTCACACAAAGGTTAGCGCAAAGGCGGCTATCTGGGGAGCTGTGGTTGCGGCTTTGGCGTGGAGCCTTGCCAAGTGGGGATTTAAGTTATATGTCACAGAATTCATCCCGTACAGCCAGGTCTATGGAGTGATGGGACTGATACCGCTCGGCGTGTTCTGGATTTTCATAACCTGGCTTATCATCCTGTTCGGCCTGCAGTTGACTTTTACCACTCAGCACTTAAACGCCCTCGACGCTGCTGCAATTGCCTCAGCAAGAAAAGCAGAGGAGTATTTCATCGCCAACGATATTACAGTTATCAATATCATAAGGGAAATTGCAGATGTGTTTGAGAAAAATAAAGCGCCGATTGAATCAGAGGTTATCTCGAGCAATTTAAATATACCAGCTGAATTTTGTGAGAAAGTCCTCGGTCACCTGGTTGGCGGCGGCCTTATAGCCAAAACTTCCGAGCCGAAGGTTGGCTTTGTCCTCGCAAAAGACCCGGGGAATATCAGACTATCTGATATTGCGGCGGTGGTGGCCAAAGCAGGTTTTGCCCAGTCAACAACCCAGCAGCCGGATACTTTACGGCAAATCGCTCAATCGCAGCAAAACACTCTGGCTCGGTACAATCTAAGGCAGATTCTTTAGAATTATGCAGGCCGGTTAAAATGACCTTAACAGCACCGTTGAAGCTTTGCAGATGAAAAATAAGCCGAAGAAAAGTAAAGCCATCGCGCAGACAAATAATACGATTCGCTGACCGCGGGGCCCAAGCACCGATGAGCCTTTGAAACTTCCCCAGGATAGCGCTTGCAGCCATGCACAATCGCACAGCCAGTGAGTAACAGCAAACAATACAAACGCCCAGATTCCTAGCTGTCTGGCGGTTGTTGCCAGCGCCAAGCCTACGGTTGCCCACCACAGCAGAAAATAAGGATTGCTCGCCGAAAGTACCAGACCGGTCCAAATAGGCTTATCTTTTGGTGTTTGACCCTGCGGATTCGGCTGGCAGCGGGAGCTGCGAATCATTTGTAGTGCCATTATCAGCAGTACTATCCCGCCGGCCAGACCAATTGCTATCTGGGTGTTGGGGGATTCGAAAAATTTGCTCATTCCCAGGATAATCAAAATCATAAGGGGAAATTCGAGCATGCCGTGCCCGATTGCCAGAAGCACGCCGGCGTATCGTTTGCGCTGTCCAGTTGCAATCGCTGCTGCTGTCACCGGGCCCGGCGACATTGCTCCCGAGAGGGATATCACAAATACCTGAATTAAAAAAAACAGCAGATTCACAAAGTCACCAATTTATTCGCCGATGATTTTGACCAGCACGCGCTTTTTTCTTTTGCCGTCGAACTCGCCGTAAAAGACCTGCTCCCATGGGCCAAAATCAAGCTGGCCGTCTGTAACAGCTATCATCACCTCTCTGCCCATGATGGTGCGTTTCAGGTGGGCGTCAGCATTGTCCTCATAGCCGTTGTGGCGGTACTGGGAATACGGTTTTTCAGGCGCCAGTTTTTCCAGCCAGGTTTCAAAGTCCTGATGCAGGCCTGATTCGTCATCATTTATAAAGACACTGGCCGTGATGTGCATGGCGTTGCAGAGCACAAAACCTTCTTTTATGCCGCTTTCTTTTAAGCACTGTTTAATTTGTGGTGTGATATTGATAAGCTTGCGCCGCTGTTTTGTATTAAACAGGAGTTCTTTTCGGTAACTTTTCATAACTTCCCCACCAGCTTTCGGTAAACCGCTTCAATTGTGTCGACCATTGTCTCAGGTGCGAATTTTTCTTTTACGGATTCGCGGCCGGCACTGCCAAGTCTGTCTCTCAATTCCGCGTTCTCCAACAATTCCGCGCAGGCGGCGGTCAACTGTTCGACGTTCTTTGGCTCAATCAATCGGCCTGTTGTTTCGTTCACAACTTCCCTTGCGCCATCGACATCGAATGAAACTGCCGGCTTGCCGCAGAGCATTGCCTGCGGAAGGGTGCGTGCAAGGCCTTCCCGCAGCGAACAGTGAACCAGGATGTCCGCGGAGGCAATCGCAAGCGGGATTTGGCTCGGCGGCAATAGGCCGGTAAACCTGATTTTTTCAGCCAGCCCAAGCTGCCGAACCCGATTTTTGTAATATTCTGCAAGATTGCCGTTGCCGACAAATAGCCAAACCGCCTTGTCAAACCGCACGGAAAGTTCTTTGGCTGATTCGATAATATAGTCGTGCCCCTTGAGCATAAATAATCGTGCAATAGTAATAAGGACAATCGCATCATCGGCTATTCCGTATTTTCTGCGAAAATCCTTTTTACGCTGGTCTGGAATCGGCTTTAAAAAATCCTCTTCCTCGATAGCTGAATAAGCGGTAATAAATTGCTCCGGCCTGCCGATGCCGGCAGCTAGAGCTTGGGCTGTCATTGCATCAGCTACGCTGATAAAAAAGTCCGTGCGCTTCGCAGCCGTTTTTTCCATTGCGATATAGAATTTATTCAGCAAGCTATTTTGATAGGGATGAAAAGCCAGGCCGTGAATGGTGTGAATAGTTTTGAGTTTTGGGTTTTGAGCTTTGAGTTTGTGTGCGGCGAATCTACCTAATATCCCGGCTTTTGCCGAATGGGTATGGATAATGTCGGGCTGCAATCGCAGCAAGTGTTTCTTGATTTGAAGATAGCTTATACTGTCGCACAAGGGGCAAATCGCACGAAACATCTTATCTATAACAATGACTCTGTACTTCTGGTTCCTTGTCTGATTGAATAATTCCCCTTCCGGTCCTATGGCCGGGCCTGTGATGAGCGTTACATCGTGGCCGCGCTGGGCGAGAAGTTTGCAGGTAATGAGCGTATTTTCCTGCGCCCCGCCGAGTATCAGTCTTGTTATTATGTGAACGATTTTCAATATTTAACCCACATTAAACACAATCCTTCAGGCGGTGCGGTCGGCCCAGCAGCGGTGCGGCTGTGAGCTTCGATGATTTCCCGCATCTTTTCGGGTTTCCATCTGTCTCTGCCGATTTCAACAAGTGTTCCGACGATATTTCGCACCATGTTATACATGAATCTGTCCGCTTCGATATCAATATAGAGCCATTTGTCCTCCGCGGTAACCTGACAACGCATCACGGTACGAGTCGAGTTTTCGCGCCTGTCCGCGGCTGCGGCAAATGATTTGAAATCCTGTGTGCCGATTAGCATCCCGGCGGCTGCGTTCATAGTGCCAATGTCCAATTGTCCCGGCCGGTGCCAGCAGTTGCGAGTTTTAAGGACATTTCGGTTTTTGCCGGTAAAAATTGTGTAGCGGTAAAGTTTACTTTTGGCTGAGCCTGAGGCGTCAAAGTTTTGCTCGACCTCAACCGCCTCGGTAACGACAATGTCTTTAGGCAAGCGGTGGTTGATTGCCTTGACGAAATTTTCCGCTGGTATCGGCGAAGTGGTGGTGAAATTTGCAACCTGCCCCAGCGCACTGACACCCGCATCGGTCCTGCTTGCGCCGTTTATTTTGGTAAGTACGCCGGTCAGCTCGCTGATTGCCCGCTGAAGTTCGCCTTCGATGGTTCTTTTGCCCGGCTGGTTCTGCCAGCCATTATAATTAACGCCATCGTAGCTGATGGTCAGTTTTATGTTTCTAACGGCCATTTCGGCAGTTATAGCAATTTTTCCGCAATTTGAACAGCGTTCAATGCAGCGCCTTTTCGCAATTGGTCGCCTGCCACCCAGATGTTGATACCGCGGTTATCGGGAATGGACTCATCCTGGCGGATTCTGCCGACCAAGATATTGTCTTTACCGGTAGTGTCGATGGGCATTGGGAAGCGGTTGTTTTGCCGGTCATCAATTATCGAAACGCCCGGTGCGGTGCTCAACAGGTCCCTTACCTGCTCTGGCGTAATCGGGGTTAAGAATTCAAGATTGATGCTCTCACAGTGTGCTCTGAATACGGGTATGCGGATGCAGGTGCACGTGATTGCAATATCCGGACAGTCAAAGATTTTTTTGGTCTCTTTGACCATCTTCGTCTCTTCTTCGTTGTATCCGTTTGGGCCGATTGCTGAGTTGTGACTGTAAATATTAAACGCCAGTTGATATGGAAGGACTTTGCAGGTTGGCGGTTTACCTGCGAGTATTTCGCGAGCCTGGTGTTCCAGCTCAAGCATCGCCTGCTGTCCCGCGCCGCTGGCTGCCTGATAAGTGCTGACAACCATTCTCTTGACCGGGTTTGCCTTGTGCAAAGGCCAGACAGGCACAATTCCAATAATGGTTGAGCAGTTTGGATTTGCGATGATGCCTTTGTGTTTTTGTATCTGCTGCGGATTTATTTCCGGAATTACAAGCGGCACCTCCGGGTCCATTCTAAAAGCTGAGGAGTTATCGACCACGACGGCACCAGCCTGGACTGCGGCGGGAGCAAATTCTCTGCTTCGGGATGCACCGGCACTGAAAAGGGCGATATCGACCCCGCCGAAGCTGTTCTTGGTCATTTCTTCAACGATATAGTCCTTATTTTTGAATTTAATTGTCTTGCCGGCGGAACGGCTGCTTGCGAGCATTTTCAGAGAACTGAACGGAAAGTCCCGCTCCTCGATGATTTTCAAGAATTCCTGGCCGACCGCACCAGTCACTCCTGCAATTGCCAGATTACAACCCATAAATATTGCTCCTGAAAATGTTTCACTTATTTAAATCGATGGGCAGCCGCATAAAAGGCTGCCCCTGCCGAAAGGGGCCGGTGATTATAGCATCTTTGCCGGGGAAATGCAACAGTCGGCGGTAAATTCGACCTCGATTAAAGCACCCAAGAACAAGGCAGCAAAAAGGCTATAAATAACCGCCTTTTTTATGTCTGGCCAGGCTTTCATCCGATTTCCTCATCTATCCAGCCGACCAGTTCCTTTACTTCCTCGAGGGTGATATTGCCCATGTGGGCGATGCGGAAGGTCTTGTCCTTTAGCGCACCATAGCCGTTGCCAAAAATGGTGTTGTGTTTTTGCTGAACCGCTTTTATCACCTCGGCAACGTTAATACCGCGTGTGTTTGCAATAGTTGTCAGGGTATTGGAGGCATATTTCTCTTCGCAGAAAAGGGCATGCTTTTCTTTGGCCCAGCCTCTTACAAAATCAGCCATTTTCTTGTGCCGTTGCCATACGTTTTCCATGCCCTCACCAAGTATTTTTTGGCACTGATAGTTCAGCGCCATAATGTGTGGAATGGCCGGCGTAGTTGGAGTCTGGTTTTGGGCGGCAGCCTTGGCAAAGCTCTGGAAGTCGAAATAATAACCCCTGCCGGGGACATTTTTGCTTTTTTCCAGCGCGCGGTTGCTTACCGCCGCTACTGTCAGTCCCGGCGGGATCGCAAAACACTTTTGGACCGAGGCGAATGCGACGTCCCAGCCAAGCTTGTCAAAGTGCATCGGCAGACCAACCATGGCACTGACGCAATCTACAAAGACCAGTACGTCTGGATATTTTTCTCTGAGCATCTGGCTGATTTCGTAGACCGGGTTCATCAGGCCGGTACTTGTCTCGCTGTAAACAAGCGTGACCGCGGCATATTTCCCGCCGGCAAGTTTCTTGTCAATCATTTCGGGCGGAGTGGGTTTGCCCCACTCGACTTTCAGTTCCGCCACGTTTCTGCCGCAGCTTTTGGCAACGTCTGCCCACTTATCGCTGAAGGCCCCGCACATGGTACACAGTACTGTTTCATCAAAGCCCACGCAGTTTCGAATAGCCGCCTCCCAGATTCCGGACCCCGAGGATGTAGACAAAAAGATGTTCTGGTTAGTGAAAAGAATTTTCTTGAGCATGTCGACGGTTTCGCCGTGCAGTTGAGAATATTCTTTGCCGCGGTGTCCAAGTGTCGGGCGCGAAAGCTGCCGGAGAACATCTTCATTTACTTTGACCGGACCCGGAATGAATAGTCTCGGCGCATTTTTCCAATCTACCATACACCAACTCCCATAAAAAAATTACATTTTCTCAATCGTCAGACCCGTATAAAGTTTTGGGAAAAAGTAAGTCGATTTCTGCGGTATTTTCTCGCCAGCGGCGGCAACTGTTCTGAGCTGTTGCATTTTCACGGGATTCATAAAGAAAACCGCCTGTTTTTCTTTGCTGTCAACCTTGTTAATTGACTCATCGACCGCACCGCTGGTGCCTACTAGATATTCGATATTACTTTGACTTGCCAGTTTTTTTTCGTCGATACCCAACAGCTCTTCAAGAACAAGTTTGTGCAGCACTGAGACGTCGAGCGATTTCCAGCCGTTGCTCATGTTTGGTGCAGCTGAATCTATTGCCCTTTTGTTCTTTAATACGGCCAGATAAAAACTGTCACTGCCCGCGTAAATTCCGAACGCGTTCTTGCCGCTGTCGCATTCGACTGTCATTTTCATGAGCATTTCTTGTCTTGCATCCATTTGGCCCTTGCGCGAATCGAAGCGGAATTCGGTAATCCCAAAGTTCTTTTTCAGACCGGCCAGCAGTTTCTCAACGCAGAAGTCTTTGAGATTACCGACAAGCCGGTGGTAAGGCAAGATAACCACGCCGTCGTCACAGGTATTGACAAAAGCAATCATTTGATAGCCTGCTGCGGGGTTACCGGTTTCTTTGTAGTAACTCAGGCCTACCTCATAGCGATGATGGCCGTCGGCTATGATACAACTTTTGTCCGTCATCGTTTTCGCGATTGCATCTATATCGTTTCTAGCGGTTATCGCAAAGAGCCGATGCCGGACATTTTGCTCATCGACAAAATCAATCAGAGGTTCTTGATTGGCAGTTTTTGTGATGATTTTATCTGCGATTTTCTGCTTGTCATCGTAGAGCATAAAAACCAGGCCGAATTTCGCAGCAGTTGCTCTTTCGAGGTTTAGCCTGTCAATCTTTGGTCCGTCGAGGGTCTCCTCGTGAGGTCTGACCATTTTGCCGAAATCTTCAAGTTTAGCCAGAGCAATGAAGCTGAATCGTTGAAATCCAACGCCCGCCAGATTAAAACCCTGGACGTAAGCGTAGATGCTTTCGGCCGTATCCTGTTTCAAGATGCCTTTTTTTACCCATGTATTAAAGTAATCAGCGGCTCTTGTATATTGATTGTTTGTTTCATTATCAGAGGGCGTAGTTTTTCCCTTGGTTATGTGCACGATATTATATTCGCTCTTTTCGTAAAGTTGCTGCTGCTCGATGGCGTCAATGACATCGTACGGAGGAGCAATGCACTTGCCCGCGTCGCCCACCATCGCTTCGTTGAACCTAAACGCCTTAAATGGTTTTATTTCCATTAATCCGACACCATTTTGTAATTCTGTACTGATATTACATTCCAACTTCATTTACGGTAGTTTTTGAAAATTGTAAGAGCGAGGATGGTACTAAAAACCACGTGAATTGTCAAATGTCATTAGGCATTTTTGTAAAGGGCCCGCGAATTGACCAATCCGGCTTCTCTACTTTTTTGCCAGGTATTCGTTTATCGCTTTGGCGGCAATTCGGCCCTGACCCATCGCCAGGATGACAGTTGCTGCTCCGGAGACGATATCGCCGCCGGCATAAACACCAGGCACCGACGTTTGCATGGTCTTCTCGTCGACAACGATGGTTCCCCATTTGGTGGTTTTAAGTTCCGGCATTGTTTGCGGTATGAGCGGATTGGGGTTGTTGCCGATAGCTACGATAACAGTGTCCAGCTCCATGATAAATTCCGACCCTTTGACCGGAACAGGCCTTCTGCGTCCGGATTCGTCCGGCTCACCCAGTTCCATTCGGATACACTCCATGGCCACGACATGATGGCGGTCGTCGCCGATAACGCGGGTGGGATTATTAAGCAGTTTCAGTTTAACCCCTTCTTGTTCAGCATGATGGATTTCCTCTGCGCGGGCGGGCATTTGTTCGCGGGCGCGGCGGTACACGATGGTTACGTCCGCACCCAGCCGAAGTGCTGTTCGTGCCGAGTCCATAGCAACATTACCGCCACCGATGACCGCAACACGCTCTCGTTTTATCGGCGGCGTGTCGTACTTCGGGAACAGATACGCCTTCATGAGATTGGAACGCGTCAGATATTCGTTTGCTGAGTAAACCCCGACCAGGTTCTCCCCGGGAACTCCCATAAATGATGGCAGACCGGCGCCGCTTCCTATGAATACGGCTGAGTAACCTTCTTCGTCAAGCAGTTCGCGGATGGTACTGTTCCGGCCGACCACATAGTCCATCACAAATTTGACACCGAGTTTTTTCAGGTAATTTACTTCCGCCTGGACAATTACTTTGGGAAGGCGAAACTCTGGAATCCCATAAGATAAAACCCCGCCGGCATCCTGCAGTGCCTCGAAAACAGTGACCTCATGGCCGAGTTTAATCAAATCGCCTGCAACGGTGAGGCCGGCAGGCCCGGCCCCTACAACGGCCACCCGTTTGCCTGTCTTCGCGGCGATTTCGGGCATCCTAAGGTCCCCGCTGTTGCGATGGTAATCCGCAGCGAACCGCTCCAGCCTGCCGATAGCCACCGGCTCGCCCTTTATTCCAAGCACACACATTTTCTCACACTGTTCTTCCTGAGGACATACTCTTCCGCATACTGCAGGCAGCGCATTTTGTTCCTTGACCTTCAACGCCGCTTCGATGAACTTTCCCTGTTCTACAAGCGTGATAAATGCGGGTATATCCACGTTAACCGGACAGCCGGTTACGCACCGCGGGTTTTTGCACTTCAGGCACCGGCTTGCCTCCAGCATAGCCAGTTCTTCCGTGTAGCCGAGCGGAACCTCGCTAAAGTTTTTCGCCCGGTCTTCAGGGGCCTGTTCAGGCATCGCCTGTCTTGGAATTTTTTCTTTAGCCATCTGTTACTTCCAGCTTCTCAGCGTAAGCCCGCACATTTATGTTTGCCGCTGTGTTCTGTCACCACCGGCTCAGTCTTGCTTATCGAATGTATCTCTGCGGCGCTGTATGCTATGCGCCTGTCTCTGACCTCGTCCCAGTCAACCAGGTGCGCGTCAAAGAATGGGCCGTCCACACAGGCAAACTTCATCTTTCCATCGACGGTAACGCGGCACGCCCCGCACATGCCGGTTCCATCCACCATAATAGGATTCAGAGCCGCCAGCGTCTTTACGCCGTACGGCTTTGTTTCTTTTCCTGTCAGCATCATCATAAATGGACACCCGACAGCGACGATGCAGTCAATTTTTTCGCCGGACTTTAGTTTTTGCACGATTACGTCAATTGCATGCCCTTTAACACCTGTTGAGCCGTCAATCGTTGATTGTATAAACTCATCGGCGGTTGTTTCGAGCTTTTCCTTATAATAGTGCAGGTAATGGCTGCGGGCTTCGGTGATTATTGTCACGCGGTTGCCGGCCTTTTTCATCGCCCTGGCAATAGGTACAATTGCTCCAATTCCATAACATCCGCCGGCCAAAACCACCCTGCCGTAGTTCTTTATCTCCAGTGGTATTCCCAGCGGCCCTGTGATATGTGCCAGCTTGTCTTGCGCCTTTTGAAGCACAAGTTTTCTGCTGGATTGTCCAACTTCAACCACTACCAGAGTAATGCTGCCTTTTTCGACGTCCCAGTCAGATAGTGTATAAGGTACACGTTCGGATTTTTCGTCGACCATTACGATAACGAATTGTCCCGCCAGTGCCTTTTTCGCAACTTCCGGCGCATCGATAATAATTTCGTGAATGTTCGGTGCAATCTCGCGTTTTTCAAGGATTTGGAATGTCCCTTTGTGCTCAGCCGTTGCAGGGCGGGCGGCAATGTTGTCATCTACAGGCACTTCCAGCAGTCCGGTTACTTTTTCGTCGATACAATGTCCGCGGAAATGCGTTCGCCGGAGTTTCGCATCCTCAGCTGCAGCAGGCCCCTGCTCTCGCTCAACCCACAAATCGGCATCCCGGATTCCTATTTCCTTGGTAATCTCGCTGGCCGATTTGTACCCAAAACCTGCAGCATCCATTGCCTGCGCAAGTTCGCAGATAATCTGCCATTGGGGTTTTGCCTGGCCCGGCCCGGCGCATGCTTTTTGCATCGGCCGTTTTCCGCCGGAGCCGTCCAGAATAGTCCCATCGACCTCCGCAAATACCGCCGCCGGCAGCACAATATCGGCGCGACTGCTCGCCGCGGTCGGGTAGCAGTCCTGTACAATCAGTAGTTCCAACCCATCCAGCTGAGCTGAATCTACAAAGTCACCTGTCAGAAATGCTGCCTTGATGCCTTTCGGCAAAGAGGCATGCGAAACACCCCTGGCATCAGCTTTGATTTCAATGTAGTTTGTTGATTTCATTGCCTCGGCAGTGAACTTTTTGAATATATGCCGGTCTTCAAGAGTGCTCGTGGTGTCGCAAACCAGAGCGAAACTTCCGCCGACGAATCCTCTTAGTTTTGCCGCGGCAGCTTTTAGGGCCTCCTGCCATTCCATCTGGCGCAGGACCTTGCCCACACGTACATGCGGCACACGCAGACGCTCGCCGCCGTTTAGAAATTCAGCGACAGCGAATCGGCCCAGCACACAGATAGGGACATTTGGATTCACCGCTTTTGCCGAAATCAGTTTCCTATCCTTTATTCCCAACTCTAATGCGCAGGCTGCATCGCAAAAGATACAAGTCGTTTTCGTAAGCGTGTCGGGCTTGCCGTACCATTTGGCGTAACGGTCAGCCAGACTCCCCGTGGGACATACATCGACGCACGAACCACAGAACCGGCAACCAGCCTCTTTAAGAGAGCGGTCAAACGCCTCCCCGATATGTGTTTTAGTGCTGCGTCCAATAAAGTCGATGACCGCAGTATCGTGCTGGTGCTTGCAAATCCGCACACACCGCCCGCAAAGAATACACAGGTTAAGGTCGCGGTCCATAAACGGGTTTGTTCGTTCGACCGGCCGTTGGTGGTAGTATGGTGGAACCGGCGGTTCCGGAAGCCCTAATTCTTCCACTAGTGCACGCATTTCGCAGATCTCTTTGTTATTGCAGGTGTGGCAGCCTGTGGTGCGACCTGCTTTTTCCGCATCGGGCCGATATTGTTCGCAAAGGTCTTTCTTGTCACACACCAGGCACGCGCTTGGATGTTCCAGCATCAGCAGGCCCAGTATGTTCCGGCGGAGTTCCTGCAATGCCGCAGTATTGGTTCGTACTACCATTTTTTCAGCGGCAGGTGTTGTGCATGAAGTTGGATATCCTCGCATCCCTTCGATTTCGACCACACACAACCGACATGCGCCGAATGCCGGCAGATTTGGATGCGTACAAAGATGGGGAATCAAAATATCATGCCGCAGGGCGCATTCGAGAACTGTTTCCCCTTCTTTGGCTGTCACCAGTTTCTCATCTATTGTCAGCTTCATTTCAGTTGGTTCCTGCGCCTAGTTTGTCTTTTCCTTACTTTTGCGTTGCTCATACTTGGTCAGTTTACCGCTGCGGCGATAAACGGCAGCGTAGATTTCCGGACAACTGCTCAGGCACGCACCGCACTTGATACATATCTGTTGGTCGATAACGTGCGGTTTTTTCTTTTCGCCGCTGATAGCCTTAACAGGGCAGATCCTTGCGCATGCGCCGCAGCCGGCGCATCTGTCTTTGTCGATGTGGTAACTAATCATTTTGCTGCAGACAAATGCCGCACACTCTCCCTTTTCAATATGGTCTTGGTATTCCTTTCGAAAGTACCTCAGCGTTGTCAGCACGGGGTTAGGTGCGGTTTGCCCCAGGCCGCACAGTGAACCGTCTTTCACGGTTTGTGCGATTTTCTCGAGCTTGTTGATGTCGGCCATCTGGCCCTGTCCCGATGTTATACGCTCCAGTATGTTGAGCATGGCACGTGTCCCTACCCGGCAGGGGGGACACTTGCCGCAGGACTCGGCCTGCGTAAATGACAGGAAATATCTTGCGATATCGACCATGCAGCTGTCTTCATCGAGTATAATCATACCTCCGGAGCCCATTATGCTGCCGGCCTGCGTCAGCGATTCGTAGTCAACAGCCAGGTCTATCTTTTCTGCCGGTATGCATCCGCCCGATGGACCTCCTGTCTGCACGGCCTTGAGCGCCTTGCCGCTGGGAATGCCGCCGCCGATGTCATAAACAATCTTCCTCAGTGTGATACCCATTGGCACCTCAACCAGACCTGTATTGTTAATCTTGCCTACCAGTGCGAACGTCTTTGTTCCCTTGCTGGTCTTACTGCCATAGCTGGCAAACCAGTCAGCGCCTTTGTGCAGAATCATCGGAAGACTGCCGAGAGTCTCGACGTTTTGAATGACTGTGGGTTTACCCCACAGTCCGCTGACGGCCGGATATGGTGGCCGGGGTCGAGGCATGCCGCGCCGACCCTCGATTGAAGCAATCAGAGCGGTTTCCTCGCCGCAGACAAATGCTCCTCCGCCCCGGTTTATGGTGATATCGAAGCTAAAACCACTTCCGAGTATGTTCTTGCCGAGTAGCCCTGTTTGTCGGCAGGTTTCGATGGCCTGCTGCAGGTGCTGCACGGCCAGTGGATATTCAT